>Ga0209026_1000105_pt1 | contig 150738 bp, 141 predicted proteins | sample AraplaCL_Col_mCL_FD_184262 | JGI IMG/M metagenome (GOLD analysis project Ga0209026, IMG submission 184262) | Arabidopsis root microbial communities from the University of North Carolina, USA - plate scrape CL_Col_mCL (SPAdes) (version 2) | ecosystem: Host-associated > Plants > Roots >...
ATCGCTTTCAGAACAGCAGAAACAAAAAATGGGCTCCAACGGCCCATTTCCTTATCTCGCCGATGTCCCTCTCCTACAGCTCCTTCCGGTGCCGGCGCCACTCGCGGTGGTTCGGCATGACGCATCCGTGCGCCCAACAAAAAAGCCTCACGAGGAGGCTTTCTTGCACCAAGAAAGATCTGGTAGCGGGGGCAGGATTCGAACCTGCGACCTTCGGGTTATGAGCCCGACGAGCTGCCAGACTGCTCCACCCCGCATCAGAGTCCGAAGAGTTTAGCGGGGTGGCCGGTTTCTTGCAAGCCTCAACGTCAACCATCCGATATGAAGCTCTGCGACGACATTACGGCAATCGCCGCATGCGGACATCAGAGCCCGAACGCGCGCCGGCACCAGCCCAGCAACGGTCCCCAATACAGGCCCAACACCAGCAGCGACAGCGCATTCAGCGACAGCACAAGGCGCAGCGGTTGGTCCTGCTGTGCCTGCAACGCGCTGCCTTCGGCCGGCTTGTCGAAGTACATCACCTTGACCACATACAAGTAGTAGTACAGGCCGATGATGGCGAAGACGATACCGACGATCGCCAGCCACAGCATGTTCGCGTGAATCGCCGCCTCCAGCACCAGCACCTTGGCCCAGAAGCCGAACAGAGGCGGTACGCCGGCCAGCGAGAACATCGCCAGCAGCATCAGGAACGCCATCCACGGCGACTTCTGGTTGAGCCCCTTCAGATCGGCGATTTCCTCGCACTCGAAACCGGCGCGGCTCAGCGCCAGCATCACGCCGAATGCGGCCACGCCCATCAGCGCGTAGCAGATCGCGTAGAACATCGCGGCGGCGTAGCCTTCCGGTCCGGCTGCGGCGAGGCCCAGCAGCAGATAACCCATGTGCGAGATGGTCGAATACGCCAGCATGCGCTTGAGGTTGGTCTGCACGATCGCAACCAGGTTGCCGATCGCCAGCGACAACACCGCCAGCACCGCCAGCATCAGCTGCCAATGCTGTGACAGGTCGCCCATGCCGGCGTCGAGCAGGCGGTAAGCCATGCCGAACGCGGCCAGTTTGGAGCCCGATGCGATGAAGGCGGTGACCGGCGTCGGCGCGCCCTGATACACATCCGGTATCCACATGTGGAACGGTGCGGCACCGAGTTTGAAGCCGATGCCGACGATCATGAAGATCAGCCCGAACAGCAGCAACTTCGGCGCGGTGGTATATGCCATCACGTTGTGCAGCTGCTCCAGAGCCAGGCTCGGCGTGCCGCCCATGCCTGAGGCGCCGTAGACCATCGACATGCCGTACAGCAGCATGCCCGAGGCCAGTGCACCCAGTACGAAATACTTGATCGCCGCCTCGGACGGCAACTTCGCGTCGCGATTCAGCGCCACCAGGGCGTACGACGACAGCGACAGCAGCTCCAGCCCCAGGTATACGGTGACGAAATTGCCCGCCGAGACCAGCAGCATGATGCCGATCACGGCGAAGATCATCAGCGTGTAGAACTCGCCGATCAGCAGCTTGCGCTCGATCAGGTACGGCCGCGCATAAATCATCACCAGCACCGTGGTGAGCAGGGCGAAGACCTTGAGGATTTCCGATACCTGATCGCGCACGAACATGCCGCCGAACGCCGTTATCGTCTGCGGCGGCTGCCCCATGATCAGCAGGTAGACGCCTACCAGCAGCACGGCGATCGACAGCCAATGCAACACGGGGCGCTGCTCGGGCTTCATGAAGGCATCCAGCAGCAACAGCAAGCACACCGCCGCCACCAGATAGAACTCCGGCAACATGATCAGGATGTCATTGAGATTCGGCATGTTCGGTCCTGATCAAATCTTGTGGATAGCGAGCTGTTGCACCAGCTGCGACACCGAGCTGTCCATCAGATGGACCAGCGGCTGCGGCCAGATGCCCAGCGCCAGCACGGCGGCGGCAAAGGAGACCAGCACGAATGTCTCGCGGCCGTTGATTTCCTTCATCTCGGCCACGTGCGGATTGGTGATGTCACCCCACAGCACGCGCTTGACCAGCCACAGCGTGTAGGCCGCGCCGATGATCAGGGTGAATGCGGCAAACAGCGCGATCCACGGATTCGCCGCGAAGCTGGCCAGGATCACCATGAACTCGCCGACGAAGCCACTGGTGCCCGGCAGGCCGCAGTTCGCCATCGCGAACAGCACGTAGAAAAAGCCGAACCACGGCATCACGTTGATGACGCCGCCGTAATCCTTGATCTGGCGCGTGTGCATGCGGTCGTACAACACGCCGATGCAGGTGAACATCGCGCCGGACACGAAGCCGTGCGAGATCATCTGCACCATGGCACCCTGCATGCCGAGCAACGCCATGTCGGGGTTGCTCGACTCGCGCACCAGCAGGAACGCGATGAAGATGCCCAGCGTCACGAAGCCCATGTGGGCCACCGAGGAATACGCCACCAGCTTCTTCATGTCCTCCTGCACCAGCGCGACATAGCCGATGTAGACGATCGCGACCAGGCTCATCACGATGATAAGCCAGGCGAAATGCGCGCCCGCGTCCGGCACGATCGGCAGGATGAAGCGCAGCATTCCGTAGGTACCGACCTTCAGCATCACCGCCGCCAGCACCACCGAGCCGCCTGTCGGCGCCTCCACGTGGGCATCCGGCAACCAGGTGTGTACCGGCACCATCGGTACCTTGATCGCGAACGCGATCAGGAACGCAAAGAAGATCCAGGTCTGTTCCTGCATCGTCAGCGGCAGCGCGGCCAGTGTGGCGATGTCGAACGTGTGCGCCTTCTGATACAGGTACAGCAGCGCGATCAGCATGAAGACCGAGCCGAAGAACGTGTAGATGAAGAACTTCAGCGTCGCATACACCCGCCGCGGGCCGCCCCAGATACCGATCAAAATGAACATCGGAATCAGGATCGCCTCGAACAGCGCGTAGAACAGCAGCGCGTCGGTGGCGCAGAACACGCCGATCAGCAGGCCTTCCAGCATCAGCATGGCGGCCATGTACTGGTGCGGCTTGTCCTGGATGACTTCCCATGCGCCGGCGATCACCAGGATGCCGACGAAGGTGGTCATCAGGATCAGCGCCACCGAGATGCCGTCGGCTGCCAGACTGTAATGAACGCCCCACGAGGCGATCCACAGATAGCTCTCGGTCAGTTGCATGCCACCCGCATCGGGGCGGTATTGCACCAGCAGGAACAAGCTGACCGCGAAGGTCAGCACGGCCACCAGCAGCGACAACCATCGCGCCAGATCAGGACGTGTGGAGCCGGCCAGCAGCACCGGAATCGCGCCGGCGACAGGGAGCCAGATCAGCAGGCTGAGCAAGTGATTGAACATGTGTGCTTGCTTCCCTTATTGCCCGGCCAGCCCGGAATTCGTCAACCAATACCCGCCCAGCAGCAGGATCAGGCCGAGAATCATCGCGAAGGCGTAGTGATAGAGATAACCCGACTGCAAACGGCGCATCGTGGCAGCGATACGATGAATCAGGTTCACCGAGCCGTTGACCATGGTGTCGTCGATCACTGCCGTGTCGCCCGCCTTCCAGAACAGGCGGCCGAGCATGACGCCGCCGCGGGCGAACACCACGTAATAGACCGCATCGATCCAGTACTTGTGATAGAGCGCGCTGTAGAACGGCTTCAGCGCATTCTTGATCCTGTCGGCCACCGCCGGATTGAACAGGTAGACGTAGCTGGTGATGACGAAGGCCAGCACCACCAACCCGAACGGCAGGCTCCACAAACCGTCCAGCGCCATCGCCACGGCGCCATGGAAATGCTGCCCCAGCTCGCCGAGCACGTCGTTCGCCGCGTCCACGTGGACCGCGCTGCCGAACCAGCCGCCGAACAGCACCGGCTTGACCGTGAAGAAGCCGACCAGCAGCGACGGAATGGCCAGCAGCACCAGCGGCAGCGTCACCACCCAAGGCGATTCTTTCGGCAGCTCGTGCATGATGCCCTGCTCGTGATGGCCGTGGTCGTCCAGATGCGCGACATGATGGCCGTGGCCGTGATCGGCCACCACGGTGAAGCGCTCCTTGCCGTGGAACGTGAGGTACATCTGGCGGAACGTGTACACCGCCGTGACGAACGCGCCGGCCATCACGCAGAAATAAGCGTAGTGCGAACCCCAGCGATGCGATTCGCCGACCGCCTCGATGATCGCGTCCTTCGAATAGAAGCCGGAGAAGAACGGCACCGCCACCAGCGCCAGCGAGCCGATCCACATGGTGATCCAGGTGATCGGCATGTATTTGCGCAGGCCACCCATGTAGCGCATGTCCTGCTCGTGATGCATCGCGATGATCACCGAGCCGGCGCCCAGGAACAGAAGCGCCTTGAAGAACGCGTGCGTCATCAGGTGGAACACCGCACCGCTGTACATCGACACGCCCAGCGCCACCGTCATGTAGCCGAGCTGCGACAGCGTGGAGTACGCGATCACGCGCTTGATGTCGTTCTGGACTATGCCGATCAAGCCGGTGAACAGCGCGGTGGTCGCGCCGATCACCAGCACAAAGCTCAGCGCAGTCGACGACAGCTCGAACAGCGGCGACATGCGCGCCACCATGAAGATGCCCGCGGTGACCATCGTGGCAGCGTGGATCAGCGCCGAGATCGGGGTCGGACCCTCCATCGAGTCGGGCAGCCACACATGCAGCGGCACCTGCGCCGACTTGCCCATCGCGCCGATGAACAGGCAGATGCAGATCACCGTGGCCGCATCCCACTGCGTGTTCGCGGTGAGCTGCAAGGTCTTGCCGACCAGGCTGGGCGCCGTGCCGAATGCGGTGGCGTAATCCAGCGTACCAAGGAAATACAGCACCGCCGCGATGCCGAGCAGGAAGCCGAAGTCGCCCACGCGATTGACCAGGAACGCCTTCAGGTTCGCGAAGATCGCGGTCGGCCGCTTGTACCAGAAGCCGATCAGCAGGTACGACACCAGGCCCACCGCTTCCCAGCCGAAGAACAGCTGCATGAAGTTGTTGCTCATCACCAGCATGAACATCGAGAAGGTGAACAGCGAGATGTAGCTGAAGAAGCGTTTGTAACCGTCGTCGTCTGCCATGTAACCGATGGTGTAGACGTGCACCAGCAGCGACACGAAGCTCACCACCACCAGCATCATCGCGGTCAGCCGGTCGACCAGGAAGCCGACGCTGGCGTTGAAGTGGCCGATCTGGAACCAGGTGTAGATGTTCTGGTTGTACGTGGCGGCCCCGCCCACGGTGAGCTGGTACAGCACGTAGAACGACAGCGCGCAGGACACGGCCACGCCAAGGATGGTGACGCTGTGCGAGCCGGCGCGGCCGAGGAACTTGCCGAGGAAACCCGCCAGCAGGCAACCGACCAGCGGGGCCAGTGCGATCGTCAGCAAGATGGATGTGGAAAGACCCATGTGATCAGCCCTTCATGCTGTCGATATCGGCGATATTGATCGTGCTGCGATTGCGGAACAGCAGCACCAGGATCGCCAGGCCGATAGCGGCTTCCGCCGCGGCCACGGTAAGGATGAAGAACACGAACACCTGCCCCGAGACATCCCCAAGGAAGCGCGAGAACGCCACGAAGTTCATGTTCACCGCGAGCAGCATCAGCTCGATCGACATCAGCAGCACGATCACGTTCTTGCGGTTGATGAACAGGCCGGCGACGGCGATGCAGAACAGCACCGCGCCGAGCACGATGTAGTGCGAGAGCGTGATCATGGTTTGGGTTCCTGAGGCGGAGCCGGTGATTCGTCGACGGGACGCTCGGCCGCCATCTTCACGATACGGACGCGGTCACGCGGATTGACCTTGACCTGCTGGCTGGCTGACTCGTAGCGCGCGTCGCCGCGCTGGCGCAGGGTCAGCGCCACCGCCGCCACCACGCCCACGGTGAGGATCAACGCAGCGATCTCGAACGGCAACAGGAATTTCGTATACAGCGCCTGCCCCAGCCACGCCGTATTCGACAGGCCGGCGACAGCGGCGGGATTGGCGCCCATGACCTGGGCATGCATGGCGCGCACGCCGATCAGGCCGAGCATCTCCGCCAGCATGGCCGCCGCCACGATCAGGCCGACCGGAAGGAATTTCACGAAGCCCTCGCGCATCTTCTCCTGATCGATGTCGAGCATCATCACCACGAACAGGAACAGCACCATCACCGCGCCGACATAAACCACGATCAACGCTAGCGCGAGAAACTCGGCTTCGATGAGCATCCACAGGCAGGCGGCGCTGAAGAACGTCAACACCAGCGCCAATACGGCATGCACGGTGTTCTTCAGCGTGATCACCGACAGCGCGGCGGCCACGGTGACGAAGCTGAAGGCATAGAAGCAGATGAGTTGGAGCAGTTGGGGATTCATCGTTGGCCTCAGCGGTACGCCGCGTCTTGCGCACGGTCGGCGGCAATCTGCTGCTCGAAGCGATCGCCGATGGCGAGCAGCTGCGGCTTGGTCACCACGTTCTCGCCACGATGCTCGAAGTGGTATTCGTGGATGCTGGTCTCGACGATCGAGTCGACCGGGCAGCTCTCCTCGCAGAAACCGCAGTAGATGCACTTGAACAGGTCGATGTCGTAGCGCGTGGTACGGCGCTGGCCGTCGCTCTCGCGGGGCGCCGAATCGATCGTGATCGCCAGCGCCGGGCACACCGCCTCGCACAGCTTGCAGGCGATGCAGCGCTCTTCGCCATTCGCGTACCGACGCAGCGCATGCAGGCCGCGGAAGCGGTTCGACTTGGGGATGTGCTCCATCGGGTAGCGCACGGTGTACTTGGGCTTGAACATGTAACCCATGGTCAGCCCCATGCCCTGGAACAGCTCGATCAGCAGCAGACTCTTGAAGTATCCGGTAATGCGTTTCATTGGTTATGCCCCCACGCCGATGCTGACCCAGCCGAAATATTTCATGCAGCCGGCGACCATCACCCAGACGATGGCGATCGGTATGAGCACCTTCCAACCCAGCCGCATGATCTGGTCATAGCGATAGCGCGGAAAGGTGGCGCGGAACCACAGGAACAGGAAGCTCATCACGAACGCCTTGATGAACAGCCAGATGAAACCGCCGGTCCAGATCCAGTTGATCCAGCCTGGTGCGTCGGCGTGGATCCAGCCCTGAAACGGGCTGAGCCAGCCGCCCAGGAACAGGATCGAGGCCAGGAAGCTGACCAGGATCATGTTGGCGTATTCGGCCAGGAAGAAGATCGCGAATGCCGAGCCGGAATATTCCACGTGGAAGCCAGCGACGATTTCCGACTCGCCCTCGGCCACGTCGAAGGGTGCGCGGTTGGTCTCGGCCACGCCGGAGATGAAATAGATCACAAACACCGGCAACAGCGGCAACCAGAACCAGTCGAACAAGCCCTTGCCGCCGGCCTGCGCATTGACGATGTCGGTGAGATTCAGGCTGCCCGCCAGTACCAGCACGCAGACCAGGCACAAGCCCATTGCCAGCTCATACGAAATCACCTGCGCGGCCGAGCGCATCGCGCCGAGCAGCGCATAGCGCGAGTTGGATGCCCAGCCGGCGAGGATGATGCCGTACACCCCGAGCGAGGTCATCGCCAGCAGGTACAGCACGCCCGCATTCGCATTCGACAGCACCATCTTGCTGCTGAACGGAATCACCGACCACGCCGCCAGTGCCGGGATCAGCGCCAGCAACGGCGCCATGAAATACAGGAAACGGTTTGCCTTGGTCGGCAGGATCACTTCCTTGATCAGAAGCTTGACCACGTCGGCGAATGCCTGCAGCAGGCCGAACGGGCCGATCTTGCTCGGCCCCAGTCGCACGTGCATCCAGCCGATGACCTTGCGTTCCCAATACACGAACATCGCCACGGCGATGATCAGCGGCACCGTGATGCACAGGATGTAGATGATCGGCCACAAGAGCTGGTTGATAAGTTGATCAGCCATGATGCTTATGCCTTGCTCAAGGTGATGGCCGCGCCATAGGGCGGCAGCGTGGCAGTGAGATCCTGGGCAGCCTCGATCCATGCCGCACCGTCCGGTACGGCTACATCGAACGCCAGCGGCAGCAGCACGTCGCCGATGCGCACTTGCGCGCCATCGGCCAAGCCGAGTCGTTGTGCCTCTGCCGCGTTCAGGCGCACCGCCGGGGCACGATTGAGCGGATGCGCGTTCAACGCGGTGGAACGGCGCAGCACCGCATCGCCGCGGTAGATCGGCCAAGTGGCGAGACGGGTCAGGCCGGCGGCAGCCGCGCGCGGAGCCAAGCCACCGCGCGACGTTGCAGCACGTTCGCCGATGCTGGCACGCAGGCCGGCCAGGTCGTCGAATTCGAAACCAGCCAGCTGCAATGCGCCACCCAGCGCACGCAACACCTTCCAGCCGGGACGGGCCTGACCGGGCGCCTTGGCGCCGGCGCTGACGCCCTGCGCCAGACCATCGACGTTGACCAGGGTCGCGTCGATTTCCGGCAGCAGCGCGATCGGCAGGATCACATCGGCCACCTCGCGCAATGCGGTGCTGGCGTAGGCGCTGAATGCCACCACCTGTTCCGCACTGCGCAATGCCTTCAGCGCAGTCGCGCCATCGGCGAAATCGTGCGGGGGCTCGACGCCGTACAACACGTAGCTCTTGCGCGGTTGCGCCAGCATCGCCTGCGCGTCGAGTCCGCCGTTACCCGGCAGCACGCCGAGTTTGGCCAGACCCACGGCATTCGCGCCAACCGGCAACTCGTTGTAGCCGGCGCCGGTAGCGTCGGCGATGAAACGGGCCAGCGCACGCAGCCAGGAGGCCTGCGGATGAGTGACCGCGGCTTCGCCGAGAATCACCACCGCGCTGCCCGACTTCATGGCGGCGATCGCATCGTTGTCGCCCTGATCGCTGGGCGCGGCGCTGATCGCATCGGCCAGCGTCGCCGGCGCACTTGCCCCGGCGGTCACCGCCGCCTTGGCCAGCGCCAGCAGCGCATCGACCAGCGCCTGCGGTGCAACGATCGATTCACCCGCCAGCTTGTAATTGAAATCGAAGCTGGCCGGATTGACTGTGTAGACCTTCGCGCCCTTCTTCACCGCCTGATGCAGGCGATGGTTGAGCAGCGGCATTTCATGGCGCAGATCGGAGCCGACCAGCAACGCGGCCTTGACCTGCGCCACCTGGGTAACCGGCAACGCGAAACTGCCGGCCACGGCGTTGTCGGCAAAGTCGAGCTGGCGCAAACGATGATCGATATGCGCGCTGCCCAGACCACGGCCCAGGCGCATCAGCAGATCGCCCTCCTCGTTCGAGCTGGCCGGATGCACCAGGATGCCCAGCTCGCTGCCCGGCGCCTTCTTCAGCACATCGCCGGCAAACTGCAGCGCATCTTCCCAGGTCGTCGCCTGCCATTGGCCGTTGCGCTTCACTTCCGGCGCATGGATACGGTCGGCCGCATAAAGGCCCTGATGGCTGTAGCGGTCACGATCGGACAGCCAGCATTCGTTGATTGTTTCGTTGTCGCGCGGCACCGTGCGCAATACCTCGCCACGGCGCGTATGCAGCCACAGGTTGGAGCCGAGCGCATCGTGATAGCCGATCGACGGCTTGGCGATCAGCTCCCAGGCGCGCGCCTGGAACTGGAACGGCTTGTTGGTGAGCGCGCCGACAGGGCAGACATCGATGATGTTGCCGGACAGCTCCGTCTCGATCGTCTTGCCGATATAGGTGCCGATCTGCAGATTCTCGCCGCGGCTCATGCCACCCAATTCGTACGTACCAGCAATCTCACTGGTAAAGCGCACGCAGCGCGTGCACTGGATGCAGCGGGTCATCTCGGTAGCCACCAGCGGCCCGATGTTCTCGTCGGCGATGGTGCGTTTGCGTTCGGTATAGCGCGAGACGCTGCGGCCGTAACCCAGCGCCACGTCCTGCAGTTCGCACTCGCCGCCCTGATCGCAGATCGGGCAGTCGAGCGGATGGTTGATCAGCAGGAACTCCATCACGTCTTTCTGGAATTTCAGCGCCTTGTCCGAGCGCGTCATCACCTTCATGCCTTCCGCTACCGGCGTGGCGCAGGCCGGCTGCGGCTTGGGCATCAGCTTGCCGCCCATCTCCACGTCGACCAGGCACATGCGGCAATTGGCGGCGATCGGCAGCTTGCGGTGATAGCAGAATCGCGGGATCGCGACGCCGATCGCGTCGGCCGCCTCGATGATCATCGCGCCCTTGCGGATCTGCGTGGGTTTGCCGTCGACCTCGACGTTGACCAGGTCGAGCGCTGCGTTGTTGCTGGGCTGCGCACTCATGCAGCAACTCCCTGATTGGATTCGGCCAGCTGGTCATCGACCATCGAACGGCCATGCTGCACGAAATACTCGAATTCGTTCCAGAAGCGCGCCAGGAAACCCTGCACCGGCCAGGCAGCCGCCTCACCGAAGGCGCAGATGGTGTGCCCCTCGATCTGGCCGGCGATCGCCTTCAGGCGATGCAGATCTTCCTCGGTACCGTTGCCTTCGACGATGCGCGACAGCACGCGGTACATCCAGCCCGTGCCTTCGCGGCAAGGCGTGCACTGGCCGCAGGATTCGGCCATGTAGAAACGCGAGATGCGATGGCAGACCCTGACCATGCAGGTGGTCTCGTCCATCACGATCACCGCGCCGGAACCGAGACCCGAACCGGCCTTCTGCAGGCAGTCGTAGTCCATCGTGCTTTCCAGCATCACATCGGCCGGCAGCACCTTCATCGAGGAGCCGCCCGGGATCACCGCCTTGAGCTGGTTGCCGTTGCGCACGCCGCCAGCCATCGCCAGCAGATCCTTGAACGACGTACCCAGGCGAACCTCGAAGTTGCCCGGGTTGTTGACGTGGCCGGACACCGAGAAGATCTTCGGGCCGCCGTTGTTCGGCTTGCCCAGATTCAGGAACCAGTCGGCGCCGTTGCGCAGGATCGCCGGCACCGAAGCATAAGTCTCGGTGTTGTTGATCGTGGTCGGCTTGCCGTACAGGCCGAAATTGGCCGGGAACGGCGGCTTGAAGCGCGGCTGGCCCTTCTTGCCTTCCAGCGACTCCATCAACGCGGTTTCCTCACCGCAGATGTAGGCGCCGGCGCCGAGCGCGCCATAGATGTCCACGTCCAATCCGGTGCCTTGCACGTTCTTGCCGAGCAGGCCGGCTGCGTACGCTTCCTTCAGCGCCGCTTCGAAATGCTCGTACGGCTCGTGATGGAATTCGCCGCGCAGGTAGTTGTAAGCCACGGTCGAGCCGGTGCAGTAGCACGCGATCGCCAGGCCTTCGATTACCGCGTGCGGGTTGTAGCGCAGGATGTCGCGGTCCTTCGCCGTGCCCGGCTCGGATTCGTCCGAGTTGCACAGGATGTATTTCTGCATCGTGCCTTTCGGCATGAACGACCATTTCAGGCCGGTCGGGAAGCCCGCGCCGCCACGGCCACGCAGGCTGCTCTTCTTGATCTCGTCGACCAGCGAGGCCGGATCGGGCTTCTCGGCGAGGATCTTCTTCCACGCCTTGTAGCCATCGACCTTCTCATAGCTGTCCATCGACCACGGCGTGTCGAAATGCAGCGTCGTGTAGACGACCTGATGTTCCTGCGGGGCGGGTCCGACGGCCATTATTTCAACCCATCCAGAATTTCGTCGAGCTTCTCGGGGGTGAGGCGCTCGTGGTAATGCCCATTCACCGTCATCGCCGGCGCGTATACGCAAGCCGCGATGCATTCCTCTTCCTGCTTCAGATACACGCGGCCGTCCGGTGTGCTTTCACCAGTCTTGATGCCGAGCTTCTTCTCGCAGTGGCGCACCAGGCCTTCCGCGCCGTTGAGCCAGCACGAGATGTTGGTGCAGATCGCCACGTTGTTGCGGCCGACCGGCTTGGTCTCCAGCATCGAGTAGAAGCTGGAAACTTCGTACGCCCATACCGCAGGCAGGTCGAGATACTTCGCGACGGCCGTGATCAGCTCGTCGGTGAGGAAGCCACGGTTCTGCTCCTGCGCGGCGAACAGCGCCTGGATCAGCGCCGAGCGCTTGCGATCCGGCGGAAACTTGGCCACCCACTCATCGATGTGATGGCGGGTATGGTCGGTGAGTACGGCGAGCGGATCGACGTTCCTGACCTGCTCGAAATGTCCGGTGGCTTTCATGCGTTTCTCCGTCGTGCCGGCTCAGCGATCCACTTCGCCGAACACGAGGTCATAGGTACCGATCATGGCCACCACGTCGGCGAGCATGTGTCCGCGCACGATGGTGTCCATGGATGACAGGTGGGCAAAACCCGGTGCGCGCAGATGCACGCGGAACGGCTTGTTGGCGCCATCGGAAACCAGATAGCAGCCGAACTCGCCTTTCGGCGCCTCGACTGCGGCATAGGTCTCGCCGGCCGGCACGCAGTAGCCTTCGGTGAACAGTTTGAAGTGATGGATCATGGCTTCCATGTCCTCCTTCATCTCGACCCGCGACGGCGGCGCGACCTTGAAGTTCTGCACCATCACCGGGCCGGGATTGGCCTTCAGCCACTTCACGCACTGCTGGATGATCCGGTTCGACTGGCGCATCTCTTCCACGCGAACCAGGTAACGGTCGTAGCAGTCGCCGCCGACGCCGACCGGAATGTCGAAATCCATCTCGGCGTACTTCGCGTACGGCTGCTTCTTGCGCAGATCCCAGGCCACGCCCGAACCGCGCAGCATCACGCCGGTCATGCCCCACTGCTGGGCCAGCTCCGGACTGATCACGCCGATGCCGACGGTGCGCTGCTTCCAGATGCGGTTGGTGGTGAGCAGATCTTCGTACTCGTCCACCTTCGAGGGGAAGTCGGCGGTGAACGCCTCGAGGTAATCCAGCATCGAACCTTCGCGCCAGCTGTTGATGCGCTTCAGGTCCTTGCCCTTGTGCCACGGCGACTCGCGGTACTGCGACATCTGCGCCGGCAGGTCGCGGTAGACGCCGCCGGGACGGTAGTAGGTCGCGTGCATGCGCGCGCCCGACACCGCTTCGTACACGTCCATCAGCTCCTCGCGTTCGCGGAACGCGTACAGGAACACCGCCATGGCGCCCAGATCGAGCGCGTTCGAACCGATCCACATCAGGTGGTTCAGGATGCGGGTGATCTCGTCGAACATGGTGCGGATGTACTGCGCGCGTTCCGGCGCCTCGATCCCCAGCAGGTTCTCGATCGCCTTCACATAGGCGTGCTCGTTGCACATCATCGAAACGTAGTCGAGCCGGTCCATGTAGCCGATCGACTGGTTGAACGGCTTGGACTCGGCCAGCTTCTCGGTACCACGATGCAGCAGGCCCACGTGCGGATCGGCGCGGACGATGGTCTCGCCGTCCATCTCCATCACCAGGCGCAGCACGCCGTGTGCGGCCGGATGCTGCGGGCCGAAGTTCATCGTGTAGTTGCGGATTTCCTGCATGCTCAATTCTCCCGCCAGTGATCGGCGGCTTCGGCCTTGGCCTGCATCAGGTCGGCGTCGTTGCGGATGGTGCGCGGCACCAGCACGCGCGGCTCGATCGACACCGGTTCGTAGATCACCCGCTTCTGCTCGGGGTCGTAACGCACCTCGACATTGCCGATCAACGGGAAGTCCTTGCGGAACGGATGGCCGACGAAACCGTAGTCGGTGAGGATGCGGCGCAGGTCCGGATGGCCATCGAAGATGATGCCGTAGAGGTCGAACGCCTCGCGCTCGAACCAGTTCACGCCCGGCCAGACCTGGGTCAGCGACGGCACCACCGGCAAGCTGTCGTCCGCGCAGAACACGCGCAGGCGCAGGCGGCGATTGTGTTCGATCGACAGCAGATGGATCACCGCGGCGAAGCGGCGCGGCTGATTGTCGCCGCTGCCGCGCGGGCGCCCAGCCCAGTCGAAACGGCCCATTGCCTGGCCTTCCACGCCACGCGAGAAACCGTCGCCGGCAGCCGTGTCGGTTTCCCACTCGGTCTGGCCATAGCCGAGGTAATCGATGCCGCACAGATCGATCAGCTCGCTGAAGCGGAAACCCGGCTCGTCGCGCAGCGCGGTGGCCACGGCGATCAGGTCGCCAGCGGCCAGCTCGGCGGTGATTTCGTTGCGTTGCGTGCTGATGCTCAACGTGTCGCCGAATCGCGCAGCAAGACGTTCGGCCAGCGAGGTCGCAGGTGTGTCGGACATATCAGGGCCTCACGAACGCGCGATGGTGCTGGTGCGACGGATCTTCTTCTGCAATTGCAGGATGCCGTGGATCAGCGCTTCGGCCGTGGGCGGACAGCCCGGCACGTAGATGTCCACCGGCACGATGCGATCGCAACCGCGCACCACCGAATAGGAATAATGGTAATAACCACCGCCGTTCGCGCAGCTGCCCATCGAGATCACCCATTTCGGCTCGGGCATCTGGTCATAGACCTTGCGCAGCGCCGGGGCCATCTTGTTGACCAGGGTGCCGGCCACGATCATCACGTCGGACTGGCGCGGACTGGGGCGGAAGATCACGCCGTAGCGATCCAGATCCAGTCGCGCCGCGCCGGCGTGCATCATCTCGACCGCGCAGCAGGCCAGGCCGAAGGTCATCGGCCACATCGAGCCGGTACGCGCCCAGTTCATCAGCGCGTCGACACTGGTCGTGGCAAAACCGCGCTGAACCACCGGGTTGTCGCCGGCCGGCCGCAGAATGTCGTCGACAAGATTCAACGGCTGCGGGTTATGCATCACCTTGTCGATGGAGGAGATCACTCCCATTCCAGTGCTCCCTTCTTCCAAACGTAGGCAAAACCGACAACCAGCAGCAGCAGGAACAGCGCCATCTCGACCAGCGCAGTCACGCCAATCTGCTGGAACACCACCGCCCACGGAAACAGGAAGGCGATTTCCAGATCGAAGATGATGAATAGGATGGCGAGCAGGTAGTAGCGCACGTCGAAGCGCATGCGGGCGTCTTCAAACGCCTCGAAGCCGCACTCGTACGGCGCAAGTTTTTCCGCCTCGGGACGACGCGGGCCGGCCAGCAGGCCGACCGTCAGCAGCACCAGGCCTAGACCGGTGGCAACGCCGATGAACAACAGAACGGGCCAGTATTCGGCAAGCACGATGCAACTTACCTCCGCGCCATATGGCGCATCAGTGACCGCGGGGACTAATCCAGTAACTCACGGTCCGGCGACTTCGATTCGGCAGGCCGGCACAGCCATGGGCCGCGCCGCCGCGCCTGCAGGTCTGAAACCGCAGGCGTCCGATGTTCCGCGAGATGAGCTCGCGAATCTCGCCATTGTATCAGTGCGTATGGGTACAACAAGCCTTGACGGGCAACAGCGTGCGGATTATCGCCATGTATTTCACATGGTGTGGGTGGCCCGCTCCGAGGTCAGCGTGCCGGCGAGAATGTTCTCGATCCGGCTGCGGGCGGCTTCGGCATCGCCCGATTCGTTGAAGTGGACGCCGATGCCTGCCGTGCGGTTGCCCTGCGCACCCACCGGGCTGATCCAGACCACCTTGCCGACCACCGACAACCGTTCGGTCTCCTCGGCCAGGGTTACCAGCAGCACCACCTCGTCACCGAGCGAATACGACTGCGCCGTCGCCGCAAACAATCCGCCATGCTTCAGGAACGGCATGTACGCGTTGTACAGCGAGGCCGCGTCCTTGATTTTCAGTGAAATGATGCCCTGACGGGCAGCCATGGGTTTCATGCTGGGCTCCTGCCGGACGCGCTAGCCGTCCGATCGATGGCACCGATCTTAGACGCTGTGCCGCACGCGTACCACAGTTGCGGCATGCCTCATGCCGTATCTGTGCTTCGCAGCCATATTTTCATCCGCCGTACGGCTGGCCGGCCAGCAGCGACTGGCGCTCATTGACCAGGTTTCCCCACGACACGGGCGGCACCCAGCCGGCGACCCATCCCGGCACGGCCGCGGCCGGCATCGGCCGCGAAATCGAAAACCCCTGCAACTGATGGCAACCCAGCGAAGCCAGCAGATCACCCTGCTCCGCTGTCTCCACGCCTTCGGCAATCACCGTCTTGGCCAGCATGCGGGCGGTGGTGATGACGCCCGCCGCGATCGCCATGTTGCGTTCGTCGCTGGGGATGTCGCGCACAAAGCTCTGGTCGAGCTTGATGTGTTCGATGTCGAGTTTCTGGATATGGCTCAACGAAGCGCTGCCGGTACCGAAATCATCCAGGCCCACGCGGATGCCGCGCCGGCGGCATTCCTCGATGACGGTCTTGGCGCGGAAATGATCCATCGACGGACCGGTTTCGGTCACCTCGATCGCGAAACCCATATCCATCACGTCCGGGTAGGTCTCGAGTACGGCGTCGATATCGGTGAAGAACGCCGGATGCAGCAGATGGCGGGTACTGATGTTGATCGAGACCGGGATCGAGACGCCAGCCCGCATCCAGGATTGGCAGCATTTCAATGCCTCATCCAGCACATAGCGACCGATCGGCCGGGCCAGTTGGGGGTCATCCAGCACATGCATGAACTCGATCGGTTCGACCAATTCCTGCCCGGTGTCATCCAGGCGCAGCAGCGCCTCCATGCCGGCCACCCCGTTCAGGCCGGGCAAGCCATCGATATATACGATCGGCTGGAACAGCAGTTGCAGATGCGACTGTTGCAGCGCCTGCGCGACCCGTTCGTGCATTGCCTGCAGCCGCAATTGCTCCAGTTCCATCGCCGGCTCGTACAGCGAGCCCCGATCCTTGCCATCTTCTTTTGCCGCATACATCGCCAGGTCGGCATGGCGAATCAGGCCTTCGGCATCGGATGCGTCGAGCGGAAACAGGGTCCAGCCAATGCTGGCCGACAGATACAACTGTTCGCCCATCAGGTTGAACGGTGCCCGCAAGGCCTGCAGGATGCAGCGGCTGATGACGTCAAGCTGCTCCCGGCTGTCGAGCCCCGGGATCACCAGCGCAAATTCATCGCCACCGAAGCGGGCCAGCACGTCCGCTTCGCGCAGCATGTCGAGGATGCGTGCCGAAGCTTCCGTCAATACATGATCGCCACCGCTGTGCCCGACCGTGTCATTGACGCTCTTGAAGCGATCGAGATCGAGCACGCCGACGGCCAGCAGCGAATGCTGCCTGGTGGCTTGCACCCGCGCGTGTTCCAGCAAGTCGAACAACAGGCGCCGATTCGGCAGACCCGTGACGATGTCGTAGAAGGCCAGTCGTTCGACCCGGACCTCATGCAATTTCTGTTCGGTGACATCGCGCTGATGCCACAACCGCCCCTGCGGCACGCCATCGATGGTGATCGGAATGAAGTCGCGCAGGAAAGTGCGGCCGCCCTTGATGGCGACCTCGTCGCCCCTCACCGCCTCGTTCCTGGCCAGAATGTCCTGGATCCGCTGCCACTCGCGGTCGGGATCTTCGAGGGTGGGCTTCAAGCGCTCGTAGATCGTGGCCGAAGCGAGATTTTCCAGTTCGGAAGGGGCCTCGGGCAACCCGAAAAGTTCGCAGAACGCCTCGTTGACGAACTTAACGCGGTTGTCCTCGGACATCACCAGCACGCCGGAGTACTGGTTCGACAGCACCGTCTGGAAATGCTGCAGGTTGAACCGCAGATCCTGCTCGGCGGCAAAGCGTGCGGCACGCGCGCGCTGCATCTGGATGCCCAACCCCAACTCGGTCGCCATTTCCGAAAAGATCTGCAGCTCGACCGGAGCAAACACATCGGCTTCGGCCGCGGCGATGACGAACACACCGACGACGAGTCCTTCCACCAGCAGTGGAAGTGCCAGCAGCGCGCGCGGACCCGACGGGTCGCCAGCAAACGGCCAGTCCGGGCGGCCTGACGACCGCGCATGTCTCAGATGGGGCTGGCACGCCAGTATCGCGATGACGGCGGCGTCATCGGCATGCATGGCGTCTTTCAGGTCCAGCGGAGACTCCCACTCGCGCTGCTCCGCCAGACCATCCCGTGCGTGCAAGCGCAGCGTTTGACCGCCATCGCCCTCCAGCAAGGCAATCCGGGTTGCCTGGTAACCGCCCATCTGCCTCACGACCCGACAAGCATCTGTCAACAAGGTCTGCTCGTCATGGCTATGCGTCACCACCTTCACCATCTCGCTGAGCAGGCGCAACGCGCGTCGCTGGCAAGCCTCCTCCTGCACCGATTGCAGCAGCAAGGTGCGCTGCTCGTGTACCTCCAGCCCCAATCCGATGCTGGCAGCGGCTTGCTGCAGCAACTCGATCATGCGCGGCGAAAAGTAGCCGGGATGCGAGGACCGTATCACCAGCCCCGCGCACACTTCGCCAAATTTCATGATCGGCACGGCGACGACAGAAGCTATGCCATGCCGTACATACGCGGGACGGAACATCTCCAGACCCGGCGTATGGCGGATATCGTTTTCCAGCTGCGGCACTCCTTGCCAGAACGACGGTTGCGCCACCGAGAACGGCATGTGCTCGGGATAGATATCCGCCATGCCTGGCGCAATTCGGGCGGGAGCAATCCGGTGAAACCATCCGGTGTCGTGATCGACCTCGCCCACCATCACCCGCAGGGCGCCGATCCGACGCTCGAGCACCTCAATGACGGCCTCGTAGAGTGCGGGTGGGTCTAGCGAGCGAACCAGCAACTGACTGATGTCGAAAAGCGCCGCGTAGAAATGCTCGCTGGACGCGGCTTCCTGCGCTGGACTGGCATCTAACGAATTCAGATCCGGGTTGTTCATTCAGTTGATCAGCCGGGTAAACGGAGCCAGCGGCTTGCTTCGTCGCAGCTGGGTCGACAACCGGTTTCGATGATGTCGCGGTGACAGCTCAACCCCTGGCTGCACCCGCATCATCATTTCCCCCACGACAGAAACTAGCCCTGTCAATTGCGCTATGCAATACCGGCGCCCACGATGAAACGCGGTTCAGAGCGCGCACCAGCCCCAGTGGTCGAATATCCACACAGAGGGCAGATCCAATGCCAGCCTGGCGAAACGCGGGGCGGCAGCCGTACCAGCCAAAACCATCAGCTGATAAGCATCCTGATCGTGACTGTCGCGTTGGAGCGGAGCGTGCCGCCAGCGCCAGCTCTGTGCTCCCGTCGCACTGACCAGGCTCAGCCGTAGCCATGGCCGCAACCATCTCGATGGCCGCCACGGCAGGATCGAAGAAGAAGCCGTCGGTATCGCCGGTACGTCGAGATAGCGTTCCGGCATGTCGGTCAGGCGACGCAGGCGCTTGCTGCTCAAGGCCATCTGGCTGCGATGCGCTGCCAGCGCGTCGCGCTTGTTCGCTGTTTGCGCCGCCGAGCCATGGATTTCGATGAAACCGTTGTAATGCGCGTGGCCATGCACCAGATAGGCCAGCAGTCGGGGCGGATCCGACTGCCCGGCCAACGCCAGCCGCACCAGGACATGCGCCGAGCCGTGGTCGGGATGACGGTCGTCCAGCGCCGGCAGCGCGACCAGGTCGGGACAAAACTGCTGAATTGCCGCAGCCAGCGCCGGTACCGCCTCAGCTGTCGCGTGCAGCAGCATGTCGGTGACCCCCATATCCGGCCAGCCCAGCGTCTGCAGCGCCGGTGTCGGCACGCCAAGGCAGTGCAGTGCCTGCAGCAATTCCGAGTGCCGGCGCCGTCCCCAACGCTGCCGATCGGCGGCGCCGATCCATACGCGCCGCTCCAGCCAGCGCTGCGGCCATGGATTGTTGTCGCCCGCCGTCAGCAGCAGGATGCGCACCTCGCCGCCCGCCGCCAGCACCTGCTGGATCAGCAGGCCGGTGGCGATGGTTTCATCGTCCGGATGCGGTGCCACCACCAGCAAGCGGGTCTGCGCGGAAAACGCCGGCAATCCGTTCGTCGGAATCGTCGGAGGCGGATTCGCGGCGGATTCGTTCAACGCCACTGCGCCAACAGTTCCAGCAGCAGCAAGTCGCCACGCAACGGACCGCGCAAGCCCTCGCGAGTGCGGTTGACCGCGCCGTACCAGTGGCCCAGCGCCTCGACGTCCATCGCACTGGCCAGGGGACCGCCGCGCTCGGCCGAGCGCGCCTTGATCTCGTCGGCGACAGCCTGCGCGGCGAACCACAACCGCTGCGCCGGCTCGTTGTCCAGCCAGCGTTTGACTACATCCAGCGGCTGGCCACGGCCCGCGGCGAGCGCGGCCAGGTCCTTGCGCACTTCCAGCCGGCGATCAAGCGCGCCTTCCTGCGCCCAGGCGCGGGCCAGGCCAGGATTACCGCCGGCGGCGTTGAGCGCGGTCGCCGCATCGCGCACACCTTCACCCTGCAGCCACGCCAATGCCTCGGCGGCAGCCGGCAGATGGAATTCGATACGCTGACAGCGACTGCGTATGGTTTGCGGCAAGCGCCATGGCGCATCGCCCAACAGGATCAACATGGTCTGCGCGGCAGGCTCCTCCAGCGTCTTCAGCAAGGCGTTGGCGGCGGCCGGATTCATCGCATCGGCCGGGTCGATGGTGGCGACCTGCCAGCCGCCGAACTGGCTGCGCATGGCCAGCCGCGCCGACAGCTCGCGGATCTGGTCGACCACGATCTCGCTGCGCAGCACGCCATCCTTGCGCAGGCCGAAGCTCAGCGAAATCACGTCCGGATGCGTGCCAGCGGCAACCAGCAGGCAGCTGCGGCAATGGCCGCACGGATCGCCGCCGACGGGTTCCGAGCACAGCAAGCCCTGCACGAAACGCTGGGCGAACGCGCGCTTGCCCAAGCCTGCCGCTCCGCACAGCAACAAGGCATGCGGCAGCGCATCGCGCTGGCGGCGCGCCTGCAGCCGCGCCCAGTGTTCAGCGTGCCAGGGCAAGAGGTTCATGCCGGCGAATCCCCAACCAGCACGGCCAGCGCACGTGTCGCCTCTTGCAGCACCGCCGCGGGCGATTGGCTGGCATCGATCACCCGGAAACGATCCGGCTCGGCCGCAGCGCGTTCGCGATAGCTCATGCGCACGCGTTCGAAAAAAGCATCGGCCTCGACCTCGATGCGGTCGGCGTCGCCGCGGCCGGCAGCGCGGGCGCGTCCGGTCGCCACCGGCAGATCGAGCAGCAAGGTCAAGTCGGGTCTCACGCCGGCACAGGCCCAGCGCTCCAGCTCGGCAATGCGCGCGACGGGCTGGCCGCGGCCGCCGCCTTGATAAGCGTAGCTGGCATCGGCAAAGCGGTCGCACAGTACCCATTGCCCGGCGCTCAGGGCCGGCTCGATCAGCTCGCGCACGAGCTGCGCCCGCGAGGCGAACATCAGCAGCAACTCGGTTTCGGCAGCCAGCGCGCGCTGGGCCGGATCGAGCACGATCGCACGCACGGCCTCGCCGACGGCGGTGCCGCCAGGCTCGCGCGTCTGCACCAGCGCAATGCCGCTGTGTTCGATGTAGGCGCACAAGCCGGCCAGCAAGGTGCTCTTGCCGGCGCCTTCGCCACCTTCCAGGCTGATGAATTTTCCGCGCACTGCGCTCATTGGCAATGTTTCCGCTGATAGCAGTCGACGTGGCGATTGTGTTCCTCCAGCGTGCTGGAAAAAACGTGACCGCCATCGCCGCGGGCAACGAAATAAAGCGCGTCACCGGCGGCCGGATGCAGCGCGGCCTGCAGCGCCGCCTTGCCCGGCAGCGCAATCGGTGTCGGCGGCAGTCCGGGCCGGGTATAGGTGTTGTAAGGGGTATCGGTGGTGAGGTCGCTCTTGTGGATATTGCCGGCGTAGCTCGAGCCCATGCCGTAGATCACGCTGGGGTCGGTCTGCAGCAACATGTGATTCTGCAGGCGCCGCACGAACACGCCGGCGATCTGCGCGCGTTCGTCGGGGCGGCCGGTTTCCTTCTCCACGATCGAAGCGAGGATCAGCGCGTCATACGGCGTTGCCAGCGGCAGATCCTTGGCGCGTGACGCCCATAGCGTATCGAGCGTCTTTACCATGGCGCCGTGCGCACGCCGGAGGATGTCCAGGTCGCTGTCGCCTTTCACGTAGGCGTAGGTCTCCGGCAAGAAGCGTCCCTCGGGTGCCTCGCCGGGGGCGCCGATCTTCTGCATGATCGTTGCATCGTCCAGGTTGACGCTGTCGTGGCCGAGCTTGTCGGCCTTGGTGAGCGCCTGGCGCAACTCGCCGAAGGTCCAGCCGTCGACGATGGTGAAATTGCGCTGCAACACCTTGCCCGCCGCCATGTTGGCGAGCAACTGGCGCGGGGTGATGCCTAGGTCCAGGGCGTACTCGCCGGCGTGCAGCTTGCCTGCCACGCGCATCTGCTCGGCCAGCAACCGCCAGTACCAGGTATTGGCCGTGCTCAGGTTGCGCTGATGCAACTCGCCGACGATGTTCCTGAAGCTGGTGCCGCGGCCCACGTCGATGCTGTCGCCCTGCGCCGTCACGTTCAGCGGCGCGCGGCTGAAACGACTGAAATCGTACCAGCCATACGCCAGCGCAGCGGCCAGCACCAGCAGCATGATCAGCAACACACGTGGTCGCACGCGCCCACGCATCGATTTGTCACTCATCCGCCCTGCTCCATCAAAAATCCCAGATCGCGCCAATGCTGTTGCAGCTGGCGGGTTGTCCCGCCCACCGGATAATCCTGTTTGTCCAGTGAACGTACCGGCAGGATGCCGCGCACGCTCGAACTGAGAAAAACCTCGCTGGCCCCCAACAAGGCGTCCAGCGTCAGCGCACCGACCTGCGTTTGCGGGCAGGCCTCCAGCACTTCGGCACGGGCAACCCCGGCCACGCCGCAGCGATCCAGCGCCGGGGTCAGCAACACGCCGTCGACGACCGCAAACAGGTTGGCCATGGTCGCCGAAATCACCCTTCCATGACTATCGCACAGCACACCCTCGGCGATCGCCGGGTCGCTCCACTCGGCCCGCGCCAGCACTTGTTCCAGTCGATTGAGATGTTTCATGCCCGCCAGCAGCGGCTGTTCCGCCAGGCGGATATCGCATACGCGCATGCGAACGCCTTGCGCATATGTCGAATCCGGGACCTGCGGCGGGGCGAAAGCCGCCACCACGCGCATCGGCAGCGGCGCTGCCGGCAACGCGTAACCGCGCTCGCCGACACCCCGCGTCACGGTGATGCGTACCACCGAGTGCGGCATGTCGCGGGTGACTTCCAGGACCTCGGACCACAGCTGCATCGTATCGGGCGCCGGTATGCGCAGGCGCCCGCAGCTTTCGACCAGTCGCCGCATGTGGCGCGACCACAACGGCGCCACGGCATCGACGAGCCGGATGCTCTCGAACAAGCCGTCGCCGTAAGCCAGGCCGCGATCCAGTGCGGGCACCTGGTCAGCGGCTACGCCGTTGATCAGCATGCGCATGGCCATCAATCCGGCACTCCCAGCGCGCGCAATAGACCGCGGGCCTTGGCGCGGGTTTCATCCAGTTCACTCGCTGCCACCGAATCGGCAACGATGCCGGCACCGGCGCGCAGGCTGACTTCATGGCCGGCCAGGGTCAGGGTGCGGATCAGGATGTTCAAGTCGAGGTCACCGTTGCGATCGAGATAGCCCAGCGCGCCGGTGTATGCGCCACGCGGCGCGTCTTCCAGTGCCGCAATGATTTCCATGCAGCGCACCTTGGGACACCCGGTGATGGTGCCACCAGGAAAAGTGGCCGCGATCACTTCGCCGGGCGTCACCTCGGCACGCAGGCGGCCACGTACATTGGAGACAATGTGGTGAACGTGGGCGTAACTTTCCACCGCCATCAACTCATCGACCTCGACCGTGCCCGGCACGCAGACGCGGCCGAGATCGTTACGCTCCAGGTCGATCAGCATCACATGCTCGGCGCGCTCCTTCGGATGCGCGCTCAATTCGCGGATGCGCGCCAGCTCGTCATCACCGGGCAACCGCGGCCGCGTACCGGCAATCGGCCGGGTCTGCGCCACGCCGCGGCGTACTTCGACCAGCCGCTCGGGCGATGAACTCACCACGGCCCATTCCGGTTGCTGCAGCAGGCCGGCAAACGGTGCCGGATTGGCCTGGCGCAGCACCGCGTACAGCGCCGCCGGCAGCGGTGGCTGCGCATAACGCGCCCGCCAGGCCCGCGACAGATTCACCTGAAAAATGTCGCCGGCGTACAGATGCTCGTGAATGCGCGTCACACCGTCCAGAAAACGCTGCGGCGCGTCTTCTTCCCACGCTGTCGGTGCAACCAGCGACGGAATCGATGGCGTTGTCGCGAGATCTCGCTCCAGCGCATCGAGTACGTGCTCATGGCCCGCCTCGGCAATCAGAATCGTGCAGTCGCGTGCGTGGTCGACGATCACCGCCGCCGGGCAGCGCACGGCGAGCGCCACCGGCAATGCCGCAGGCGCCCGCAGATTCAATTTCGGCTCGATCTCGCCCGCCAGCTCGTACGCCAGGAACAGCACCCAGCCGCCATGAAACGGCAGCTCGTCGTCGTCCGGTTGCAATCGTTCGGCTTGCCAGGCCGCGTCCAGCGCATCGAGGAAACGTCCCGCGCGCGGGTTGCCCGCACCATCGCGGAGCCGGCCGTCCGCGTGCAGCACGAGCCGGTCACCGGGAAACGCGAACAGAATGTCGTAACGCGACTGCGCGGTGCCGCGCACCACGCTTTCCAGGAGGCACGGATAGCGCTCCGGAAATGAAGCGGCCGGCGCGAGCAAGTCGCGCCGGCCTTTCAGGGTACGCTGCTGGCAGGTCACGCTCAGGCGCGACGGAATGCCAGCGTGCCGTTGGTGCCGCCGAAGCCGAACGAATTGGAGATCGCCACATCGAGCTTCGCCTCGCGCGCGGTATGCGGCACGAAGTCCAGATCGCAGCCTTCGCTTGGCTCGTCCAGGTTGATCGTCGGCGGCAACACCTGATCGCGCAGCGCCAGAATGGTGAAGATCGCTTCGACGCCGCCGGCCGCACCCAGCAGATGCCCGGTCGTCGACTTGGTCGAGCTCATCGCCAGCTTGTAGGCGTGATCGCCGAAGATCTTCTTCGCCGCCATCACCTCGCCCAGATCGCCGAGTGGCGTGGAGGTGCCATGCGCATTGACGTATTGCACGTCGGTCGGCGCGACGTGGGCATCGTTCAACGCGCTCTGCATGCAGCGCGCGGCGCCCTCGCCACCCTCGCTCGGTGCGGTCATGTGGAACGCGTCACCGCTCATGCCGAAGCCGACCAGCTCGGCGTAGATCCGGGCGCCGCGCGCCTTGGCGTGTTCGTACTCTTCCAGCATCAGCACGCCGGCACCGTCGGACAGCACGAAGCCGTCGCGGTCCTTGTCCCACGGACGGCTGGCTCTGGTCGGATCGTCGTTGCGGGTAGACATCGCCTTGGCCGAGCAGAAGCCGGCCATCGCGGTACCGGTGGTGGCGAACTCGGTACCGCCGGCGATCATCGCATCGGCATCGCCGTACTGGATCATCCGCGCGGCCAGGCCGATGTTGTGGGTCGCCGTGGTGCATGCGGTGACGCAGGCGATGTTCGGCCCCTTCAGCCCGAACATGATCGACAGCTGGCCCGACACCATGTTGATGATCGAGCTGGGTACGTAGAACGGCGAGACCCGGCGTGGCCCCTTGGCAGCCAGTTCCAGCGTGGTCGCCTCGATCGTGTACAGGCCGCCGATGCCGGCGCCGACCGCCACGCCGATGCGCGGCGCGTTTTCTTCGGTCACTTCCAACCCGGAATCGCGCAGCGCCTGGGTGCCCGCCGCCACGCCGTAGTGGATGAACGGGTCCATCTTCTTGACGTCCTTGACCGGCATCCACTGCGCCGGATCGAAGCCGCTGACCTGACCGGCGATGCGCGTGGAATAAGCGGAGGTATCGAAATGGGTGACCGGGCCGATTCCGCTGACACCCTTGAGAACACGCTCCCAGGCGGTGGCGATATCGTTGCCGACCGGCGAGATGATGCCCATGCCGGTCACTACTACTCGACGCTTGCTCATGCTGTATTCCTTCGTGATTCCGCAAAACCACCGTCGGCGGGTACTTCGCGATACCGATCGCAGATACGTCATCCGCCGTGGCAGCGACGCATCCCGCACACCATACGGGGTCGGACGTTACAAAATGCAGAAACGAAAACTGCGCCAAGAAGGCGCAGCGTTCGATATTCCCACATGGACAGACTGGCCAATGAAATGCCTGCCAGTCCGGCAGGGGGCATGCAATCCCGAATCGATCGGTGCCTGATCAATCCATTCCGTGCCAATCAATCCTTGGAGTGGGCCTTGATGTAATCCACGGCCTGCTGCACGGTGGTGATCTTCTCGGCGTCTTCGTCGGGAATCTCGGTCTCGAACTCTTCCTCGAGCGCCATCACCAGTTCCACCGTGTCCAGCGAGTCTGCGCCCAGATCGTCCACGAACGAAGCGTTCGCCGTGACTTCATCTTCCTTCACGCCCAACTGCTCGATGACGATTTTCTTGACGCGCTCTTCGATGGTGCTCATGTTGCCCATACCTCTCAAGGAGTAAATGTTTGTCTGTGCCGGCGTGATGCCCGCAAAAGGCCGGCGGCATTGTAGTGGCTAAACCGCCAAGCCGCCACGATTCGCCGGTGATACCAGGAAGCAGTCCTTGGGGACCGACGCGAAAGCGCAATTGTCGCCTAAAACGGGCCCGCTGGCGACAACTGCTTCCACAGGCCTTACGGCATATACATGCCGCCGTTGACGTGCAGGGTTTCGCCGGTGATGTAGGCCGCCGCCGGCGAGGCCAGGAAACCCACCGCCTTGGCGATATCGGCGACCTCACCGAGCCGGCCCAGCGCGATCTGACCGAGCAGTGCCTGCTTCGACTCTTCCGGCAGCGAACGGGTCATGTCAGTGTTGATGAAGCCCGGCGCCACCACGTTGACAGTGATGCCACGGCTACCGATCTCGCGCGCCAGCGACTTGGAGAACGCGATGATGCCGGCCTTGGCCGCAGCGTAGTTCGCCTGACCCGGGTTGCCGGTGAGGCCGATCACCGAGGCGATCGAGATGATGCGGCCCTTGCGCGCCTTCATCATGCCGCGCATCACCGCCTTGGAGGTGCGATAGACCGAGCTGAGGTTGGTATCGAGGATGATGTTCCAATCCTCCTCGCGCATCCGCATCAGCAGCTGGTCGCGGGTGATGCCGGCGTTGTTGACCAGGATCGACACCGCACCGAATTCCTTGGCAATGCTGTCGACCAGTGCGTCGACGGCGGCGCTGTCGGTGACATCCAGCATGCGGCCATGGCCACCGTGCGCAGCCAGCCGATCGCCGATCGCGCCGGCGCCGCTCTCGCTGGTCGCCGTGCCGATCACGGTGGCGCCCATTCCCGCCAATTCATCGGCGATGGCTGCGCCGATGCCGCGGCTGGCGCCGGTGACCAGCGCGATTTCACCTTGCAGTGGGTTGCTCATCTGTAGAGGTTCCTGACATTCGAAAAAGGGAATCGTGCGTGCCGCGAAAGATCACACCCATTCGGCTCGTGCGGCATCCAGTTCTGCCGGTGCACCGATGGCGCGCGCTTCGAGAGCCTTGTCGATGCGCTTGACCAGGCCGGTCAGCACCTTGCCCGGACCGCACTCGGCGATCCGGGTGGCGCCACCGGCGGCCAACGTCTGCACGCATTCGGTCCAGCGCACGGGCAGATACAGCTGGCGCTGCAGCGCGCCGCGAATCTCTTCCACCGTGCCATAACTGCGCGCCTCGGCGTTCTGCACTACCGGGATCGACGGCAACTGCCAGGCGATCGAGGCCATCCGTTCACCCAGCCGATCGGCCGCTTCGCGCATCAGCGCGCAGTGCGACGGCACCGACACCGCCAGCCTGATGGCTTTTTTCACACCCAGCTCGGCAAGTCTCGCCAACGCACGCTCGACCGCCTCGGCGTTGCCTGCGATCACCAGTTGGCCGGGCGAATTGAAATTGGCAGGCGACACCACCTGCCCTTGCGCCACTTCCTCGCATACCGCAGCGATCTGTGCATCGTCACCACCGAGGATCGCCGCCATCGCGCCGACGCCAGCCGGCACGGCCATCTGCATCAGTCGGCCACGTTCGGCCACCAAGGCTGCCGCGTCATGCAGCGACAACGCGCCGGCGCAGACCAGCGCGCTGTATTCGCCTAGGCTGTGACCGGACAACTGGGTCGGTTGCGCGCCACCGAGTTTCTGCCATACCCGCCACACCGCCACGCTGGCGGCGAGCAATGCCGGCTGGGTGTTTTCGGTGCGGTTGAGCTGCTCTTCCGGTCCTTGCGCGCTCAAGCTCCACAGATCGAGCCCGGCGCCTTGCGAGGCCTCTTCAAACGTCGCCTGCACTTCGGCATGCGCTGCGGCCAGCTCGGCCAGCATGCCGACCGACTGCGAGCCTTGCCCGGGAAAAACGAAAGCGAGCGTAGCGGAAGTTGAACTCATGGATGCGCGGACTCCGTCGGCGAAAAGAGGCATGGTGCCAGCATCGCCGCCCATACGCAGCTGTATTCGGTTTTTGTCGGCCGGAAAACAGACGCCGCCCGAAGGCGGCGTCCTGGAGAAACTTCAACCACCGCGCTCAGTAGCGCAGCAGCGTCGAGGCCCAGGTGAAGCCGCCGCCGAACGCCTCCAGCAGCAGGTTCTGGCCGCGCTGCACCTTGCCCGAACGCACGGCGTAGTCGAGCGCCAGCGGCACCGAGCCGGACGAGGTGTTGGCATGCTTGTCGACCGTCACGATGACCCGTTCCATCGACATCTTCAGGCGCTTGGCGGTCGCTTCGATGATGCGCAAATTGGCCTGGTGCGGAATCAGCCAATCGATATCCGACTCGATCATGCCAGCCGCCTGCAGCGTTTCATCGACCAGCGAATCCAGCGTCTTCACCGCAACCTTGAACACCTCGCGACCGGACATCTTGATGCGCACGCCGTGATTGGGTTCGTCCTTGAAGCCGACCGACACGCCAACCGGGTTGTACAGCAGATGCTTGAAACCGCCATCGGCATGCAGGCAGGTGGCATAGATGCCAGGCGCGCTTGAAGCCTCCAGAACTACCGCACCGGCGCCATCGCCGAACAGCACGCAGCTTTCGCGTTCGGTCCAGTCGACCATGCGGGTCAGCGTCTCGGCGCCGATCACCAGCACCTTCTTCGACTGACCGCTCTTGATGAACTTGTCGGCGATGCCCAGGGCGTAGACGAAGCCGGAGCACGCCGCATTGACGTCGAACGCGGCACAACCATTCGCACCGAGCCGGTGCTGCACCAGGCAGGCCGTCGACGGAAAGATGATGTCCGGCGTGGTGGTGCCGAGAACGATCAGATCGAGTTCGGAAGCCTTGACGCCGGCCGCTTCCAGCGCACGCTGCGCGGCAAGGAAAGCCAGATCGCCTGTGGTCTCGCCGTCGGCCGCGATGTGGCGCTGGCGGATACCTGTGCGGCTGTGGATCCATTCGTCACTGGTGTCGACGATCTTTTCCAGATCGGCGTTGGTGACCACACGCTCAGGCAAGGCGCTGCCGGTGGCGATGATGCGGGTGTAGATCTGGGACATTCAGCTATCCATCGACGAATACAGAGGATCGAGCGCCATGAGCGTCTGCGCAACAGCGCAACGTTACGTTCTGGCGCCACTAAACGCAAAACGGCGCGTCACCGCGCCGTCTCGCATGACCACATTCCGGGATCCCTCAGGATTCCGCGGAATCGATCAATCCTCGACCGCCACCGCACCCTTGGTGTCGATCACTTTCTTGCCGCGATAGTAGCCGTCCTTGGTGACGTGATGGCGCAGATGCACTTCGCCACTGGTCGGATCGGTGGACAGCTGCACGGTCTTCAGCGCGTCGTGCGAACGACGCATGCCGCGGGTGGACGGGGTACGGCGGCTCTTGGCAACTGCCATGGTAATTCTCCAACGGAAACTTGATGATCTGTTGCGGCATGACCCGGATCGGATGACCGGGTCGGTGGTTACTTCTTCAGTTCGCGCAGTACCGCGAACGGATTTTCGGAGCGCTCATCACCGGCCGTATGGTCGTCCGGGTCGTAGCCTGTCACTTCGTCGGGCAGACTGCTGTCCGGATTGATCGGAACCAGCGGCAGCACCAACAACAATTCGTCTTCAATCACATCCGCCGGATTCAATCGGCCATCCTCGGCCACCAGCAGCGGTTCGCAATCAGGCGGCAAGCCAGCCTCGTCGCGCTCCTGTTTGATCAGGCCAAGCCGGGTATTCACCTCGACCGGCAGTACAAACGGCTCCAGCGTGCGCTGACAGACCAGTGCCAGCGAAGCCTGAGCACGAACATCGACATAGCTGATGCCGAGGCTGTCGCGCCCGAAATCCAGCTCGAACTGCACCACCCCGTCCGCACTCGCCAACACCTCGCAAAGGCGTGACATGGCCGCGATGGGTAGCGTTCCCTCGAACGAACGCCGCGCCGAGACCATGCGCCAAGCGTCCACGGACTCTGGCAGTGTCACGGACATAATCGCGAAATGTTAGGTTCGAAGCTGCCCGAAGTCAACTGGCACGACGCCGGAACGGCATCAAAGTGCCTCGGAAGCCACCTATTTTGCCTGATCCGGCCCCAATGCGGCAGACTGAATCTCCCTGTCGCCCGAGCCGCTGCCCTTGAACCCCTATTTGACGCTCGGCACCGCCGCGCTGCTGGTGCTATTGATTGCCCTGCTGGGCGCGGTCTGGCTGCTGCGCCGACGCCAGGCACAACGCGGCGCCAGCCTGCGCGGCCTGCTTGACCTGGCCGACCGGCTCGAAGCGGACCTCAAGACCTGCCGATCCGGGCTGCAGCAGGCGCATGCGGTGATGTCGCTCAATCCCGACCTGCCCGCCGCCAGCGAACAGGACGCACAGCATGCGATCGACGCCGGCCTGCGCGGCCTGTTGCAGCAACGCCTGTGGATCCGCGACCGCTCGCCGCAGGCCAGCCAGCGTGAGCTGGACGAGGCCGCCGCTTCGATGCGCAGCACCCGCGACCGCCTGCAACCCTTGCTGCAGGCGCTCACCCAGGCCCAGAGCGACCTGAACAGCGCCATGCGCGAACACATCCGGCGCGACTCGGATACATGATGGCACCCCACTCCACGCCGCCCCGTATCGTGCTGGGCTCGATCTCGCGCTACCGCGCCGAACTGTTGCGCCGGCTGGTCGCGGATTTCGAGCAGTCGGCCCCTGGCACCGATGAGACCCCGTTGCCGGATGAAGCACCGGCGCAGCGCGCCCTGCGGCTGGCCATCGCCAAGGCCGAAGCCGCGGCATGCAGTGCGCGCGACGCGCTGGTAATCGGCTCCGACCAGGTCGCCGAACTCGACGGCATGATTCTCGACAAGCCCGGCACCGCCGAACGCGCCCGCGCCCAGCTCGCCGCCAGCTCAGGCCGCGAAGTGCACTTTCATACCGCGCTGTGCCTGCTCGATACCCGCGACGGGCGGCGGCACACCCATGTCGATCACACCCGCGTACTTTTTCGCGAACTGGGCATGGCGGAGATCAACCGTTATATCGAACGCGAACGGCCGCTCGACTGTGCCGGCAGTTTCAAGTGCGAGGGCCTAGGCATCAGCTTGTTCGAGTCGATCGACAACCGTGATCCCAGCGCGCTGATCGGGTTGCCGCTGATCGCGCTGGCGCGGCTGTTGCGTGAAACAGGCATCGATCTGCCGTAGGGTCCGGCGCACCGAACCATCGCTACACTGCCGCAGTCGTGTCCGCGTAGTACCCCTGTCCCCCGATCCAGCCCACTGCAGAAGAACCATGTCCGCCATCACCCAACCCCACGAAGAACCTCTGCAGCAGCGTCTGGAAGCCGCCATGGCCCAGGTCAATCGCGTGCTGCTGGGCAAGCCGCGCCAGGTAAAACTCGCGTTCACCTGCCTGATCGCCGGCGGCCATCTGCTGCTGGAAGACGTGCCGGGGGTGGGCAAGACCACACTGGCGCACGCACTGGCAGCCACTTTCGCGCTGGAGTTCCAGCGCGTGCAGTTCACCAGCGACCTGCTGCCGTCGGACATCATCGGCGTCAGCGTGTACGAGCGCGAGACCGGCCAGTTCCGCTTCCATCCCGGGCCGATCTTCACCGGCCTGCTGCTGGCCGACGAGATCAACCGCGCCAGTCCGAAAACACAAAGCGCGCTGCTGGAAGCAATGGCCGAGGATCAGGTCACCATCGATGGCCAGACGCACGCGCTGGCGCAACCGTTCTTCGTCGTCGCCACGCAGAATCCGCTGGACCTCAACGGCACCTTCCCGCTACCCGATTCGCAGCTCGACCGCTTCATGCTGCGGCTGTCGCTGGACTACCCGGATGCCACCGCCGAACGCGCCCTGCTCACCGGCAGCGACCGCCGCGACCTGTTGGCGCAACTGAATCCTCAACTCGATGGCAGTGCATTGATCGCGTTGCACCGGCGGGCACAGGCGCTCACCGCCAGCGCGGCCCTGCTCGACTATCTGCAGGCCTTGCTCGCCGCCAGCCGCCGCCATGCCGACATCCGCGTGGGCTTGTCGCCGCGTGCCGGCCTGGCCCTGCTGGGCGCGGCGCGCGCCTGGGCGCTGCTGTCCGGCCGCAGCCACGTGTTGCCGGAAGACATCCAGGCGCTGTTCGTGCCGTTGGCTGCGCACCGCCTGCTGCCGGCGCGCGGCGCCAACGGCGATACGCTGGCGCGACAGCTGCTGGCCGAGGTAGCGGTGGATTGATGCGCGACCCCTTGCAGCGCTTCCAGCGATGGGCCGAACGGCGGCTGCCGGCACTTACCCGCTTTCGCCGCCCCGAGAGCCTGCCGATCGAACTGCATCGGCGGCGCATCTACATCGTGCCCAGCGGTTTCGGCATCGGCTTCTCGATATTGCTGCTGGTGATGCTGGTCGGCGCACTGAACTACGCCAACAACGCCGCGTTGCTGCTCACCTGCCTGCTTGGCGCAGCCAGCGCGGCCAGCATGCTGGTGGCATTTCGCAGTCTGGACGGTTTGCGCCTGAGCCACATCCGCGCCGGTCACGCCATCGCCGGCCAAGCCATCGAACTCACCCTGGCATTCGACTCAAGCCGGCAGCGCAATGCCATCCGCCTCGACCTGGGCGGCGACACCGTCGCCTTCGCGATCGATGCCAACGCCACCGCCCACGTAAAGCTCGCGTTGCCCACCGCACAACGCGGCTGGCAACCGCTGCCGCGGTTGCGCCTGTGGAGCACCTGGCCGCTGGGCCTGTTTCGCGTATGGAGCTGGCTGCATCCCGATCAATCCGTACTGGTGTGGCCGCGACCGGAAGTGGCCGGACCCTCGCCGCACGCACCCGCCGACGATGCGCGCCATATGCGCCTGCATCGCGGCGACGAGCTGGCTGCACTGCGCGACTACCGGGCGGGCGATCCGCAACGGCACATCGCCTGGAAGGCCAGTGCCCGTCACGACCATCTGCTGGTGAAGGATTTCGAGCAGCCGCAGAGCCGCCCGCAATGGCAGTTGGACTGGCGCCAACTGAGTGCGCTGGATAACGAGGCACGCATTGCCCGCCTCGCGCGCTGGTTGAACGAAGCGCAAGCCCAACGTTGCAGTTACAGCCTGTGGTTGCCCGGCAACGAAATCGCCAGCAACAGCGGCCCGCTGCACTACGCGCGCTGCATGAGCGCGCTGGCGCAGTTGCCATGACGTCGCCAGCGCCGCGCAGGAAAGCGGTCGAGCCGCCGATCGACTCGCGTGCATTCGATCTGCTCAGCCTCACCATGGCCCTGGTATTGGGGTTGCACGCGCTGCATCTGCCCTGGTGGCTCGGCATGGGGCTGGCTTTGACGCTTGGCGGACGCTGGTGGCAGCGACGCCAGCGAGCCGGTCGCGTACCGCGCTGGCTCAAGTTGCCGCTGCTGGCCTTGCTGACGCTGGCGGTGATCGTCGAATACGGCAACATCTTCGGCCGTGAGCCGGGCAGCGCGCTGGCCGTCGGTCTATTGATCCTGAAACTGCTGGAAACCGAGACCGCCCGTGACGCCCGCGTCGGCACCAGCTTCGCCTGCTTCGGATTGATGACGGCGCTGCTGTTCGATCAGGGGCTGGTCGCGACCGTCGTGGTCGCGCTCGGCCTGCTGCCGGCTCTGGCCACTTTGCGCTCACTGGAACCGGGACAAGCACCCACCAGTCTGGCGCGCGGCTTGCTGCCCGGGCTGGCCTTGTCGGCGGCGGCGTTGCCACTGGCACTGGCTGCGTTCCTGCTGGTGCCGCGGCTTAGCTCGCCGTTATGGGGCGCGCCTTCGCCGGGACCGGCGCGCACCGGTCTCAGCGACAACATGTCGCCCGGCAACTTCACCGACCTGCTCACCGACGACCATCCGGCCATGCGGGTCAGTTTCGACGGCGCCCCGCCGCCGCCAGACCTGCGCTACTTCCGTGCGTATGTGATGTGGAATTTCGACGGCCGCAGCTGGCGTTATCTCGATACCCGGTACGCCGGGCCACGAGAGCCGGCAACGCTCGAAGCCGACCGCTCGATCCAGTACCAGATCAGCCTGCAACCTACCCATCAGCGCGTGCTGCCCACCTTGGACGTGCCGCTGCAGGCACCGGCGCAGGCCAGCCTGCAGGCTGACCATGAAGTGCTGGCCGACAAACCGGTGAATGATGAGCTCAGTTATTCCGCACGCTCCGCATTGCATTACCGGCTGCAATCCAACCTGGACGAACGTTCGCGCCGTCTCGGCCTGCGCCTGCCTGCGGGTTTCAATCCGCGCACGCAGGTGCTGGCCGCGCAGTGGCGGCAGCGCTACGGCAGCGACGATGCCGCGATCGTGCAAGCCGCGCTGACCTTGTTTCACGATGGCGGCTTCCGCTACACCTTGGCACCGGCGCCGCTGGGGCGCGATTCGGTGGACGACTTCCTGTTCGACACCCACGAGGGTTTCTGCGAGCACTATTCGTCGGCGTTCACCGTGCTGATGCGCTCCGCCGGGATCCCCGCGCGGGTGGTCACCGGCTACCAGGGCGGCTACTGGAACAAGCTCGGCGAGTACCTGCTGGTTCGTTACTCCGATGCGCATGCGTGGAGCGAAGTGTGGCTGGCCGGCCGCGGCTGGGTCCGGATCGATCCCACGGGCGCAGTCCGGCCGGAGCGGGTCTCGCTGGGAGCCGCCGCCGCCGCGGGTGATCAATTGTCCTGGTATCGCAACGACTGGCTGCAAGGTCTGCGCAATCGCTGGGACATCGTCAACCGCTGGTGGGATCAAGGCGTTATCGGTTTTGACGCCTTGCGCCAGCGTGGCCTGCTGACGCCATTTGGCATCCGCGATACCGATACCGCGACGTTGGGCGTATTGCTGGCGGTCAGCAGTGTGCTGTTCATCGCGATCGGGCTGGCGTGGGCTTTGTTGCGGCGACGGCCACGTGATCCTCTGCATGACGCGCTGCGCGAGCTGGAACGAAAACTTGCACGCATGGGTGTCGTTCGCGGGCTCGCCGAAGGCCCACAGCACTATCTGAGTCGGGCCGCGCGTGCGCTGCCCGGCCAACGCGACGAGCTTGCGAGGTTGATGAGCTGTTACCTGGAATTGCGTTACGCCCATGACGAACCACCGCCTGAATCATTGCGCATGTTTCAACGCACGGTGCGGGATTTTCGGGTCGTCAACGTGGTCAAATAAGAGCAGACGCGACGGCGCATGCCGAAGCCCAAGACGGAGATATCCCATGTCCCTGTACCGCCCCCTCACCTTCGCTGCGGCCCTCGCTTTGCTGGCTGGCTGCGCGACGATCCCCAAACCGCTGGAAGGCACCTATACCGATGTCTCCACCACCAGCGCCCAGCAAGGCGGCGCCGGCGGCACCCGCGTACGCTGGGGTGGCGAGATCATCAAGACCGAGCCGGGTCCGCAACAGACCTGTTTCTATCTGCTGTCGCGTCCGCTGGACAGTCAGGCGCGTCCGCAAGCCGGCAACGCCGGCGAAAATCAGGGTCGCTTTGTCGCCTGCCGCGACGGCTTCTACGACCCGGAAGTCTTCGTCCGCGGACGCGAGCTGACCGTAACCGGGACGCTGCACGGCACCGTGTCGCAGAAGGTCGGCGAGTTCGATTACGCCTACCCGCGCGTGGAGGCCGACGTGGTCTACCTGTGGCCGAAACGGCCGATCGTCGTGGATTACCCGCCCGGCTTCTACGACCCGTTCTGGGGCCCGGGCTTCGGCCCGTACTGGGGCGGTCCATGGGGCTACGGATATTGGGGAGGCCCGCGACGGGTAATCATCGTACGTCCGCCACCACCGGCACCGAAGTAATACCCGCACATGAAAACGCCGGCATCACGCCGGCGTTTTCATGTGCGGGGTGGCGTATTCAGCCCGGCGGCCAATGCATGCGTCGGCCGGCCAGCAGATGCACATGCAGATGAAACACGGTCTGTCCGCCATTCTCGTTGCAGTTGATCACCGTGCGATAACCCTGCTCGGCAAAACCTTCCTGCTTCGCGTAGTCCGCGGTGGCCAGCAGCAGATGGCCAAGTAATTCCGCGTCACTCGCGGTCGCTTCGTTGAGTGTTGCCAACGATCGCTTCGGTACGAACAGCACATGCACCGGCGCCTGCGGATTCAGGTCGCGAAACGCCAGCACCTCGTCGTTTTCGTAGACGATGTCGGCCGGAATCTCGCGGCGGATGACCTTGCTGAAAATGGTATCGCTCATCGCCTGTTTCCTCTGCTGTTTCAATCAAGCAACCGGTCAATCAAGCAACTGGCGGCTGCCGAACGCATGCGCCAGAGTGCTGCGGTCGACGTATTCCAGTTCGCCGCCAAGCGGTACGCCATGCGCCAAGCGGGTCGGCCGCACCCCGCCGGCACGGGCCAGCTGGGCCAGATAATGCGCGGTCGCTTCGCCTTCCACCGTGGGATTGGTGGCGATGATCATTTCCTCGATCTCGCCTTCACCCAGACGCTGGGTCAGCTGTGCCAGCCCCAGTTCTTCCGGCCCCAACCCGTCCAGCGGCGACAACCGCCCCATCAGCACGAAATACTGGCCGCGATAGCCGGTAGCCTGCTCGATCGCCGCCAGATCGGTCGGCGATTCGACTACGCACAACACCTGGCGATCACGGCTGCTGCTGGCACACAACGAACACAACGGCTCTTCGCTGAAATTGCGGCACTGGCTGCAATGGCCGATGCGCTGCATCGCCTGTTCCAGTACCGCAGCCAGTTTCAGGCCACGCTCCCGTTCACGCTCCAGCAAATGGAAGGCCATTCGCTGCGCACTCTTGCCACCCACACCGGGCAGGCAGCGCAGGGCTTCGATCAGTTCGGCGAGAAGGGGGGAGCCGGATGACATGGATGATCCGAGTAGTGAGTGAAGAGGAGTGAGAGAAAAGCGGGGAGCGATAAGCTGATGGCCTCTCTCACTCTTCTTCACCCACTCCTGCTTTCAGAACGGCATCTTGAAACCGGCCGGAAGATTCAGCCCGGCTGTAACTCCGCCGAGCTTGTTCTTGCTGAGCTCGGCCACCTTGTTCACTGCATCGTTGACCGCGGCGGCGACCAGATCCTCGGCCATTTCCGGATCGTCGGCGAATGTCTGCCGGTCGATCTGCACGCGGCGCACCTCATGCGCGCCGGTCATCACCACACTGACCAGGCCACCGCCGGCACTGCCGGTGACTTCCAGCTTGGCGATTTCTTCCTGCGCACGCTTCATGTCTTCCTGCATGCGCTGAGCCTGCTGCATCAGCTGACCAATCTGTCCTCTCATCACACTGCTCCGGATTCGTTGTCAAAGGGTTTGACGGATTGCGGCACGACGCGGGCGCCAAACTCGCGCTTCATCGATTGAACCACCGGATCGTCGGCTATCGATTGCTCGGCTGCAGCCTGTGCCGAGTCACGCACCTGCGCCGCACGCGCCGCCGGGGTTTCCGCCGCCGCGTCACTCTGACTGTGATTGACGAAGCGCAGGCGAATGCGCTCGCCTAGCGCCTGCCCGATCCGTTCTTCCATCTGGCTGACCATCGGCTCCACCGCCAGGCTCATGTGAGCCGGCTGCAACGCGAGCACCAGGGTTTGTCCGTCGCGCTCGCGCAAGACCGCGTTCTGCGCCAGCAGGCCGAACGGGCCGCGCAGACCGGCACGCTCGATCAAGCTTTCCCAGTTCGGCAGACCACTGGCATCCCGCGCCACCGGTGCTGCGGCAATCGCGGGACTTGATGCCGGTTCCGCACGCGCTGGCGGCGCCGGATCGTGTCGGCGTTCTGCCGCAGCAGCCGGGCGAGCCGTTGCCGCAGCGGCCGGTCGCGGTGAGGGCGGCGCCGGTACAGGGCTGCCCTCAGCCGGGCGTTCCGCACGTGCGCTTGATGCACTATCACCGGGCCGGAACGCCAGCATCCGCAGCAATGCCATCTCGAAGCCGGTGCGCGCATCCGGGGCCAGTGCCAGGTCGCGGCGGCCGGACGTGGCGATCTGGTAATACAGCTGCACGTCCTCCGGCGTCATCCGTTCGGCCAGGGCAGCCAGCGCGTTGTCGTCATCGCTGTCTTCGTCCGGCCGATAACCGGGAATCAGCTGGATCAGTTGCAATCGATGCAGCACGCTGGCGATATCGTCCAGCACGCCGCCGAAGTCCGGCGAGTACGAAGCGATCTGCGTGCATTCGGTCAGCAGGCGTTCGCCATCGCCGGAAGCCAGCGCATCGAGCACACCCAGCACCTGTCCGCGCGCCACGCTGCCAAGCATGGTGCGCACATCGTCTGCATGCAGCGAGCCGCCGCCGTAGGCAATCGCCTGGTCGAGCAGCGACAGGCCGTCACGCAGGGAGCCGTCCGCCGCACGGGCCAGCTCGCCGATCGCGCTGTCTTCGTAGGCAATGTTCTCGGCACCAAGAATGTGCCGCATCTGGCCGGATATCTGTTCCGGCAGCAACCGCTTCAGATTGAACTTCAGGCAGCGCGACAGCACTGTCACCGGCAGCTTCTGCGGGTCGGTGGTGGCCAGCAGGAACTTCACGTGCGGCGGCGGCTCTTCCAGCGTTTTCAGCAGCGCGTTGAAGGCGTTCTTCGACAGCATGTGCACCTCATCGACCAGGTACACCTTGAAGCGGCCGCGCGACGGTGCGTATTGTGCGTTCTCGATCACTTCGCGCACGTCGTCCACGCCGGTGTTGCTGGCCGCATCGATTTCCAGCAAGTCGACAAAGCGCCCTTCATCCACCGCCGTGCACACCGCGCACTCGCCGCAGGGGTCAGCCGATTGCCCACGCTCGCAATTCAGCGACTTGGCGAAGATGCGCGCGATCGTGGTCTTGCCGACGCCGCGGGTGCCGGTGAACAAGTAGGCATGATGCATGCGCCCGGTATCGAGCGCATTGGTGAGCGCGCGCACGACATGCTCCTGCCCGACCAGCTCGGCGAACTTGCGTGGGCGCCACTTGCGGGCGAGTACCTGATAGGACATGACTGACTACCTTGGGGCGAAGGTCGATTGTGCCAAGTCGCGGCAGGCAAGTCAGTAAAGCACGCCCCGAAAAGGCGGCGGCCCCGCCAGCCACACCCCGGCACCCGAATCATTCGCTACCGTTGCTTCCTTCCGGACCTGGCGGAGTTTGCGAACTATCGTCGCGGGGGGACCGACGGGGCCACCATAGACGTCAAGCGATGCTGACCGCAGTCGCTTGCTGATTTTTCACCGCGCCAGCTGAGACTGTCGCGTTGTTCAGAAATTGGCGGAGAGAGCGGGATTCGAACCCGCGATACGTTTTACCGTATACACACTTTCCAGGCGTGCTCCTTCAACCACTCGGACACCTCTCCACTTGTACCTGCAACTACGCGAACGACTTGAACGAGGGGGATTGTTCAGCTCATCCTGAGCTTCACCCCTCACTGCCGTTCGGGGCCAGCCTGCGGCTGTCCAAATTCGTTCCAGACGAATTTGTCGAACCCGCGATACGTTTTACCGTATACACACTTTCCAGGCGTGCTCCTTCAACCACTCGGACACCTCTCCGCATGGGTGAAACCGCCTTCACCGGACAAGTGACACCCGGCAAAGAAGCGGAAGGATAACTGCAGGCCCCGATACAGGCAAGCAAATGGATACGCGGCTCAGCCTGCGTCAGCCCGTGGCTTGGCCGGAACGGGTAACGCGATGCGCTCGTTTGCGCTGGCGATGCGGTAGCCGCGCGCGGCCAGCGCGGCGCCGTCAGCCGCGCTGCCATAGTGGTACAGCAGCAATCGCGAACGCAGCGCGTCGGGATATTCACGCTCGATGTCGTCGACGCCGGTATGCGACGGGTTGCCGACTAGGCTGCAATCGTGCGCGATCACTTCGCTGCCGCCGGCGTAACGGGCAAGTATCTCGGGGATCGGGCGGGTGTCGCCGGTGTAGACAAAGCTGGCGTCCAGCGCGAGGCCGTAGGACGTACCCGGCACATGATGCCGCGTGGCGAACACGTCGAACCACAGGCCATCGAGCCAGAAACCGCGCGTACACGGCAGCAACCGGAATGCTTCCCAGAAATTCACGCCGCCTTCGGCCAGCGCGCCAGGATAGTCGGCCGCCCTCGCCTGCAGCCACGGCAGCAAACCAGCATGCACGAACACTTTGGTGCTGCCGCGCAGGCGCTGGTCGAACCACAGCCTGATGAACAACTGCTCCAGCCCGGCCACGTGGTCCATGTGGGTATGCGTGATGAACAGCGCGCGCGGCAATGTGCCGTACGCGGCCACGTAACGATCCAGCGTGTCCGGCCCGCAATCGATCAGCAGCAGGGGTTCGTCGCCACGCTCGATCACCACGGCGGAAGAACCGAGCTCCACCGCATGCGCGGCGCCTACGCCGAGAAAGTGCAGATGCCAGTTCATGCGTCCAAGGTCCGCCGGTAGCGATAAAGCAGGGGCTGCCAGATGGTTTCCTCGAATGCCGTCTCGCCCCGGCTGGCTGCGCCGAGCTTGCACAGTGAACGGCGCAAGCGCCGCAGATTGGCCTGCTGCCACCCGGTTGCCGGCGTGCGCACGCGACCGCGATCGAAGTCGATCAGATACAACTCGTCCGACGCCACCAGCACGTTGTGCGCATTCAGGTCCGCATGCCAGACACCGGCACGATGAAAGCGCGCGACCAACGCACCGACCTCCTCCGCCAGTTCGGCGTCCAGGCGCTCTGCGGCGAGACACTCGGCCAACGTCTGCGAGTCGGCGATACGCCGTGTGATCAGGTCGGCGCTATAGACCATGCCGCGTCGGCAATAGCGTGCAGCCACCACCGCAGGCCCCGGCAGGCCAAGCCGGGTGATCTCGGCCAGCAGACGAAATTCCTTGAAGGGACGGGTCCGATCCGCACCTGTCCACAAGTAGCGGTCGCCCATCAAGGCCGCGACCAGGCCGCCGCGGCGGTAGTGCCGCAACACGCATTCGCCCACCGGCGCCGCAACGATAGCCACGCCGCCGCGACCACCGGCCTGAGTGCGCAGCGCGCCCTGCGCGCGCCAGTAATCCGGCGCAAACCAGCCGTGCCCGACTTGTGGCGACACCGCCGCGTCGAACAGAATCGCGCCTTCGGCATCCTTGTAGGTTCGTTCCTGCATCATCATGCCCGGTGACCGCCCTCGATTCTAACCCAGACCCATGACACCGAACCCGATGACTGCCGCCGCCTCGATCTGCCTGCTGCGCACCTCCGCCATCGGCGACGTCACCCACGTGGTGCCGCTGGTGCGCACGCTGCAGCAGGCGTGGCCGCACGTCGCGCTGACGTGGATCGTTGGCAAGCTGGAACGCAAGCTGGTCGGCGATCTGCCCGGCGTGGAGTTCATCACGTTCGACAAGACGGCGGGTTGGACCGGCATGCGCGCCGTGCATGCGGCGCTGCGCGGGCAACGCTTCGATGCGTTGTTGCAGATGCAGGTGGCCATGCGTTCCAACCTGTTGAGCCTGGGTATCAAGGCCGATCGACGGATCGGCTACGACCGCGCACGAGCAAAGGATCTGCACGGCCTGGTCATCAACGAGCGCATTCCGGCGCGCAGCGGCCAGCACGTGCTGGATGCGATCGGCAGCTTCTGCGAACCGCTCGGACTGAAGCAGACGCAGGTGCACTGGAACATTCCGGTTCCCGAGGAAGCACGCCTCTGGGCCACCGAGCAACTGCCTGGCGACGTACCGACCCTGCTGGTCAGCCCCACCTCCAGCCACGCGCTGCGCAACTGGCGGCCGGAGCGCTACGCGGCCGTGATGGATCACGTGGCCGCACGAGGCTGGCGGGTGGTGCTGATCGGCGGCCCTTCCGCGGGCGAGCGCACGATGGCCGACGCCGTGCTGGCGGCCGGCCGGCGCAAACCGCTCGACCTTACCGGCAAGGACACATTGAAGAAACTGATGGCCTTGTTCGGTCGTGCGCAACTGCTGCTGACACCCGATTCGGGCCCGATGCACATGGCCAATACGGTCGGCACCAAGGTGCTGGGCCTGCACGCGGCCAGCAATCCGGATCGCTCCGGTCCCTACTCCGATCGGCGCTGGTGCGTGAACAAGTACGACGAGGCGGCGCGAAAGTATCTGGGCAAACCGGCCAGCGAAATTCCCTGGGGCAGCAAGATCGAGAAGCCGGGCGTGATGGACCTGATCGGTATCGACGAGGTGATCGAGCGCTACGAAGCCGCGGCGCGCGACATGAAACTGTTGTAGAGAATTACACCGCGCGGTAATCCTGATACGACTTTTCCTCGACCAGCTGCGAGCCGAGCTTGAGGTTGATTTCGCGCTTGAACGCCGCACGCTCGTCGTTGCGGAAATACACCGCGCGCGCCAGCTCGATGAACTCCTGGTCGAACGCCTGCGCACGTTCTTTGAGACGGATCTTGTCCTCGATATCCCACAGCAATTCGTTCACCGCCAGCAGACGCGCTCGCTCGTCGGCGATGTCGGTGTGCGACGCCGCATCGTTGGCCCAGGTCGCGTTGAGCAGGTCCAGCTCGTTGCGCACATTGGCCAGCTTGGCCTCGTCGCCGATGCGTCGCGACTTGATCTCGAGGATGGTGATCTTGTCGATCAGCTCGCCGTAGGAAACCGGGGTCTGGATCAGGCTCATGGACTTGTTTCCTTCAGAAATAATGGTCAGGCAGCGGAGCGAAAGGCGCCCTGCTGCACCAGGGCGCAGATCGTGCGCACATCGCCGTCCATCGCGCGGTCGCGATGCATGAAGGCGATGTGCCGGCGCAGTACCGCATGGGCATCGCGCACGCTGGTACCGGCATGGAAATCGCCTGCGCCGGCCAGCGCCGCTGTCAGTTGCTGCACTTCGGCGACGAACTGCGCGTAATGCGGCTGATCCTCGCGCGGCGCATTGCTGATCTTGGCGGCCAGCGCCTGCCAGCCGCCGCGGCTGGCCAGCCGGCGCGCGGCGTTCAACATCGTCTGGCGATAATCCAGCGCTTGTGCCGCGGTATACAGCTCCAGCGCCAGCACATGACTGAGATCCTCGGTCATTTCCAGCACGTGGCGCGCCTCGTTCGCCCCCATCGATACGTGATCTTCCGCATTCGCGCTGGTCGGCACCGAATACACGCTGGCCGGATGCGCGCGCGTGGCCAGGTCGTTGACCAGGGCCGCGGCGGTGTACTGCACGATCATGAAACCGGAGTCGGTGCCGTCCTCGTTGCCGGTGAGGAAAGCCGGCAGACCGTCATTCGTCGCCGGATCGACCAGTTTGTTGAGGCGGCGCTCGGAGATCGAGGCCAGTACCGGGATCGCCGCCTTCACGTAGCTCATCGCCAGCGCCAGCGGCATGCCGTGGAAATGGCCGGCCGAGATCACCTGCTCCTCGATGAACTGCGCGTCGTCGTTGTCCGGGAAGATCAGCGGATTGTCGGTGACCGCATTCAGTTCGATGTCGAACACCCGGCACGCCTGCGCCCAGGCATCGCGCACCGCGCCATGTACCTGCGGCATGCAACGCAGGCTGTAGGCGTCCTGCGGCTGATGTTTCTTGCCGCCCTTGAATGGCAGGAAGCGGCTGTAGAACGCTTCGCGGCCATGCCGCTGGTTGGCCGGCACCCAGTCCCAGCCGATGTCGAAGCTGAGCGCCTGATCGTCCGGCTCGCTCCATGCCTCCGCGCTCCACGATTTGAAGCGCGGCACCAGGTGGTAGGGAATGTCGATCAAGGTGGATTCGGCCAGCAACTCGCGCACGTGAGCCGCGGTTTCGACCTGGCCCGGGTGGGGACGCAGCGCATGCACATCCGGCCGCAGCGCGCCGCTGCGGCCGGCGAACGCGTCCAGCGTCATCGATGCCGCCAGGTCGGCGGTATCCAGCAATTGCTCCAGCATGTCCAGCGCCAATACGCCCGTCGCCAGCATCTGTGCGGTGCCGTTGTTGAGCGCCAAGCCTTCCTTGAACGACAGCCGGATCGGCGCGAGACCCGCGCGTTTCAGCGCTTCCGCACCCGACAGCCGTTCGCCCTGGTAGAACGCTTCGCCGCCGCCCAGCAGCACGATCGCCAGATGCGACAGCGGTGCGAGATCGCCGCTGGCTCCGACCGACCCTTTCTCCGGCACCACCGGCACCACGCCGGCGTTGAGCATCGCGGTCAATGCTTCGAGCGTGCTCACGCGAATACCGGAATGACCGCGCATCAGCGTATTGATGCGGATCAGCAGCATCGCCCGCACCACGTCCTCGCCGAACGGCTTACCCACGCACACGGCGTGGGTGATGATCAGGTTGTGCTGCAATTCTTCCAGCAGCGTGCCTTCGGGATTGTGCGGATTTCCTCCCGGCAATTCGTCGCGCAGGCGATGCGCGCCCAGCAGCTTGTCGGCATTGCTGCCGAAGCCGGTGGTGACGCCATAGGTGGGCTCGCCGCAGCTGACCTTCTCGGCCAGGAAGTCGGCGGCACGCTGCACGCGCTTGAGCCCTGCAGGGTCCAGTGAAACCTTGTTGCCGTTGCGTGCCACCGCCACCAACTGGGCGCGGGTGAGGCTATTGCCGTCGAGAACGATGGTGCCGAATTTGCTCACTGCTGCCTCACTGAAGAATGTCGTCTAGTCCCTGATCGCCGAGCCACAGGCTTTCAGCCCATCGCCGCGGCCTGCTCCAACTCCACCCGCAAGGTCTTGATCAGTTCGCTGCGCGCCACCTCGAACTGGTCCTCGCGGCGCAAGTCCTTCACCGTCACCACACCCTTGGCGATCTCGTCCTCGCCCAGCACGATCACGAAGCGGATGCCCGCGCGGTCGGCATATTTGAACTGCTTGCCGAGCTTGCTGCCTTCCAGCACCACCTCGGTGGCGATGCCGGCGCCGCGCAACTCGCCGGCCAGCGCGAGATAAGCCGGCAGCTGCGCCGCGTCCATCTGGGTGACCAGCACATCGACGGTGCTGGTCGCGGTGCTGATCAGACCGGCGTCGCGCAGCTGCCAGTAGAGGCGCGTGAGCCCGATCGAGATGCCGACGCCAGGCAGCTGCGACCTGGTGTATTGGCTGGCCAGGTTTTCGTAGCGTCCGCCCGAGCAGATCGAGCCGATCTGCGGGTGATCGTTCAAGGTCGTTTCGTAGACCGTGCCGGTGTAGTAATCGAGACCGCGTGCGATCGACAGGTTCAGCGCGACATGCGTCTCCGGTACGCCGAATGCGTGGATCAGGTCCAGCACTTCCTTCAGTTCCGCACGCCCCTGCTCCATCGCCGCCGGACCGGCGCCCAGCGCATCGAGCTTGGCGTGGGCATCCTGCAGCGACGTCGAGCGCACCTGCACGAAGGCGAGGATCTTCTGCGCCACTTCGGCGCTCAGGCCGAACGTCTCGCCGGTGAGCGTGTCACGCACATAATCGGCGCCGCGCTTGTCCAGCTTGTCCACTTCGCGCAGCACCAGCATCTGCTGCTCGCCGTCGACAATGCCCAGGCTCTCGAAATAACCGCGCATCAGCTTGCGGTTGTTGAGGTGGATGGTGAAGGCTCCGATGTTGAGTTCGCGGAACACGCTGTAGATCACCGCCGGAATCTCGGCGTCGTAGCGTACCGACAGCGCGTCCTTGCCGATCACGTCGATATCGCACTGGTAGAACTCGCGAAAACGGCCGCGCTGCGCTCGCTCGCCGCGATACACCCGCTGCATCTGGTAGCGGCGGAACGGAAAGCTCAGTTCGCGCTCATGCTCGGCGACATAGCGCGCCAGCGGCACGGTGAGATCGAAGCGCAGCGCCAGCTCGGGCATGCCCTCGTCGATCTTGCCGGCATTCAGCGCGCCGGTGGACTGCACGAAATACACCTGCCGTTCGGTCTCGCCGCCAGTCTTGGTCAGCAGCACGTCGGAGTATTCGATCACCGGCGTCTCGATCGGCAGGAAGCCGAAACGCTCGTAGTTGCGACGGATCACGTCGAGCATGCGCTGGAACGCGATCTGGTCGAGCGGCAGCAGCTCGAGCACGCCTGGCATGGTGCGGGCCGGGGTAAGCGCCATGAAATCCTCTACTGACGATGGGGAACATTCCGTCCAACGGTTGACCGCGCGACGGCAGCCGTCAAGATTAGCAGAATGCCATGCACCCTCTGCAGTCGTGCCGGCAACGCAATCCATCGAACCTGTTGCCAAGCGCCCGCGCGACGATTAAGATACGCGGCTTCCCACGGGGTGTAGCTCAGCCTGGTAGAGCGCTACGTTCGGGACGTAGAAGTCGCAGGTTCGAATCCTGTCTCCCCGACCAAAAATTCGATGGAAAGCCGGCTTTACGCCGGCTTTTTTATGCCTGCAAAACCGACAATTACTTTTGTAATAGCGGATTCGACCGCGTCAGAGGCGAAAAGCATCGCCCGCCTGCGGGCTCCTACAGTGCCGCGCGGCTTTCCAGCGCCAGCGCCGCGAGCCGATCGAGTTCTTCCTCGACGAAACCCGCCTCCAGCCTGGCCGGGCGATTGAACGGACCGCGCAAGCTGACACCCATGTATTCGCGCAGCAGCGCGAAGAACGTGTCGACCGGCTGAAGTCCGTCGCGCTCGCAGCAATCCAGATACCAGCGGGTACCGGCGGCGACGTGGGCGACCTCCTCGCGCAGGATCACTTCGAGGATCGCCACTGTCTCAGTGTCGCCCAGATGGCGCAGACGCTCGATCATGCCGGGGGTCACGTCCAGCCCGCGCGCTTCCAGCACGCGCGGCACCAGCGCCATGCGTGCGGTGTCGTGATGCGCGGTTTTCTCGGCCATCGCCCACAGGCCATCGTGCGCCTCGAAGTCGCCGTAGGCGTGGCCGAGCTCGGCCAGCCGCCCCTGCAGCATCGCGAAGTGGCGCGCCTCATCGTTGGCGCAGCTGGCCCAGTCGCGGTAATACGCCTGCGGTTTGCCGCGATACCGATAAACCGCGTCCCAGGCCAGATTGATCGCGTTGAATTCGATATGCGCCACGGCGTGCACCAGGGCGGCGCGCCCTTCGGCGCTGCCGAGCCCGCGTTGCGGCACCTGACGCGCGTTGACCAGTTTTGGTCTGCCGGGGCGCCCGGGTGCAGCAATCGGGTCGGGCGGCGGCGATGCAGGGTCCGGATGCAATTCGCCGGCCTGAAATGCCTGCCACGTCGCATGCGTCAGGCGCAGCTTCTCGGCAGGATCGATGGCGTCCAGGCAGCGCTTGGCGGCGGCGTGAAGATCAGTCATGGCGTTTCGGTAGGAGCCCATTGGCGGGCGATGCTCTTGGCTTCGGTGCGCATCTAGAACAGGAGCATCGCCCACCAGTGGGCTCCTACAGGGGCGCGGTTACACGACCCGGCGTGCGGCCTTGGCGTCGTCCGAGCGCAGCATCTGGATCTGCTCCAGATAGCGCTGATCGAGGCCGGTGACGTATTCGCCCGAGAAGCACGACGTGTCGAACTGCTTCAGGTTTTCGTTGCCGTCCTGCACCGCCCAGATCAGGTCCTTCAGATCCTGATAGATCAACCAGTCGGCACCGAGCATCGTCTCGACTTCCTGCTCGGTATGGCCGGCGGCGACCAGCTCCGAGGTGGACGGCATGTCGATGCCATAGACATTCGGATAGCGCACCGGCGGCGCGGCGGAAGCGAAGTAGACGTTCTTCGCACCGGCGTCGCGGGCCATCTGGATGATCTGCTTCGAGGTCGTGCCGCGCACGATCGAGTCATCCACCAGCAGCACGTTCTTCTTGCGGAATTCCAGCTCCACCGGATTGAGCTTGCGGCGCACCGATTTCACCCGTTCGCCCTGCCCCGGCATGATGAAGGTGCGGCCGATGTAGCGGTTCTTGACGAAGCCCTCGCGAAACGGCACGCCGAGCGCGCCGGCCAGCGCGCTGGCGGCGGTGCGCGCGGTATCGGGAATCGGAATCACCGCGTCGATGCCGTGATCGGGCCGTTCGCGCAGGATCTTCTCGGCCAGCTTCTCGCCCATGCGCAGGCGCGCCTTGTATACCGAGACGTCCTCGATCATGGAGTCGGGCCGCGCCAGGTAGACGTATTCGAAGATGCATGGCGTGTGCAGTACGCGCTCGGCGCAGTGGCGGCTGTGCAACTTGCCCTGGTCGGTGATGATCACCGCCTCGCCCGGCATGACGTCGCGCACGCGCTTGAAGCCGAGCACGTCGAAGGCGACCGACTCGGACGCCACCGCATACTCGCGACCTTCCGGGGTGATCCGCTCGCCCAGCACCAGCGGACGGATGCCGTGCGGATCGCGGAATGCGATCAGGCCATAGCCGAGCACCAGTGCCACGCAGGCATAACCGCCGCGGGCGCGGGCATGCACGCCGGCGACTGCCTTGAAGATATGGTCCGGCGTCAGCTCCATCCGGTCCTGGATCTGCAGCTCGTGCGCCAGCACGTTCAGCAGCACCTCGGAGTCGGAATCGGTGTTGATGTGGCGCCGGTCGTCCTCGAACATCTCGCGACGCAGCACGTCGGTGTTCACCAGGTTGCCGTTGTGGGCGAATGCGATGCCGTACGGCGAGTTCACATAGAACGGCTGCGCCTCGGCGGAGCCTTCCGAGCCGGCCGTCGGATAACGGCAATGGCCGATGCCGATGCGCCCGCGCAGGCCGCTCATCGCGGTCTGGTTGAACACGTCGCGGACCAGACCGTTGCCCTTGTGCAGGCGCAGCCGCGAGCCGTCCACCGTGGCGATGCCGGCCGCATCCTGGCCGCGATGCTGCAGCACCGTCAATCCGTCATAAAGCGCCGATGCCACTTCGGTGGTACCGACGATGCCGATGATTCCGCACATGGTGTGTTGCCTGCTTCAGGATGTTGCGTTTAGAAAGTCGTGCTCAGAAACTCTTCGGGCGCCCGGCTGCACTGGTGGCAGCTGCCGGCGCCACCCTGTGTTCCGAGGTCGTTGCCGGAGCGGACCCCGCGCCCGATATGGGGGCAGGCAGCGATCTCGGCAAGCTGGGCAGATGATCGAGCACCGCCGATGGATTCAGGTGGTCGCGCACGCTGGGTGGCACCCGCTGCTCGAGCCAGGCCGCCACGTGCTGGAACTGCGGCAGCAGCGTCGACTGCTGCCACCACGGGTCTCGCGTGAACGCGGTAAAGCCAACCAGAAATACCAGCAGCGTCACCAGCAGCACGCCACGGGCAAAACCGAAAATCATACCGAGCAGGCGATCGGTGCCGGACAAGCCGGTGCTCTGGATCAGCTTGCCGATCACGAAACGCAGCAGCGCGCCGAGTATCAGCACCGTCACGAAGCAAATGCCGTAGCCGACGATGATTCGTGCCGATGGCAACTCGATGATGTGCTCGAAATGCGCCGCGACCACCGGCCCGAAGGTCCAGGCTACCCAGAACGCGACGATCCAGATCGCCAGCGCCAGCACTTCGGAAATGAGTCCCCGCCACAGCCCGATCAGGACCGAGATGGTGAGCACACCGATGATGATGTAGTCGGTCCAGTTCATCCGCTCACCTGTCCGGTTCGTATGCTGGCGCGTGCATGATGCTCAAGGCACCGAAACAACGTTGCCTTCGATGCCCAGCTTGGCCTTGATCTGGTCGTGCACGCGAAGTGCATCGGCACGCTGCGTCTGCGGACCCGCGCGCACACGCCATAGCTGCTTGCCTGCGGACTGCACCGTATCGACGAAGCCGTCGAAACCGTTCGCGCGCAACTTGTCGCGCAGCGCATTCGCATCGGCCTGGCTGCTCATCGCGGCCAGTTGCACCGCCCAGCCGCCGGCCCTGGCCGTCCCGTGGGTTGCGGGTGCGGCTGAAGTGGCGTCGTCGCCGCTGGCATCCTGCTGCAGCCGCGCCGGCACACCGGGAATCGACTGGGTGATTTTCAGGCGCGCCGCTTCGGCGGCAGCGCGCGTCTCGAACGGCCCGGCGATGACCAGAGTGCGCGGCTGGCCGCCCTGGGTGATCGAATGGCCCGCCACCGGATAGCCCAGCGCGCGCACGCGGCTCTCCAGATTCGCGGCACCGGCCGCATTGGCGTAAGCGCTGAGGTTGACCGCGTAGCTGCCATGTCCGACGGCGGGAGCGGCCGCCACTGGCGTGGCCGCCGCAGTCTTGGGCACGACAGCCGCCGGCTGCGATTTGGCCGCGGGTGCGCTGGCGGCTGGCGTGGTGCGCATCGGGATCACCGCCTGGCTCGGCGACGTGCCCGAACCGGTAGTCACCGTCGTCGTCGCCGGCTTCTTGCCGGCATCGGGGTCGGTCTCCACGTCGCGTGGACGGTTCGAGCCGATGTTCACTGTGGCCAGCTGATCGCCCGATACGGGCGTGGCCGCGGCGGCCGGTGCCTTTGACGCGGCAGCAGAGGCAGCGACAGCGGGCGTGCCGACGGGCGCATCCGGGTTCAGGCTCATCGTCTTGGTCTGCAGGTCGCGATCCGGCGCCGGCGGTATCGCCAGACTCACTGCCTGGTCCCCACCGGGAGCTGGCGGCGTGCTCGAGAAGAACATCGGCACGAACAGGATCAGCAAGGCAATCAGGACGGCAGCACCCAGCAGGCGTGTATTCAAGACTTCACTCCAAGGCGGCAAACGCGGCACGCAACGGCGCGATTATACCTGTCTGCGCCGGATGCCCGGTCAGATGGCATGAAGGATGCTCTGATCCATTCTACGTAGGCGTCACCGTCACGGCCCCAACGCATTGAATTTAAAGTGATGGGGTGATGCCGCCCACGTAGAATGGACCAGAGCACCCTTAAGTGTTGCGTTCAGCGACGATCGCGCCAGCGACGAAAAACGAGCCGAACGCCAGAATGCGCTCTCCCGGCTGAGCTGTCGCACGGGCAGCGGCCAGCGCGGTCGCCACGTCGGCATGTGCATCGAAGACCGCCTGCGGCAAAGTCTGTTGCAGGATCCCGGCCAGCGTCTTCGCCGCCAGGCCGCGGGGAGTCGCCTGGTCCAGCCCGGCCAGATGCCAGTGGTCGACGCGCGCACCGAGTGCGCCGATCACCCCGGCCACGTCCTTGTCGGCCAGCGCTCCGTACACCGCATGCACGCGTACGGCGGGCTGGCTATCCAGCCATTCGGCCAGCGCGCGGGCGGCCTGCGGGTTGTGGCCCACGTCCACGATCAGCGCCGGATCACCGCCCAGCGACTGCAATCGCGCCGCCACACGCACCTCATGCAAGCCGGTGCTGACCGCAGCGAAGACATCCTTCGACGCGAAGGACGGGTCATCCGCCCATAATGCATGCAGCGCCGCGATCGCCGCCGCCGCATTGGCGAACTGCACCGGCGCCGCCAGTGCAGGATCGGGCAGCTCCATCGCCGTACCGTCGCGGTGTTGCCAGCGCCAGCCGTCGGCATGGCGTTCAACGTGAAAATCGACTCCCGCGCGCTCGACCCGTGCACCGCGTGCTACCAGCGCGTCGAGCAGCCCTGCCGGCGGATCGAGTTCGCCCACGATCGCCGGTCGCCCGGCGCGAGCGATGCCTGCCTTTTCGCGGCCGATGCTGTCGCGGTCCAAACCCAGCCAGTCCATGTGGTCCATGTCCACCGTGGTGATGATCGCCACATCGGCGTCGATGATGTTGACGGCGTCCAGCCGCCCACCGAGCCCCACTTCCAGCACCGCCACGTCCAGTCCGGCACGCGCGAACAGGTCCAGCGCCGCCAGCGTGCCAAACTCGAAATAGGTCAACGGGACGGCATCGTCCGAAGGCGCGCCGCGCGCCGCCTCGATCCGCTCGAACGACGCAATCAGCGCGGCGTCATCGGCATTCGCACCATCGATCCGTATGCGCTCGTTGTAATCGACCAGATGCGGCGAGGTGAACGCGCCCACACGCAGGCCGGCGGACCTCAGCATTGCTTCGAGCAAGGCCACGGTGGAGCCCTTGCCGTTGGTGCCGCCCACCGTGATCACCCCACGCGCGGGAGCAGGCGCCCCCATCCGTTGCCACACTTCGCGCACCCGGTCGAGGCCCAGCTCGATGCTGCGCACGTTGACGCGTTCCTGATACGTCAGCCATTCGGCGAGGTTGCGGGTCATGCGATGACTTTGTGCGGGCGGATCGAACGGCATCCGCACGACAGTGCGGACAGGCAGGCGCAAAGTCTAAAGCATTGCTTCAGGCGGACCGATGGTGCAGCACGATTTGTTTGGCCCGGGCCTCGCCCGCCTGCATCGCCCCTACAGCGGCGCCTTGCGCAGCCGCAGCGCGTTGCTCACCACCGAAACCGAACTGAGGCTCATCGCCAGTGCCGCAATCATCGGCGACAGCGTGATGCCGAACCACGGATACAGCACGCCGGCCGCCAGCGGTACGCCGACCGCGTTGTAGATGAAGGCGAAGAACAGGTTTTGCCGGATATTGCGCACCGTCGCCTGCGATAGCGCATGCGCTCGCATGATCGCGCCCAGCTCGCCTCTCACCAAAGTCACTTGCGCGCTCTCCATCGCCACGTCGGTGCCGTTGCCCATCGCGATGCCGATATCGGCTGCCGCCAGCGCGGGGGCGTCGTTGATGCCGTCGCCGGCCATGGCTACGCGGCGACCCTCGGCGCGCAAAGCGTTCACCACAGCGGCCTTGTCCGCCGGGGACACATCCGCATGCACCTCGTCGATCTCCAGCTCGCGTGCCACCGCCTGAGCGGTGGTCGGATTGTCGCCGGTCAGCATCACGATGCGCAGGCCGGCTGCGTGCAGCGCCTTGAGCGCCGCCGGTGTACCCGGCTTGATCCGGTCGGCCACCGCCAGCAAGGCAGCCAGCGTGCCGTCGACAGCGAGGAACATCACTGTGGCACCCTGCCCTCGCAGTTGTTCGGCGCGTACGCTGGCGCCATCCGCCATCGCGATGTGCAACTCCGCCATCAGCTTTGCATTACCCAGCGCCACGGCGCTGCCATCGACGTTTGCGCTGACTCCGCGACCGGTCAGCGACCGGAAATCCGTCGCGGTGAGCGTCGTCACGCCCTCCGCTTCCGCCGCCATGACAATCGCCCGCGCCAGCGGGTGTTCGCTAGCCCGCTCCAGCGCCGCAGCCATCGCCAGCAGGCGCTCGCGCGATCGACCATCGAAGCCGACCAGTTCGGTCAATGCCGGCTTGCCCATGGTCAGCGTGCCGGTCTTGTCCACCACCAGCGTGTCGATCTCGCGCATGGCCTCGATCGCGCTGGCGTCCTTGAACAGCACACCGTTCTGCGCGCCACGGCCACTGGCCACCATGATCGAGATCGGTGTGGCCAGGCCCAGCGCGCACGGACAGGCGATGATCAGTACCGACACCGCCGCGATCAGCGCGTGCGTCATCCGCGGCGCCGGCCCCAGCAACGCCCAGGCCGCAAATGCCAGCAATGCGATCACCACCACCGCCGGCACGAACCACGCAGCCACCCGATCGGCCACACGCTGCAGCGGCGCCTTGCTGCGCTGCGCCTGCGCCACCAGCGCGACGATCTGCGCCAGCATCGTCGCGCCGCCGACTTTCCGTGCGCGCATGATCAGCGCGCCGTCCTGGTTCACCGTGCCGCCGGTGAGCGCATCGTCTTTCGCCTTGGCCACCGGCATCGGCTCGCCGGTCAGCATCGACTCGTCGACATGGCTCTCGCCGTCCAGCACCACGCCATCGACCGGCACCTTCTCGCCGGGGCGCACGCGCAGCACGTCGCCGGCGTGCACGTCGTCCAGCGGCACATCGGCTTCGCTGCCGTCCGCAGCGACCCGCCATGCGGTCTTCGGCGCCAGCCCGAGCAGCGCCTTCAGTGCCGCGCCGGTGCGCCGGCGCGCACGCAGCTCCAGAAAATCGCCCAGCGTGACCAAGGTGACGATCACCGCCGCCGACTCGAAATACACCGCGACCCGGCCATGCATGTCGCGGAAGCCGGGCGGGAATATCCCAGGCAACAGGAACGCCACCGCGCTATACAGCCACGCCACGCCGGTACCCAGCGCGATCAGCGTGTACATGTTCGGACGCCACGGCCTGAGCGAGCGCCAGCCGCGTGCGAAGAACGGCGCACCGCCCCACAACACCACGATGCTGCCCAGCACCGCCTCGACCCAGCCCGCTACGCCATCCCACGGCGCGGGCAGATGCCAGCCAAGCAGATGCGGCCCCATCGCCAGCACGAACACCGGCACGGTCAACGCCAGCAAGGTCCAGAAACGCCTGGTCATCGAAGACAACTCGCCGCCATCGTCCTCGTCCAGCGTCGGCGTCATCGGTTCCAGTGCCATGCCGCAGATCGGGCAATGGCCGGGACCGGCCTGCTGGATCTCGGGGTGCATCGGACAGGTGTAGACAGCACCGGGTAGCACGGGCGGTGGCGCCGCACGCTCTTCCAGATAAGCGGACGGAGCGGCCACGAACTTCTCGCGGCAACGCGCGGAGCAGAAGTAATGCGTGTGGCCATCGTGCTCGGCGCGATATTTCGCGGTCAGCGGATCCACCGTCATGCCGCATACCGGATCGACCGCGATGCCGGCCACCGGCTTGCCGCTGGCAGCGCAGCAGGAACCGTGCCCGTTCATGGCTTCACCTCGGCATCGTTCAAGGCGCGCAGGATCGGGCATTCCTCCGGCTTGCCATGCCCCGGACATGACGCCACCAGTTGCGCCAGCCCGTCACGCACGCGCTGCAGTTCGGCGATGCGCTGCTCGATCGCCGCCAGCCGCAGCTGCGCGCGCTGCTTCACCGCCTTCACCCCGCGCTGGCGATCCGCCGACAGCGTCAGCAGCTCGCGGATCTCCTCCAGCGTGAAGCCCAGCTCCTTGGCCCGCCGGATGAAGCGCAACTGCGCCACCGTGCTGTCGCCATAACTGCGATAGCCCGAGGCACGCCGCTGCGGCTCGGGCAGCAGGCCCTCGCGCTCGTAATAACGGATCGTGTCGATCGCCACGCCGACGCGCTTGGCGACGGCACCGATGGTCAGGGGGGAGGTTTGCATGTTCATGCCGCACACTCTAGACCATTGATCTAGGTCCAGAGTCAAGAGCCTGCGACATGAGGCCTCTTCATGGGGAGCGTTCAGCCTTGCGGGCCCGTAGAGGTGGGGTCGCCTATGCCTTTTAGGGTGCCGGAACGGCCATACCCATCCCGCTCACTGGGCGTATAGTCCGTTCCAGCAGCACGCAGGGGGGGCGGGCTTTATTGGGACACTGCGACAGTCTCGATGCATCAACCCGCAGTTGATCTGTTTCCTTAAACGACGTTTCGCACAGATTGCATCACTGCTTTCGCTTTTGGCCGGAAGGCCGTTCGCAAGCCTGTGACGCGTGAGTTGGCGGGTCCCGCTCGTGGCCTCAAGGAGATAGCCATGTTCGATCTAGCCGGGCAGCAGCTGAACGATCTATTGGAAGCCATGCCGGATGCGATTGTCATGGCCGACTCCGGCGGCCGGATTTTGTTCGCCAACTCGCAGGCCGAGCGTGTTTTCCGCTACGCGCGCGACGAGCTTGTCGGGCAATCCGTGGATATCCTGCTGCCCGAGCGGTACCGAAGAGCACACGCCGGCCACCGCAGCGGATTTTTTTCGCAGCCGCGCACCCGCGCGATGGGAGCAGACCTGGAACTGTACGGCCGGCGCAAGGACGGCGAAGAATTCCCGGTGGAAATCAGCCTCAGCCCGATCATGATGGACGGGAGCACGATGGTCATGAGCGCCGTGCGCGACATCACCGTGCGCAAGCGTGCCGAGGAAAAATTCAGGGACCTTCTCGAATCGGCGCCCGATGCCATGGTGATCGTCAATCGCCATGGCTTGATCGAACTGGCGAACTCGCAGGCAGTGTCCCTGTTCGGCTGGAAGCGCGAAGAGCTGCTTGGCCGGCCGATCGAGATCCTGGTGCCGACACGTTACCGCAACCGGCATCCCGACCACCGCGCGGGTTTCTTCGCGCAACCACGGGCTCGCAACATGGGAACCGGGCTGGAACTCTTCGGCCTGCGCAAGGACGGCACCGAATTCCCTGTCGAGATCAGCCTGAGCCCGCTGCAGACCGAGAGCGGGCTGCTGATATCCAGCGCGATTCGCGACGTCACCGAACGCAAGCAGGTCGAAGCCTCGCTGCAGGAGGCGAACCGGCTGAAAAGCCAGTTCCTGGCCAACATGTCGCACGAGCTGCGTACGCCGCTGAACGGCATCATCGGCTTTTCGCAACTGCTGGCGGACGGCAAGGCCGGCCCGCTCGAAGACAAGCAGAAGGAGTTTCTGGGCGACATCCTCAACTGCGGCCAGCATCTGCTGCAGTTGGTCAACAACCTGCTCGACCTTGCCAAGATCGAGGCGGGCCGCATGGAGTTGCAGGAGGAGGATTTCCCGCTGCCGCAGGCCATCGGCGAAGTCTGCGCGGTGCTCTCGCCACAGGCCGACGAGAAGCGGATTGCGGTGACCACGACCATCGCGCCGACGCTCGACCATGTCAGCCTCGATCGTCACAAGTTCAAGCAAATCCTGCTGAACCTGCTTTCCAACGCGGTCAAGTTCACCAATTCCGGAGGGCGCGTGGATATCGGCGCTGAACACCTTCCCGGCGGGGAATTGCAGCTCCAGGTAACGGACACCGGCATCGGCATGGCGACCGAAGATATGAGCCGCCTGTTCGTCGAATTTCAGCGGATCGAGCGCGGTGCCGCGAGCCGCCTCCAGGGTACCGGGCTAGGTCTTGCATTGACCCGGAAGTTGATCGAGATCCAGCACGGCACCATCACCGTGCAAAGCGAGCTCGGACGCGGCACCACGGTCACGGTGTTGCTGCCGGCTCAGGCGCAATTGGCATGAAGCAGCGCATCCTCATCATCGACGACAACCCCACCAACCTGAAACTGGCGTTGTGCGTGCTCGAACTGGAGGGCTACCGGGTGGATCAGGCGGTCGACGCCGAGCAGGCGCTGGTCTTCCTTCGCGACACTGTCCCCGACCTCATCTTCATGGACATCTCGTTGCCCGGTATGGACGGCTTGACCCTCACGCGGAAACTCAAGGCCGAGGATCGCTTCAAGCATGTACCCATCGTCGCCCTCACCGCCTACGCGATGAAAGGTGACAAGGAGAACGCGCTGAATGCCGGCTGCGATGGCTACATCGCCAAGCCGATCGACACCCGCGCGTTTCCCGCGCAGGCTGCCGTCTACCTGCAGCGAGCCGGCTGCGGATGAAAATCCTGATCGTCGACGACGGGCCGACCAACCTCAAGCTGCTGCGTCTCCAGCTGGAGGAGGATGGGCACGAGGTGCTTGAGGCCGTCAACGGCATCGAAGCGCTCAAAATACTCGAGCGCGAGCCGGTAGACGGCGTAGTGTCCGACATCCTCATGCCGCGCATGGATGGCTACCTGCTTAGCATCGAGGTGAGGAAAGACAAGCGCTTCAGCCACCTCCCGCTGGTGCTCTACACCAGCACCTACAACTCGCCCACCGATCGCGAACTGGCACGAAATGCAGGTGCCGATGCCTACATCTCGAAGCCAGCCCCCACTGACGTCATCATTGCCGCGCTGCAAGCGGCCATCGACATGCCGCGCAATGCCGCCACTTCGTCGGCGCCAGGCGAGATCGAGTCGCCGATCCTCCGGCAGTACAGCGAAACGCTGGTGCGCAAGCTCGAGGACAAGAGCACCGAGCTCGAGCGCGCATGCGAGGGTCTGGCGCAGACCGAGGCACGCCTGTCCGGCCTGATCGAGTCGGCGCTCGACGCGATCATCGCCTTCGACGAGCAACAGAAGATCATGCTTTTCAACGCGGCCGCCGAGACCATGTTCGGATGCGAGCGTGCGACGGCCCTGCACAGTCCACTCGGTGAATTCTTCCCCCCACCGCTCTGTGACGCGCTGATCGGCGAGCCCGACCCGGGGCAGAGCGGGCCGCGCCTGCTGCATGCCCGGCGGCGGGACGGCAGCGAATTCACCATCGAGGCATCCATCTCCAGCCAGGACAGCTCGCAAGGCCGGCTCTACACGATGTTCATCCGCGACATCACCGAACGCGACCGCATCGAGCGCGCCTTGCACGAGAGCGAGGAACGCTTCCGCAGCATCATCGAGGCAAGCCAGGACTGGATCTGGGAAGTCGACCGCGAAGGCCGACTGATCTACACCAACAACGCCGTGCAACATATGCTCGGCTATTCCGCCGATGAATTGCTGGGCCACAACGTGGCGATGCTGATCCACCCGGAGGACCGCGCCAGCGTCGTCGAACGCATCCCGTCCTTTCTCGAACACCCGCGGCCATGGCGGCGGCAGCCGCTGCGCTGGCGCCACCGCGATGGCGGGGTGCACATTCTGGAGAGCACGGCGAACCCGGTACTGGACGTCGATGGCCGCGTCATCGGTTACCGCGGCGCCAACCATGACGATACCGAACGCATCGCCCAGGAAGCCAGGATCAGCCGGCTCGTCCACATCCATGCGGTACTGAGCGCCATCGGCAACATCGTGGTGCGGGCGTCGGACCGCAGCGGACTGCTGCACAACGCCTGTCGTGTCGCCGTCGACCAGGGCGGATTCAAGGCGGCATGTATCGGCGAGGGCACCGCTGCTGGCACGCTGCGCGTAGCCGGGAGCTATGGCGACGCGGCCATTCTGCAATCGGTCGCGCCGGACGATCCCATGCCCGTCAACGCACCTGGCCGCTATCACCAGCACCCCGGCATTCGGGCATTCCGGGAAAAGCACAAGATCGTCATTTGCGATTTCGCCGTGGCGGATGTTCCCGCCGAGCTTCGCGAGGAAATGAAACGGGCCGGCGTCATGTCGGAGGTGGCCTTGCCCCTGGGGGGCGCCGAACCCTGGGGCGTGCTGACACTGTTCTCGGAATCCGTGCGCGACTACGACGACGAGGAAATCGGCCTGCTCGAGCGGCTGGCGGAAGAAATCGATCACGCCGGTGATTTCATCGCCAAGAGCGAGCGACTGGAGTATCTCGCCTACCACAACCCGGTGACCGGCCTGCCCAACCGCAGTGCGTTTCGCGAACACGTGCAATCGATGCTGGCCTGCGGCCCGGTGATCGTCTGCGTGCTCGATATCCGGCGCTTTGCCTACATCAACGACTCGCGCGGCCGCGCATTCGGCGACCACTGCCTGGAACAGGTCGGCATACGCCTGCGCCGCATATTCGCCGCTACCGGTTTCGTGGCTCACCCCGAGGGATGCACCTTCCTGCTCGCCTATCCCATCACCGACCGACTCAGCGCGGAGATAGAGCGTCTTCACGCGCAGCTGCGCAGATTCGAGAACCAGGCCTTCACGATCTACGGCGAAGAGATCTACATCAACCCGCAGGGCGGCGTCGCCATCGCGCCGCAGCATGGCGACAACGGCGAAATACTCGAACGCAACGGGATGTCCGCACTGGCAGAAGCCGAGCGGCGCGACGAGCTGCTGTACGTGTTCAGCGAGAACCTGCAAGGCCGCGCCACCCGCCGGCTGAAACTCGAGCATGATCTGCGCCACGCTCTCGATCAAGGTGAGTTCGAACTGTTCTACCAGCCCAAGTTCCTTGCCATCGACAACCGGCTGCTCGGCGCCGAGGCGCTGCTGCGCTGGCGCCGTCCAGGCGAAATGGTCCAGCCCGCCGAATTCATATCCGTGCTGGAAGAGACCGGGCTCATCGTGCCAGTGGGGCAATACGTACTGCGTGATGCACTGGCCCACGTCGTGGATTGGCGCGCCCGCTACCAACCCGGCCTGCGGATCGCGGTCAACGTGTCTGCGCGCGAACTGCGCTACAGCGGCTTTCTCGACCAGTACCGCGCGATTCTCGAGCCTCACCGCGCCGACCAGGGCATCGACATCGAGATCACCGAGAGCCTGCTGATGGACGATATCGAACACAACGTCCCGCTGCTCGAAAAGCTGCGCGAACTCGGCTGCCACATCTCCATCGACGACTTCGGCACCGGCTACTCGTCGCTCAATTACCTGACGCGCCTGCCTGCGGACGAGATCAAGATCGACCAGTCATTCGTCGCCACGCTGACGCAGAGTCCGGAGACCATGGGCATGATCACCAACATCATCAACCTGGCTCATTCGCTGTCGCTGCGCGTGGTCGCCGAGGGCGTCGAGACCGAAGAACAGGCCAAACTGCTGCGCCTGCTGCGCTGTGACATCCTGCAAGGCTATTTCCTCGGACGGCCGATGCCGGCCGACGTGTTCGAGGAAGTGTTGGCGAATTTGTCGGCGTGACCGGCGACCGGCAACATGGGGCTCCAAGCCACGGTGGCCATCCCGTCATTCACGCGACTGGCGGCTCTGCCTGCAGCAGCTTGCGGTACACGATGAACCCGGACTTTTCGGCAACCTTGTCATACAGCTGCATGGCCGTTGCATTCGTCTCGTGGGTCTGCCAATAGACCCGTGGCGAACCCGCCTGCTCCGCGCGCTCGTAGACGGCGTTGATCAGCGCGCGACCGACGCCCTTGCCCCGGGCCGCCTCGACCGCAAACAAATCCTGCATGTAGCAACTCGGGTGAAGCTGGATGGTGCTGCGATGGAACAGGAAGTGCGCCAGGCCAAGCAACTCGCCGGCGCTCTCGGCAACGAACGCATGCACGGGTTCATAGGCATCGAAGAAGCGTGACCAGGTCGTCTGCGTGATTTCTTCCGGCAGCGCAGTTGGCCCGCTTCGGCCGTAGAAGGCGTTGTAGCCATCCCATAGAACTTTCCAGGCTGGAAAGTCCTCGCGCCGCACGGGCCGTACCACCACTTGATGATTCAAAAGGACACCTCGGGTTCGCCATGGGCGAGAAAGCGCCCGGGGCGGGGTTGGGTTATCTGTCGCGAGGACTCGACACTGACGCACGACATCATCAGGCCGGATCATCACCCCAGCGCATCTTCCGCCGCTACAAAACCGCCGGTCTGCCGCTTCCACAGCCGCGCATACAAACCCTCGTGCGCGATCAGTTCCGCGTGGGTGCCAGTTTCCACAATGTGGCCCTTGTCCAGCACCACCAGCCGGTCCATCCGGGCGATCGTGGACAGGCGATGGGCGATGGCGATCACGGTCTTGCCCTGCATCAAGATGTCGAGACTGTCCTGGATGGCGGCCTCGGCTTCGGAATCCAGCGCCGAGGTCGCTTCATCCAGAACCAGGATCGGCGCGTCCTTCAGCAGCACGCGGGCGATCGCGATGCGCTGGCGCTGGCCGCCAGAAAGTTTTACGCCGCGCTCGCCGACCAGCGCGTCGTAGCCGGTGCGGCCTTCGCCGTCCACCAGTTGCGGAATGAATTCGTCGGCGCGCGCCTTGCGAACGGCGCCGAGAATCTGCGCTTCGCTGGCGTCGGGTTGGCCGTACAGCAGGTTGTCGCGGATCGAACGATGCAGCAGCGAGGTATCCTGGGTCACCACGCCGATCTGCGAGCGCAGGCTTTCCTGGGTGACGTTCGCGATGTCCTGGCCGTCGATCAGGATGCGGCCGCCTTCGAGGTCGTACAGCCGCAGCAGCACATTGACCAGGGTCGACTTGCCCGCACCGGACGGGCCGACCACGCCGATCTTCTCGCCCGCGCGCACGGCCAGGTCGAGCCCGGCGATCACCCCGCCCTGCTTGCCATAATGGAAATGGATGTGCTCGAAACGCACCGCGCCGTTGGCGACTTCCAGCGGCATTGCACCTTCGCGATCCTGCACCGCGCGCGGTTGCGAGATCGTGGTGATGCCGTCCTGCACGGTGCCGACATCCTCGAAGATGCCGTTGACCACCCACATGATCCAGCCGGACATGTTGTTGATGCGGATCACCAGCCCGGTCGACAGCGCGATCGCGCCCACCGTCACCCTGCCCTCGCTCCACAGCCACAGCGCCAGCGCCGAGGTGCCCACGATCAGGAAGCCGTTGAGCGTGGTGATGCTGGCATCCATCGCGGTGGTGACGCGGGTCATCCGACGCAGCTTGTCGGTCTGTTCGGCCATGGCGTCGGCGACGTAGGCTTCCTCGCGATGGGTATGCGCAAACAGCTTCAGCGTCAGCACGTTGCTGTAGCCGTCGACAATGCGGCCCATCAGTTTCGAGCGTGCCTCCGAAGCCTTCCAGGAGCGCTGTTTGACGCGCGGAATGAAAAAGCCGAGTAAGCCGACATATGCGAACACCCACACGACCAACGGAGCAGCCAGCCAGAAATCCGCCTTGGCGAACAGCACGATCGCGCTGCCGGTATAGATGGTGACGTACCAGATCGCGTCGACGATCTGCACCGCCGAGGAGCGCAGCGAGGCGCCCGTCTGCATGATGCGGTTGGCGATGCGACCGGCGTAGTCGTTCTGGAAGAAGCCCAGGCTCTGGCGTATCACATAGCGGTGGTTCTGCCAGCGGATGCGGTTGGTCAGGCTGGGCACGATCGCCTGGTTCACCAGTAAATCGTGCAGGCTGCCCAGCACCGGTCGCGCGATCAACGCCACGAAGCCCATCCACAGCAGGCTGCGCCCGTGCTCGTGGAAGAACGCCGCACCCGGCGCGCCCTTGGCCATGTCGACGATGCTGCCGATGAAGCCGAACAACGATACCTCCACGATCGCCACCGCAAAACCCACCACGATCGCCGCGGCGAACACCGGCCACACCTGGCGCAGGTAGAACGCGTAGAAGCGCCATACCGGCTTCGGCGGCATGCTGTCGACGGGATCCTTGAACGCATCGATGAGGGATTCGAACCAGCGAAAGATCATGGGAATCGCAAGATGCAGAAGAACCGGTAACGTGCTTGCTGGCGAGCGGTTTCGCAAGGGCCGCACGCCATGGATGCCTGAAAGGCAGTGCGGCTCGCCATGCCCGACGGTATCACTGTTGCCGTGGTGTCCGCTGCTCGTGTCCGTTCTGGTGCAAGACCAGAGCGACGATGCGGCCGCTGGCATCGCGTTCAAGATCCCGCTGTGCGTCGACCGCGGTATGGTGGAATGCGCGGAACGAGCGCTGCGGCGCCGCTTTCAGCGCGACAGGGGCTTCGGAGAAGAGCCGATTCTGTTTGGCCCATCGCTGAATTCTTCATCACACCATCTCCGTCTCGGAGCGCTCTGCATGCCTGCGAGTCAGCGACTTCAACTCACGCATGCGGATTCCAGCAGGGGACTTCGAAAAACTAGCCATTGCCTGGACGATTGCCGCCGACTGCTTTTCATGGCGGACCATGTATCGTCACGGAGATGCGACGCGCGCCTGAGCACCATGTCGTGCGGTTCAATACTGAACGCCAGCCTCGAAACTCCAGCGGCATGATTGACCGCCCGCGGCCGCGCTCCGATCATGCCCGGATGTCTACTCTGATCCGCTACCTCCTCATCCTGTTATTGGCGCTCTGCAGCGGCGGTGTTCTGGCGCAGGACACTCCGGAGGCCGCTGCACCGGCTGCGGCAGCACCAGTACTCACGCCAGCGCAGACGCTGACCCAGCTGCGTGCCCAGCTCGACGAAATCAAGGCCGCGGTGGATTCCAAGAAGACCGACGTGCCGCTCGGCGACTTGCGCAATCGTGCGCTGGACGTGCAGCAACAGGCCGGACAATTGGCATCCACGTTGTCGCCGCAATCGGCCGGGCTGCAGACACGGCTCGACGTGCTTGGCCCGGCGCCGGCCAAGGGCGCTCCGCCCGAGTCGCCGCAACTGAGTTTGCAGCGCAAAGAGCTGACCAAGGCCAAGAATGATCTGGAAGGCCAGATCAAGCAGGCCAACTCGCTGGGCACCGAGGCCACCCAGCTGGCCGCCCACGTCGCCGAACTGCGGCGCGACCAGTTCCAGACCCAGCTCAGTTCGCGCACGGCGACACCGTTCAGCCGCATATTCTGGGCGGACCCGGCCAAAGCGTTTCCCGACGACATGCGGCGAGCGGAACAGCTGGGCAGCAATGCCTTGTTGATCGTGCAGCGGGCCTGGCAACCGCCCAATCGCGCGCCGTTCGTGCTGTGCCTGATCGCCTCTGTACTGCTGCTCAGCGTGGGGCGTTGGCTGATCGAGCGAGTGCTGGTGCAAGTGACGACCCAGCACATGCCCACGGGCCGGCTGCGGCGCAGTGCGCTGGCCGTGGCGATGACGCTCGCCTACACGCTGGCGATCGGACTGGCTGCGCGCTCCGCCTACCTCGCGCTGAACTGGAACGACCTGCTGGCCGATGATCTGGATGATCTGGCGAAGAAACTGGTGCGGCTGGTGACGTTCGCCGCCTTCATGACTGGCCTCGGCCGCGCGATGCTCTCCAGCAAGCGTCCTTCCTGGCGCCTGTCCACCCTATCCGACGATGCCGCGCATCGGCTGCGCGCATTCCCGGCGCTGCTCGGTGGCGCCGCCCTGTTGCGTGGCGTGGTCGAAAGCATCAACAACGCCATCGGCGCCAGCCTGGCGATCACCGTGACGACGCGCGCGCTGCTCGCCGTGTTGATCGCACTGCTGGTGGGCAGTGCGCTGATGCGGCTGGGCCAGTCGCGGCGCGCCACGCTGGCCGCGGGCGAACTGACGGCACAGCGGCCGGTCTGGGTGGGCCTGGTGGTCGCGGCGGCATTCGTCGGTGTCGGCATCGTGCTGCTGGGCGTGATCACGGGCTACATCGCCTTTGCGTTTTTTATCGCAGGGCAAATGTTGTGGGTAGGAGTGATCCTCACCGCGCTGTACTTGCTGATGTATCTGATCGACGACATCTTCGACACCGTCTTCGACCCCAAGGGACGTAGCGGTACGCGCCTGCAGAGCAGCTTCGGGCTCGCTTCCGGCGCGCTGGAACAGACCGGCACCTTATTGTCCGGCATTGCCCGGGCCATGCTGCTGATCCTGGCGGTGGCGATCGTGCTGGCGCCGTTTGGCGCAGGCCCGCAGGAGCTCGCCGGACGCGTGGGCACGCTGCTGTCGGGCGGCACACTCGGCTCGCTCAATATCGTGCCCGGCAATATCTTCGACGCCGTGCTGGTATTCGCGCTGGGCTTGCTCGTCTTGCGCGTGATCAAGCGCTGGCTGAGCGACCAGCTGCTGCCCAAGACCTCGCTCGACTCCGGCATGCAGAACTCGATGCTGACCCTGCTCGGCTATGTCGGCGGCGTGCTGGTGTTCGTGCTGGCGCTGCTCGCATTGAAGGTCGATCTGCAAGGTATCGCCTGGATGGCCAGCGCGCTTTCGGTCGGCATCGGCTTCGGCTTGCAGGCGATCGTGCAGAACTTCATCTCCGGCCTGATCCTGCTGGCCGAGAGGCCCGTGAAAGTGGGCGACTGGGTCGCCATCGGCGGCGTCGAGGGCGACATCCGCCGGATCAACGTGCGCGCCACTGAAATCCAGATGGCCGATCGCTCGACCATGATCGTGCCGAACTCGCAGTTCATCACCCAGAACGTGCGCAACGTGACCCTTGCCAATGCCCAGGGCCGCGTCAATATCAAGCTGTCGATGCCACTGGAGACCGATGCGGGCAAGGCGCGCGAGCTGATCCTGGAAGTGCTGCACGCACATCCGGACATCCTGGACATGCCGATGCCCAGCGTGCAGCTGGAAAATCTCGATGCCGGCTCGATGACGTTCAACTGCATCGCCTACGTCAACAGCCCGCGCGATGTCAGTGGCGTAAAGAGCGACCTGCTGTTCCAGATTCTCGAAAGCCTGCGCCATGCCAAGCTGCCGATGACGAGTCCGCAGAGTATGGTGCTGCGCCGGCTGCCGCCGATCGCCGAGAGCCACGACGATCGGGATTGATACGGCGTCAGCAACATTCGGCGCCTTGAACATCCACCATGGAGCCAGCCTCATGTCCGCATCCAGCCAAACCGGCAGCACCATCATTCCCTGCCTGCGCTACCGCGACGCGCATGCCGCGATCGCCTGGCTGTGCAAGGCATTCGGCTTCGAAAAGCATGCCGTGTACGAAAACGAACAAGGCGGCGTGGAGCATGCCCAGCTCACCTTCGGCAACGGCATGGTCATGGTCGGTGAAGTCCGCGACAACGAATTCGGTCGGCACATCGCCCAACCCGACGAGATCGGCGGCCGCGAAACGCAATGCGCCTGCGTGATCGTCGCCAACTGCAAATCGCACTACCAGCAGGCCAAAGCCGCCGGTGCAGTGATCGTCGACGACTACGCCGAAAAGGAATACGGCGGCGCCGGCTACAGTTGCCACGACCCGGAAGGCCATCTGTGGTACTTCGGCAGCTATGACCCGTGGCAGCCGCACGGCTGATCAGACAACAAGAGGCCGGCTTGCGCCGGCCTCTTGCATGACCAGATTGCGTCAGCTGTTATGGCGTACAGGCCTTGCCATGCTCGGCATGGTTGCCCTTGGCCTTGGCATCGGCCTCGCTCATGTACTCGCCGTGCTTGGTCTTGCCGTACCACTTGTCGCTCGGGCAGTGGTAGACCTTGCTCTTGTCGTTGACCCAGACCATGCCAGGACCGCCACCAGGCGCTGCCGCCGCGGCTGGCGCCGGCATGGCATGAGACTTCATGGCGCTGTTCGAGGCTGGAGCAGCTGCGGCTGCGGCGGCCGGGACAGCTGCTGGTGCGGCAGCGGCCGCTGCTGCCGGCGCGGCTGCGGCAGCCGGGGCGGCGGCATACCACTCCTTCACTCCCTTGTGCCCCTTGCACGCCCCCTTCTTGGTGGCCTGGCTGGAGTAGCTACCGTCCTTGCACTGGCCGGTGGAACCGGCGGGTGCGGACGCCTGTTGTGCATAGACGGCCGGGACGGCCAGCAGACAAGCCAATGCAATGGCCATCAGATTTGACGATTTCATTCAGACTCCCTCCAACGTGAATTCGCGAAGACACTCCCAGGCACGCGCAACGACCGTGCCTGCAGCGCGACTATGCCGCAAAATCATGACCGCGATATATACGTGCGGCATGGCATTCATCCGCCGGACGGCTGTTTCGAATGAACTTGCGAACCGCTCCTGCCGAATACGGTCCGCGGCATGGCCGCCATGGCATGGTTCGCGTCGCTACGGCGAGACCGCGACCGGTTTCAACTTCGAATCCGGCCGTGCCACCGCATACATCTCCCAGCTGAATTGCTTGAGCAAGCCCTGACGGTCCTTGCCCACGACATACAAATCGAAGTGGGTCCGGTCAGGCAGGAAACGGAAGTCCGCTTTGGCGTGCAGGCCGTCGAGCACCGCCTTCAGCTTGTGCGCCGCGCCGTCCAGATAGAACGTGTCGGCGGTGCCGACGACCAGGTGAATCTTGCCGTCCAGGTCGGGCTTCAGCTGCGGCCACTCGTGCTGCAGACGCCACGCGATGTCGTAATGGTCGCGCCAGTAATTGACTACCGCCGGGTCGACGGCACCGGTAGCGCGGTCGAACATCGGCTCAGGCCGGCCATCCTCGCCACGCGGCGAGAACACCCATTCGAACGAGGCCAGCTGGCCGCCATACGGACCGAGCACGCGCTCCATCCTGGCAAACTGCTCGAACGTGCCGAGCACCTTGGCGTGATCGCGCACCAGCGGATAAGCCGAGCCATCCGCCCGGCGATAGACATTGGCGTTCGGCGCATACAGGTCGACGCCGGTGAAATCATGGAAGTCGCTGGGATCGGGCGAGGTCGACCAGGTGCCGCCGAAGATTTTCGGATAACGCGTCTGCAGCCACAGCGTGGCCCAGCCGCCCGAGGAATGGCCGTTGAGGAACCGGCCGTTGACCGTACCGTCCATGCGGTATTGGGATTCCAGGTGCGGAATCAGCTCGGTGGTAAGTGCCTGCCCCCACGGACCGTTGTTGACCGAGTCGGCGAACTCGTGAGTACCGGTCGGACTCGACTCGTCGAGAAATACCCAGATCATCGGCGGCATCTGCTGTTCCGCCATCGCAGCGTAAACCGCCGTCGCGTTGGCGCTCAGTATCGTCGCATCGCCGCCGTAGCCGTGCGTGACATAGACCGTGGGGTAGCGTTGCGTGCTGTTCTCATAGCCAGGCGGCGTGAGCACCCAGCCGCGCATGGTGATCGGCCGACCCCAGAACGCCCCAAGCCCGGGGCTGTTGAAGTCGATCGGCTGCGCGTGCGCACGAGCCTCGTCAACGTGGCGCATCGACAGCTCGCTCATCGCTCCCTTGGGGAATTGCCATGGCTGGCGCGCAGGCACGGTGTCGACCAGCTCGAAGGTTGCCGGCGATGTCGTCGGCAGATGCACCGCCACCACCTTGCTCCGCAGGTCGCCGCCGCTGCGGCCGTGATAGTTGTAGTCGTGATTGACGTCGAGCACCGCCTGCAGCAGATAGTCGCCCGGCGGCAGCCGCGAAAAGGCCGACGGGAATACCATCTGGTCGGCATCGATGGCGACGGTCTGTCCCGGCGCCCAATCGTTGATCTCGCGTGCTGCCACGCTGGTTTCGGTGGCGCGGAACGGATTGGCGTCCACCTCCTCCACCACGGCGCTCTTGCCGCCGGACGCAGCCTTGGCTGCCGCTTCGGCGGTCTTGGCGTCGATCGCGAACAGCAGCAGCCGGCCCGAGGTGGGTCGTGCCGCCGCCGTCGCACTCAGGCGCACATGAAAGAACTGGTGGGTGATGCCGGTATCGGTGCGTGCCTGTGCCGCGCCGGCGAACAGTCCCAACGAGAGCAGAACAATGCCTGTGTGAAAGCGGTTGCGCATGATGACTCTCCCCTTGCCTCGGTCATGGCTGACATGGTGAGCCGCGCAGGGAATGCCCCGATGCGCGGCGGTCTATCAATCGTCCTGGGTGCCGCTCTTGTCGCCTTTCACCGGCGCAAGTCGCAAGTCCTGGAAGTCGAAACTGAAATCGGTCAGTGGCGAGATCGGCTCCATGCGCGCCTCGGTGATGTGGCCGTCCATGTCCAGCGCGAACGTCACGAACGCATCGGCATTGAGCGAGCGGTCGTCCCAGCGCACGGTGAAGGTGTCGTTCTGCCACGGCGTCATGGTGCCGACCAGCTGCGCCGTCTTGGAGAAGCGCAGACGCAGCTTGCCGTTCTCGTGGCTGACGATGACGTCGCCGTACCACGGGTCGCGGTAGGTACCGGCGTATTTCGCCAGCGGCAATGAAGGTTTGCTGTTCTTGTTGCGTGCTGCCGCGTGCCTGGCATAGCTGTCGTCGGACTTCGCCTCGGCTTTCTTCACCGCCTTGTCGTAGATCGCGACCCAGTCCGTCTTCTGCGCCGGGTTGAGGTAAGCGTCCAGCGCGCGATAGGTGACCGCGTTGAACGCGGCACCGGATTCGGCATTGGTCAGCACCACCACGCCCAGGTGCAGCTCCGGCACCAGGGTTACCCGCGAGACCATGCCCGGCCAGCCGCCGGTATGCCAGACCAGCCGCTGGTTGCGGTAATCGGACAGGAACCAGCTCTCGCCGTAGCCGTAGAAGTGCGGCATCAGCGGAGCCAGTTCGGGAATCGGCGGTTTGCCGATCTTGATCGGCGTCAGCATGCTCCACATCTGACTCTGGCTGTCCTCGGAGAACAGCCGCGCAGGCTTGCCGTCCACGCCGTTCATGGACAAGGCGCCACCGGCCAGCTGCACATTCATCCACTTGGCGAGGTCATGCACGCTGGCGTAGATGCCGCCGGCGCCCGGATCGTTGACCCAGGCCATCGGCGGCACCGGCTTGAGATCCTTGAAGTCGGACTTGGCGTGGCCCGTCGCCACGTCCATGCCAGGCTTGAGGTAGGTCATGTCGATCAGCGACTCGTCCATGCCGACCGGCTTGAAGATATGGGCGCGCACGTAGTCGGCATAGCTCTGGCCGGAGGCCTGCTCGATAACCAGCGTGGCCACCGCGAACAAGATGTTGTCGTAGGCATAGCCGCTGCGGAAGCCGTTCTTGATTGGCACATTACGCAGCCGCTGCACGACCTCTTTCGTGGTGTAAGAGGTCGGCGGCCAGTACAGCAGGTCACCGGCGCCAAGCGAGAGGCCGCTGCGATGTGCCAGCAGGTCGCGGATGCGCATCTCATGCGTCACGTATGGATCGGACATGCGGAACCACGGCAGATGGTCGATCACCCGATCGTCCATTTTCAATTTGCCCTGCTCGGCCAGCTGCTGCAGCGCCGCGGCGGTGAATGCCTTGGTGTTGGACGCGATCGCGAACAGCGTGCGCGCATCGACCGGATCCGGTTTGCCGATCTCGCGCAAGCCGAAACCCTGCTCCATCACCACTTGGCCGTCTTTGACGATCGCTACCGCGATGCCTGGTACGTCGAAGGTCTTGCGCGCGCTGTCGACGTAGGCGCCGAAATCCTGCAGCTGCGCCGGCAGCATCGGTTGCACGGTGTCATGCGTCGACACTGGCGGCGGCGCGGCGGGTGTCTGCGCCAACGCGGCGGAGGCGAGCACGAGCAAGGCGCAACAACCCGCCATGCGCGGAAAGAAGAATCGCTGGAACATCGCAGGCTCCCCAGTGTCAGTCCCTCAACTATCGTGGCAAACCCGGCGCAAGACCAGCGCTGGAAGTCACGGGTTACCGCTCACCTGCATGGCTCGCCACAGCGAGCCGGGTCGGCAACGGCAGCCGGCGCGGCTAACATGCGTGGAACGACGCTCGCCCTGTACCGACTCATGGCTCATACAACTTCCGACCTGTTTGCCAGCACCGCAGGCGCCGACCAGGGCCCGGCCATCCGGGTCGGCATCGGCGGCTGGAACTACGCGCCATGGCGCAACAACTTCTATCCGGGCGGGCTGGTGCAGCGACGCGAGCTGGAATTCGCCAGCCGCCAGCTGCGCGCGATCGAGATCAACGGCACCTACTACGGCGCGCAGAAGGCAGCCACGTATGCAAAGTGGGCAGCGGAAACGCCGGAGGGTTTCGTGTTCTCGCTGAAAGCGCCGCGTTACATCACCGAAGGCAAGCGGCTCGCCGAGGTCAGCAAGGGCATCCAGGGTTTCGTGCAAGGCGGCCTTGCCGAAATGGGCGACAGGCTTGGGCCTATCCTGTGGCAGCTGCCGCCGTCGCGGCCCTTCGATGCCGACGATCTCGCCGCCTTTCTCGAAGCGCTGCCGCGCACATTGAACGGCCAGCCGTTGCGCCACGTGCTCGAAGTGCGCCACCCCAGCTTCCTGAGCCCACGCTACGTGGAGCTGGCGCGCGGGCAGCGCGTGCCCACCGTATTCACCGACTCACCCGACTATCCGTCGCTGGCCGACCTCACCGGCGACTTCACCTATGCGCGATTGATGCGCAGCGCCGACGGGATTCCCACCGGCTATGCGCCGGATGAACTGGACTGTTGGGCCGCGCACGCGCGTAGCTGGGCATCGGGCAACGACATCGGCGACCTGCCGCATGCCGCTGCACTGCAGCCTCGAGGTCAGCCGCGCGACGTGTTCGTCTTCTTCATCAGCGCCGCCAAACACCGCAACCCGGCGGCAGCGATGGCGCTGCAATCGCGGATCGACAGCAACCAGTGATCACCAGTCGCAGCTGTCATCCAACGGTTTATCGGCCGGCGCCGCAGCACTAAGCTCACTCCACCCGAACTCAGCGAGCCCACGTGCGCCGACTCAATCCCTTGATCCTGCTCGCGGCGCTGGTCTTCGCCGTGGTGTTATGGCAACAGCACACCGTTGCGCCGACCAAGACGGCCGGCCCTACCACAACCACACCCACCAGCCAGGGCGGAACGACCGCGTTGCCGGAATTCCTGCCGGCGGAGGCACGCGCCACCCTGGAGGCGATCGCCCATGGCGGCCCGTTCGAACACAGCCAGGACGGCGTGGTGTTCGGCAACTACGAAGGCCTGCTGCCGCAGCAGCCGCGCGGTTACTACCATGAGTACACCGTGGAAACGCCCGGTGCGCGAACCCGCGGCGCTCGACGCATCATCACCGGCGGTATGCCTCCGGTGGTCTGGTATTACACCGACGATCACTACCGCGGCTTCCGCCGCTTCGAGATGAACCGATGAGCGCGCACGGTTTCGATCTGGACCTGACCAAACCGACGCAGAGTGGCGTGTATTTCGTCGGCGTCGATGATCTCGACCGCCTCGCCAGAGCCGCGGCTCACGACGAACTGCGCGTATGCCGCATCGATCTCGCCGGCTGCCACGACAAGAACGAACTGCTGCGTCGCCTCGCGGTATCGTTGCAGCTGCCGCCCACGTTCGGGCACAACTGGGACGCGCTGGCCGACTGCCTGCGCGATCTAGGCTGGATGCCCGCCTGGGGCTACGTGCTGCTGTTCGAACACGTCGGCGAGTTGCGTCTGACTGCCGAAGCGGACTTCAATATCCTGCTCGGCATCCTCGACGACGCAGCCACCTTCGGCCACGATAACGACAGGCCGTGGTTCGCTTTTCTCGCGCTGCCCGACAGCGCATTCGACGACGGCCACGTGGCCGCCTGAAAAGCGTGTCACGCTTGGCTCTACTTATCTTTCACGGATTCCCATGCAGACCATCGATTTTGAACTGGAAGGCACTTACGTCGAACTCAACATGCTGTTGAAGCTGACCGGCCTGTGCGACAGCGGCGGCGCCGGCAAGGCCATCGTCGCCACCGGCGCGGTGAAGGTCGACGGCGTCACCGAGCTGCGCAAGACCTGCAAGGTTCACGCGGGCCAGACAGTCACCATCGACGACGTGGAAATCCACGTGCTGGCGGATCCGGAAGCCTAGGCGCCCCTAGGTCGGAAATTTGTCCGGCAGGTTGTCCAGCCGCTGATCGAGCTGCGCGTGCGCTGGCAGTTCGATCAGGAATTCCCGCTCGAGCACGCGACGTACCTCGGCGCCGTCACGCAGCACGTGCCGCTCGGGTTCGTGCCCCATGCGCCGTACGGTGAACTCGCGATTGCGCAAACTCAGTCGGCTATCCGATAGCGTGCGAGCCACATTCAGATGGTTGACGAATTTCGAGTCCGGATGCGTCGACACATAGTGGTTGGCCACGACGTAATCGATCAGCGGCACCGGGCGCAGGTCGAAGCGATACAGCGACAGCCATTGTCCACGCACCAGCGATTGCATGCGCCAGTCGCCCTCCACCTGTACCAGCCGGAACGGTTCCAGTTGGGTCGCCTGTTCTATATCAGCCTGCAGCCACAACACTCCGACCAGGGTCTGTCCGCCGAAACCGACGTCGACCAGCCAGCTTTCGCCCGCCATCTCGACGCGCAGCAGCATGTGGCTCTGCGCCGTGATCGCGTCCTCGGGCTGTGTCCACAGCACGCGTGCGATCAGGCCCGACACTTCGAAACCGATCTCTCGCAATACGGCTTGCAGCAGCAGGTTCTGCTCGAAGCAGTAGCCGCCGCGCCCCTCGCGCACCAGCTTGCGCTCGAGTGCGGCCAGCTCCAGGCTTACCGGCAGGCCGAGCAGCGGATTGAGATTTTCGAACGGGATCGCCGCCACATGGGCGGTGACGATGGCCTGCAGCGTCGACATGTCAGGCGTGAGCGCGCCTTCCCAACCGATACGCCGGAGATAGGCTTGTAGATCGATGCTGTCGTACATGGAGCGTCCCGTCGAGATCAGACGGATGATTTTAGCCGGCCGGAAACCCTGTTGCAGGTAACCGTTGCCGGCGTGGCGGCGAAATATCGGATGGGAAGGCCCGAATCGGCTGCACTTGCATCCGTCACGGCAGCTCCCACGTACTACACAAGCCCCATATCGCTTCACGCGTACCCATCGCCAGCGAGGCCCGCCATGATCCGTCGCACCGTATTCCAAACTCTCTCCCTCGCCGCTGCCCTGATGCTGGCGGGGTTGACCGCATGCAGACCGGCGGCGGCCGCGAGCGATGTCGTGAAGTTGCCTGCACCAACCGTGGATGCCGTGAAAGCCGCGCAAGGAGACGAGACTGCGGTCCTTGCCGGTGGCTGCTTCTGGGGTATCGAGGCCGTGTTCGAGCACGTCAAGGGCGTGCACAAGGTGGTGGCGGGCTATTCCGGCGGTAATGCAGACACGGCGAGCTATGAGCAGGTCAGCGATGGCGGCACCGGTCATGCCGAATCCGTGCGTATCCAGTTCGACCCGAAACAGGTCAGCTACGGTACTTTGCTGCAGGTGTTCTTCTCGGTCGCGCTCGACCCGACCGAACTCAACCGGCAAGGCCCGGACAGCGGCACGCAGTACCGCTCGGTGATCTTCTACGGCAGCGACGATCAGAAGAAGATCGCCACCAGCTACATCGCGCAGCTGACCGGCGCGAAATCCTTCCCGGCACCGATCGTGACCCAGGTCGTGCCGCTGAGGGCGTTCTATCCGGCCGAGGCGTACCACCAGCATTACTTCAGCGAGCATCCGGACAACCCGTACATCGTCTACAACGACGCGCCGAAAGTGGCGCACCTCAAGCAGCTGTTTCCAGCGCTGTACCAGCCGGATCAGCAAGCCGTCGAGGTGCAGTTGCATTGAGTCGGGCCACCGCTTGACTTGCGTGCAGCGGCACGGCCCCCATCTCGGGACTTCCGCGCCGGTTTCGCGCTTGCCCTGACGATCCGCCCACGTGCCACCCCATGCATCTTCACCCCACGGCACACCGCCCGCCGAATCGACCGAACTAACGCGTAGTTTCCTGGGCGTGTTCCGCTACAGCGGACGCGCGCTGGAACTGGTGTGGAGCACCAGTCGCGCGCTGACGATCGCGCTGGCGCTGCTGACGCTCACCGCCGGCCTGCTGCCGGCCGGCGTGGCGTATGTCGGCGCACATATCGTCGACGCGGTGGTGAATGCCAGCCGGACCTGGACGGCCAGCGGCCATCCGTCGCTGCGGCCGGTGTTCGAATGGGTGGCCCTGGAAGGCCTGCTGGTGGCGGCGTTGGCCGGCACGCAGCGCGGGCTGTCGCTGTGCCAGTCGCTGCTGCGCGCGCAACTGGGGCAGCGCGTCAACGTGATGATCCTGGAGAAGGCGCTGACGCTGGAACTGGCGCACTTCGAGGACTCCGAGTTTTACGACAAGCTCACTCGCGCCCGACGCGAGGCGTCGAGCCGGCCGTTGTCGCTGGTCACGCGCACGTTCGGACTGGGGCAGAACGCGATCTCGCTGATCAGCTACGGCACCTTGCTGTTCCATTTTTCGCCATGGGCGGTGGTCGTGCTGCTGCTGGCCGGGCTGCCGTCGTTCCTTTCCGAGACCAAGTTCTCCGGCGATGCGTTCCGACTGTTCCGCTGGCGTTCGCCGGAAACGCGCATGCAGCTGTATCTGGAAACCGTGCTGGCGCGCGAGGATCATGCCAAGGAAGTGAAGCTCTACGGCCTCGGCCCGTTGCTGCTGGACCGCTATCGCGACATCTTCGACAAGCTCTACAGCGACGACCGCGACCTCACCGTCCGCCGCGAAAGCTGGGGCTTCGGGCTGGGCCTGCTCGGCACGATCACGCTGTACGGCGCCTATGCCTGGATCGCAGCGACCACTGTGATCGGCCGCATCACGCTGGGCCAGATGACGATGTACCTGATGCTGTTCCGCCAGGGCCAGTCGGCGGTCTCGGCCATGCTGTCGGCGATCGGCGGCATGTACGAAGACAATCTCTATCTGTCGACCTTGTACGAATACCTGGAAACCCCGGTACCGCCCTCCAGCGGCATCGCGCAGCGCGGCGCGAAGCCGGACGACGGCATCCGCTTCGAGCAGGTCAGCTTCACCTACCCCGGCGCCGGCGAGCCGGCGCTGCACGACATCAACCTGCATATCCGCCCCGGCGAATCGCTGGCCATGGTCGGCCAGAACGGTTCGGGCAAGACCACCTTGATCAAGCTGCTGACGCGGCTGTACTCGCCCGACCGCGGCCGCATCCTGCTCGACGGCACCGACTTGCGCGACTGGGACGAAAGCACCTTGCTGCAACGCATTGGCGTGATCTTCCAGGATTTCGCGCGCTACCAGATGCGTGTGGGCGAAAACGTCGGCGCCGGCGACGTCAGCCATTTCGAGGACGAAGCGCGCTGGCGCGAAGCCAGCGACAAGGGCATGGCCAGCGAGTTCATCGACGGCCTGCCCTCCGGCTTCAACACCCAGTTGGGCAAGTGGTTCCGCGAGGGGCGCGAACTGTCCGGCGGACAGTGGCAGAAGATCGCGCTGGCGCGCGCCTTCATGCGCTCGCGCGCAGACATCCTGGTGCTGGACGAACCCACCGCCGCGATGGACGCCCAGGCCGAGGCGGACATCTTCGCGCACTTCCGCGAGCTGGCCGGCAACCGCATCGCGATCCTCATTTCGCACCGATTCTCCACCGTGCGCATGGCCGACCAGATCATCGTGATCCAGGACGGCCGCATCATCGAACACGGCAGCCACAACCAGCTGATGGCGCTGGACGGCCACTATGCGCACCTGTTCTCGTTGCAGGCGCAGGGATACCGCTGATCGGCTTGACCCTGCCTGCCCGTGCGCCCCATGCTTCGCCGTCTTGAATCCTCCGAAACACACGCATGAGCAGTCGCTACAACGCCGCCGATATTGAAGTCCTCTCCGGCCTGGATCCGGTCAAACGCCGCCCCGGCATGTACACCGACACCACCCGCCCGAACCACCTGGTGCAGGAAGTGGTGGACAACTCGGTGGACGAGGCGCTGGCCGGCCACGCGAAAACCATCGAAGTGGTGCTGCACGACGACGGCTCGGTGGAAGTGAGCGACGACGGCCGCGGCATGCCGGTGGACATCCATCCGGAAGAAGGCGTCTCCGGCGTCGAGCTGATCATGACCCGGCTGCACGCGGGCGGAAAATTCAGCGGCAAGAACTACAACTTCTCCGGCGGCCTGCACGGCGTAGGCGTCTCGGTGGTCAATGCGTTGTCCGACCGCGTCGAGGTGACGATACGCCGCGACGGTTCCGAGTATCAGATGGTGTTCGCGCACGGCGACAAGATCAGTCCGCTGGAAGTGATCGGCAGCGTGCCGAAGAAGCGCAGCGGCACCACCTTGCGCTTCTGGCCGGAAGCCAAGTATTTCGATTCGCCGAAGATCTCGCTGCCGAAGCTCAAGCACCTGCTGCGCGCCAAGGCCGTGCTGTGCGCCGGCCTGAACGTGAAGCTCACCGACGAAGCCAGCGGCGAAATCTGCGAATGGCATTACGAGGACGGTCTGCGCGACTACCTGCGCGGCGAACTCGACGGCACCGAAGCCCTGCCGAACGACTTGTTCGTGCATCACATGGCGCGCGACGTGGAAGGCCTGGAAGTGGCGCTGGCCTGGTTGCCTGAAGGCGAACTGGTGCAGGAGAGCTACGTCAACCTGATTCCCACCGCGCAAGGCGGCACCCACGTCAACGGCTTGCGCACCGGCCTGACCACCGCGATCCGCGAGTTCTGCGAGATCCGCAACCTGCTGCCGCGCGGCGTCAAGCTGGCACCGGAAGATGTGTGGGAACGGCTGGCCTTTGTGCTGTCGGCCAAGCTGCAGGATCCGCAGTTCGCCGGCCAGACCAAGGAGCGGTTGTCCTCACGGCAGACCGCCGGCATGGTCGAGAACGTCATCCACGATGCCTTCAGCCTATGGCTCAACCAGAACGTGGACATGGGCGAGCGCATCGCCCAGTTGGCGATCGAACGGGCCAGTGCGCGCCTGAAGGCGGCCAAGCAGATCGTCCGCAAGAAGATCACCCAGGGCCCGCAACTGCCGGGCAAACTGGCCGATTGCACCGCCACCGACCTCACCCGCACCGAGCTGTTCCTGGTCGAGGGCGACTCCGCTGGCGGCAGCGCCAAGCAGGCGCGCGACAAGGAGTTCCAGGCGATCCTGCCGCTGCGCGGCAAGATCCTCAACACCTGGGAAGTCGAATCGACGTCGGTGCTCGCTTCGGAAGAAGTGCACAACCTCGCCGTCGCGATCGGTTGCGATCCGGGCAAGGACGATCTGTCCGGCCTGCGCTACGGCAAGGTCATCATCCTGGCCGACGCCGACTCCGACGGCCTGCACATCGCCACCTTGCTGGCGGCGCTGTTTCTGCGCCATTTCCCCAAACTGGTTGGCGAAGGCCATGTGTTCGTGGCGATGCCACCGCTGTTCCGCGTCGACGTGGGCAAGCAGGTGTTCTACTGCCTCGACGAGAGCGAGAAAGAAGCGATGCTGCAGCGGATCGAGCGCGAGAAGATGAAAGGCGCCGTCAGCACCACCCGCTTCAAGGGCCTGGGCGAAATGAACCCGCCGCAGCTGCGCGAATCGACCATCCACCCGGATACCCGCCGGCTGGTGCAACTGACCATCGGCGACGATGACGGCACCGCCAGGCTGATGGACATGCTGCTGGCAAAGAAACGCGCCGGCGACCGCAAGGCATGGCTGGAAGAAAAAGGCGACCTGGCTACGCTGGAAGTCTGATCCCGCGCCAGCGGCTGTTTTTGTGGGGAACGCGGCGTTATGGTGTCCACTGGTTTTTCGAGAGCAACTCGCATGGCCTTGCTACCGCCGCTCGACCTCCAGCGCTGGATCGACGAACACCGCCATCTGCTGAAGCCGCCCGTCGGCAACAAATGCATCGTCGACGGCGACTTCATCATCATGATCGTCGGCGGCCCCAATGCACGCACCGACTACCACTACGACGAAGGCCCGGAGTTCTTCTACCAACTCGAAGGCGAGATGGTGCTGAAGGTGCAGGACGACGGACAGGCACGCGACATCCCGATCCGGGCCGGCGAGATCTTCTACCTGCCGCCGCGGGTGCCGCATTCGCCGCAACGCATGCCGGCATCGATCGGGCTGGTCATCGAACGCCGCCGCATGGCCGGCGAGAAGGATGGCCTGCTGTGGTTCTGCGAACGCTGCAACCACAAATTGTTCGAACAATATTTCGTGCTCGACAGCATCGAGCGCGATTTCCCGCCGGTGTTCGATCGCTTCTACGGTTCGCGCGAGGCGCGTACCTGCAGTGCCTGCGGCCACCTCAATCCGGCGCCGGCGAAATACGGGTAGGAGCGCACCCTGTGCGCGATTGCTTTTTCCCGCATGCCACCAAGAGTGGCGCGCGCAGGGTGCGCTCCTACCTGTGCGAGAGCCACTTGCGCGCCATCCGACGCAGCGAGGGATCGAAGGCGGCGCCGTCGGCAACTTCAGCCACCGAGCGCCATGCCAACGCCTGCGATTCCTCGTTGATCGTGAAACGGTCGTCCGCCCCGGCACGCATCACATAGCGCACGTCGTAGTGCCAATGCTCCGGCTCGTTTGCACGTGCCGGTATGCGATGCCGATCGATATCGAAAATGACGCTTTCGACGGTCAAATCGATCACGCCGGTTTCCTCCTGCGCCTCGCGCAACGCCACTCGCGCCAGATCGGTATCGCCATCGGCGTGACCGCCGGGCTGCAGCCAGCGGTCCAGCTTGCGGTGATGCATCAGCAGCACCCTCTCACCATCTGCACTGACTAGCCACGCCGAGCCGGTGAAATGCCCCGCCGAATGTGCGCGCTCGAACGCCGCCGGATGAGCATTCAGGAAATCAGTGAACACCGAAGCCACGTCGGCCTCTTCCGGATACCGGGTTACATAGGCCCGCAGACTGGCCAATACTCGCGAAACATCTGATTGCATGACTTGTGGCAGGGTGGCTTGGAAATGCCCATGATAGCTGCGTCGCAGCTTGTTCCCCTTCCCCCGCTCCGTTATGGTTGCGCGTCACCTCGACGCATGGCGTCGTACTCGCCGCAGTTTCAGGCGGGTGTGGCATTTGTTTTCAAGGGGAGTCACCAATGCTTTTCAAGCGCGTCAAGTCACTCGATCAAATTCTCGCCACCGCCGAAAAAAAGAGCCTCACACGACAGCTCGGCCCCATCCAGCTCACCCTGCTCGGCATCGGAGCCATCATCGGCACCGGCATCTTCGTGCTGACCGCCGAAGCGGGCCAGAAAGCAGGCCCGGGCATGATGATTGCCTTCGTGATCGCCGCAGTGATCTGCGCGCTGGCCGCGCTGTCCTACGCCGAACTGGCCTCGATGGTGCCGGTCGCCGGCTCCGCCTATACCTACACCTACGGCGTGCTCGGCGAGGGCTTGGCCTGGGTTGTCGGTTGGGCGCTGGTGCTGGAATACACGATCGCCGCCAGTACCGTCTGCGTCGGCTGGTCAGGCTATGTGAACGGCCTTCTTGCCCATGGCGGGTTCGGGCTTCCTGAATTCCTGCGCACCGGCCCGATGGACGGCGGCACGTTCAACCTGCTCGCTTTCCTGATCGGACTGGCGATCACCTTCCTGCTGGTGATCGGCACCTCGAAGTCGGCCAAGGTCAACGCCTTCCTGGTGCTGATCAAGGTCGCGGCACTGACCATATTCATTTTCGTGGCGCTGCCTGCCGTGAAGGATCCGAACTTCAAGCCCTTCGTGCCCAACGGCTGGGGCAGTCCGATGGGTGGCATCGGCGTACTTGGCGCCGCCGCCTCGATCTTCTTCGCCTACGTCGGCTTCGATGCCGTGTCGACGGCAGCCGAGGAAACCAAGAACCCGAACCGCAACATCCCGATCGGCCTGATCGGCTCGCTGGGCGTTTGCACCATCTACTACCTGCTGGTGAGCTACGCCGCGGTTGGCTCGGTGGGCGCCCAGCCGATGCTCGGTGCGGACGGTCTCGCGCTGCAGCCGGGCACGCCCGCCATGGCCGCAGCCTGCCATGCATCGCAGGCACTGGTCTGCAGCAAAGAAGCACTGGCTCACGTGATGCGCCTGCTCAATCACAACCAATTGGGCAACCTGATCGGTTTCGCGGCGAGCATCGCCCTGCCTTCGGTCATCCTGACGATGACCTACGGTCAGACCCGAATCTTCTTCACCATGGCCCGCGACGGCCTGCTGCCGGCCTCGCTAGCGAAGATCCATCCGCGCTTCCACACGCCGCATGTGATCACTATCATCACCGGCACCTTCGTATCCCTGTTCGGCGCCATGTTTCCGGTGGGCGCACTGGCCGACGTCACCAATTCGGGCACCCTTTTTGCCTTCATGATGGTGTCGCTCGGTGTGCTGATTCTTCGCGTTAAGCAGCCCCACCGTCCCCGCTCGTTCCGCACGCCCTTTGCCTGGGTGATTTGCCCGCTCGCCATGCTTGGTTGCCTGCTGCTGTTCTTCAACCTCTCGCTCAAGACGATCGTCATCTTCTTCGCCTGGGCGGCCGTGGGCCTGGTGATCTATTACCTGTACGGCTACCGCAAGAGCCATCTGGCCAACGGCACCGAGCCAGACTGATCCAGCACTCATAGATAAACCGCAACATTGCCGGCACGGTGTCCACCGTGCCGGTGTCATATCCGGAATGCCCATGCTCAAGCAGTTGCTCGCCCGCAAGACCGATTTCTCGAACGTCGACGACGTGGACGGCCCGGGCCTGAAGCGAACGCTAGGCCCCTGGGGGCTTACGGCGCTGGGGATCGGTGCGGTCATCGGCGGCGGCATCTTCGTGATCACGGGCCAGGCGGCGGCCGAGCACGCGGGCCCGGCGATCATCCTTGCCTTCGTGATCGCGGCCATCTGCTGCAGTTTCACCGCCTTGTGCTATGCCGAATTCGCCACCTTGATCCCGATGTCGGGCAGTTCGTATTCCTACGCGTATGCAACGCTGGGCGAGTTGATGGCCTGGTTCATCGGCTGGAACATGGTGCTCGAATACGGCGTATCCGCATCGGCGGTCGCGGTCAGCTGGACCGGCTACTTCGTGAGTCTGCTGGATCACGTCGGCATCCATCTGCCAACGGTGCTGACCAACGCACCGCTTGCCTATACCGACGGCCACCTGGTGACTACCGGTGCACTGTTCAACCTGCCCGCCGTCGGCATCGTGCTGGCGCTGACCTGGCTTTGCTACGTCGGCATCAGGGAGTCCAGCGGTGCGAATCTCGCCATGGTGATCCTCAAGGTCAGCCTGATCCTGATCGTGATCGTCGCCGGCTGGCACTACGTGAATCCGGATTACTGGCACCCGTTCATTCCGCCAAGCCAGGGGCCGGAGAAATACGGCTGGTCGGGCATCATGCGCGCGGCCACGTTGGTGTTTTTTGCCTACATCGGGTTCGAAGCAACCTCGACCGCTGCACAGGAAGCCAAGAATCCCCAGCGCGACCTGCCGGTCGCCACGTTGGCCTCGTTGGTCATTTGCACCGTTCTATACATCGGCATCGCCGCGGTCATCACGGGGCTGCTGCCTTTCGATCAGCTCGGTACGAGCGAGCCGGTCGTGACTGCCGTCAGGGCGCATCCCGAGCTCGGCTGGCTGCGCTGGGTGGTGGAAGTGGGCGCGCTGATCGGATTGTCGTCGGTCATCCTGGTCATGGTCATCGCACAACCGCGTATCTTCATGATCATGGGTCGCGACGGTCTGTTGCCCCCGGTATTTGCCAAAATCCATCCGCGCTATCACACGCCGCACATCAATACCGTCATCACCGGTGTGGGCATCGCGTTACTGGCGGCAGTGTTTCCGCTGGACGTACTCGGCGATCTCGTCTCGATGGGAACCTTGATCGCCTTCGTTGCCGTCTGCGCGGGCGTGTTGATCCTGCGCAAGACGCGGCCCGAGTTGCCGCGCACGTTCCGCGTACCCTGGGCACCGGTCACTTGCGTGCTCGGCGTACTCTGTTGCCTGGCGCTGTTGTATTGGGAGAACTGGTACCAGTGGCTGCTGCTCGGCGTCTGGACCGTGATCGGCATGACTATTTATTTTGGCTACGGACGTCGGCACAGCCGCTTGCGCCTGCCGGATGGATCGACCGCGACCCACTGAATTTCCGGCATATTCGTCGATATCAATCGAATGCCGGTAAATTTCTGCATTTGCCGTCAAACGGCTCACATCTTCGTCAAATGGAATGCAGGTGACGCAGCTCGCAACAAACTCGTTAAGTTGAAAAGTAACTAATTGATATTACTGGATTTAACGAGTTTTTTGCGAGAGAAAATTGGCAGTCCATCATCCATTCGTCGATCTCGGGAGTATTATCCTCAGTCCGCGGGTTGATCACTTGGCAGTGGGCCCCGGATCGTGGCTCGGCGTGTCAGGTGGGTAAGCTCCTCAGCCTGATACGCCGGGCCGCACTTTTATCCGCCGTTCGCGCGGGCAACCCCTCCCTTTTGCAAGCACGCCGACATACCGCCTCGGATACGGCGATTGCGCGCAACAAAAAGGCCGGCAACACGCCGACCTTCTTGTTGCGCGAACCGCGAATGCGGTCAGGCTTTCTTCGGCGTATGCGACACGCACCAGCCTTTCGCATTCACCGACTTGCCCGGGAACAACTGGCATGGGCCTCGACCGGTGGGGCCGCCGGTATAGAACTGGCAATTGACGCAATTGTCGCCGGCCTTGTGCTTCGCATCGGCCGTCTTGCTGGCATCCTCCACATAACCCAGAGCCTTGGCCGTCGGATCCGCTTCGGTCACCGGTGGCAGATCGGCCGCACGTGCAAAACGCGGCAGACCGCCAATGACTACAGCAGCCACCGTTGTGCCAGCAGCCACTTTGAGGAATCGGCGACGCGATTCGATATCTTGTTCGTTCGACATGGGCAAGCCTCCATCGGTATCTATCCAACGCACCCAGCGCCGGATTCGGGCCGATGGTACGCCTGTGAATGTACTTTTACCTGACTGGCGAGAATGGCTCTCATTCCAGCCAGGTACGCGTCCGCCGCATGATATAGTTGATGCTCATTTGGACGTCCAAACACCATGAGTCAAACTCTGCCCGCCACGATTCCCGCCAGCCTGTTCGAGGCATGCGCCGACAGCATCGCGCACACGGCGCGTGAGCTGGCAGCTCTTGGCTGGACGCCGGCCACCAGCAGCAACTTCTCGATGCGGGTCGATGCGGAGCATGCGGCGATCACGGTCTCCGGCCGGCACAAGGGCCGCCTCGATCGCAACGACATCATGCTGGTCGACCTGGACGGGCATGCCGTCGGCACCGAGGCCAGACCCAGTGCCGAGACGGCGCTGCATACGCAGATCTATCGACGCTGGCCGGAAGTTCGCGCCGTGCTTCACACCCATTCACGCACGCAAAGCGTAGCCTCGCGCTTGTTCGCCGGCGACGGCGTCATCCGCCTCCACGGCTGGGAGTTGCAGAAGGCGATCACCGGATATCACACACACGAGAGCACACTGGAGATCCCGGTGTTTCCGAATACCCAGCACATGCCTGAACTGGTCGCCCGGGTCGATGCGTGGCTGGACACGGACAAGCCATTGCACGCGTACCTGATCGACGGCCATGGCATCTATACCTGGGGTCGCGACATGGCCGAGGCACAACGTCATCTGGAAGCGCTTGAGTTTCTGCTCGGTTGCGAACTGGATCTGAAAAAATTGAGGGCATCATGAGCCGCCTGCGCATCTTCGACGAAACCCAGCCGCAATCGCCGCTGACGGAACATCACGATCACGCCGCGATTGCCCGTGAACTGGGCCAGGTTGGCGTACGCTTCGAGCAATGGGAAGCCAGCCAAGCTATCGTGCCCGGCGCCGGCCAGGACGAGGTGATCGCCGCTTACCGCAGCGACATCGACCGGCTGAAGAAAGAGAAAGGCTATCAGGCGGTCGACGTGATCAGCTTGACGCCCGATCATCCCGAGCGCGCCGCACTGCGCCAGAAATTCCTCAGCGAACATACGCACAGCGAAGACGAAGTGCGCTTCTTTGTCGCCGGCTCCGGCCAGTTCACCCTGCACATCGCCGACAAGGTCTACGACATCCTGTGCGAACAAGGCGACCTGATCGGCGTGCCGGACGGTACCCGCCACTGGTTCGACATGAGCGAATCGCCCTATTTCGTGGCAATCCGGTTGTTCACCAACAAGGACGGCTGGGTCGCGCAATTCACCGGCGACGACATCGCCTTGCGCTTTCCCCGGATGCAGCCGCGCCAGACGGCGACGCCATGATCGAAATCCGCGCCATCGTCACCGATATCGAGGGCACCACCAGCTCGATCAGCTTCGTCCGCGACGTGTTGTTTCCCTATGCCCGCAAGCGGCTGCCGGCTTTCATCGAAACCCATGGCGACCGACCCGAAGTGCAGCACTGGCTGCATGAAACAGCCAGGGAAGCCGGCCTGGTCGAAGCCAGCCGCCAGGACATCGTCGAGTTGCTGCTGCAGTGGATCGATGAAGACCGCAAATCCACCGCACTGAAAGCATTGCAGGGGATGATCTGGAAAGACGGCTACGCCGCCGGCGACTACCGCGCCCACCTCTACCCAGAAGTCGCTGCGCGGTTGCGCGACTGGCGCGCCGACGGACTGCGACTGTACGTCTACTCCTCGGGTTCGGTGCCGGCGCAGCAACTGTTCTTCCGCTACAGCGAGGCCGGCGATCTGACCCCGCTGTTTGCCGGCTACTTCGACACCGAAACCGGCCCCAAGCGCGAAACCGAATCCTACCGGCGTATCGCCGCGGCAATCGACGAGCAGCCGCGGCATATCCTTTTCCTGTCCGATATCGTGGAAGAGCTCGATGCGGCGCAGGCCGCCGGTTTCCATACTGGCTGGCTGATCCGGGAACCACTGGCATGGCCGGTCGAGCCGCGTCACCGCGCCTTTCGCGATTTCGACGCGATCACCCTCTGAACGCAGGCGCGAATCCTCCATGCGCACCATCCTGACTGTCCTGCTCGCCTTTGCCGCCGGCATACTGACGATGCTGTTGTTGCCCGGCCGTGCCGCACTACCTTCGATCGCCAGCCAGCCCACGTCTTCCGCCCCTGCCTCGCCCGGCAGCAGCATACCGAACGAAGCATCGACCGAAGTCCCTGCCAACAGCGGCGACGACTGGCCGAACGCCGGTCCGACCCCGGAGCAAGTGCTCTACGCACAGCCGCGGATGATCCGCGATGCACTGGCGCAGCTCACTCCTCGCGTCGCTGGCAAGCCGAACCTCTACCTGTTGGCGTTCGCCGGCGACAGCAGCGAGGACGTGTTCCGCAACGAAGCCGAGTACGCCGCGCAGCTGTTCGGCAAACGCTTCGGTGCCACTGCCCACAGCCTGGTGCTGGAAAACAATCCTGCCAGCCTCGCCAGCCATCCGCTGGCCAGCTGGAGCAATCTGGACGCCGCGCTCGAGGGCCTGGGCAAGGTGATGCAGCCGGATCAGGACATCTTGCTGCTCTACGTCACCAGTCACGGCAGTGAGGATCACACCTTGCTGGTCGACATGGATCCGCTGCCGCTGGATCAGCTCGGCGCCGACGATCTCGCCGGCATCCTGGCCTTGCACAAGTTCAAATGGAAAGTACTGGTGGTCAACGCCTGCTACTCCGGCGGTTTCGTGCCGCCGTTGCGCGGCCCCGGCACGCTGGTGCTCACCGCCGCCCGCGCCGACCGCAGCTCGTTCGGTTGCGGCAGCGATTCGGACATCACCTACTTCGGCAAGGCATGGCTGCTCGATGCACTGAACCGCACGCCGGATTTCATCGACGCGTTCAAACAGGCCAGCAGCGAGATCAGCCAGTGGGAGCAGAAGGACAAGCTGACCTCGTCCGAACCGCAGATCGACATGGGCAGCGGCATCGCCGAGCAGCTCGCCTTGTGGCGCAAGGGTTTCACGCCTGGGCCAAAGGTGGCATTCAAGCCGGCGGCGCCGGCATCCGCCAGCAGCTCGGCGGTAACGCAGTGGTCGGGCCAAACGACGCGATAGCCATGCCCGTGATGGCCCGTCGGCTATCCACCCAGCCCGTTGTGCGAAGCGATCCGGGCTCAACCAGGCTCGCTGTGTTTGATGTGGCGCTGGGCCAGCAATGTCGACACGTCGCCCAACGACAAGCCACGCGCATGCAACACCACGGTGAGATGGAAGATCAGGTCAGCAGCCTCGCCCAGAAGTTGGGTATCGTTCTGCGTCACGGCGGCCAGCGCCGTCTCGACTCCCTCCTCGCCGACTTTCTGCGCCATCCGGCGCATCCCGCCATCGAATAGCTTGGTGGTGTAGCTGCCCTCCGGGCGCTCGGCATGCCGCTGCGAGACCAGGGCATCGAGTACGGCGAGGAAACCGAGCGGCGGGTGCACGGATTCGCCGAAGCAGCTGGATGTGCCCAGATGGCAGGTCGGTCCACGTGGTTCGGCCTGCACCAGCAAGGTATCGGCATCGCAGTCGATGCGAATCGACTTCAGCGCCAGCACGTGGCCCGAACTTTCGCCCTTGGTCCACAGCCGCTGCTTGCTGCGGCTGTAGAACGTCACCTGGCCGCTGGCCTGGGTCTGCGCCAGCGCTTCGGCATTCATGAAGCCGAGCATCAGCACCTCGCCGCTCCGCCAGTGCTGCACGATCGCCGGCAGCAGGCCGTCGCCCTTGGCCCAGTCGAGGCGGCTGATATCGGTATTGGAATGGCTCATCGCGGGTTGTCCTTCGATACTCACAGGCGGATCGCTATGTCCTGTCCGCGCAGATAGTGTTTGAGGTCGGGAATGGAGATCGCGCCGGAGTGGAACACGCTGGCCGCCAGCGCACCATCGACATCGGCCTCGATGAATGCATCGCGGAAATGCTCCGGCGTACCGGCGCCGCCGGAGGCGATCAGCGGCACCCGGCAGAGCGCGCGCGCCGCCGACAACTGCTCCAGATCGTAACCGCGACGCACGCCATCGCTACCCATGCAGTTAAGCACGATCTCACCGGCGCCGCGCTGCTGCGCCTCGACCATCCAGTCCAGCGTTCTGCGCGCCAGTGCCTGCGTCTTACCGGGATCGCCGGTGTACTGACGCACGCGCCATTCGCCGTCCGCATCGCGCAGCGAATCGATGCCGACCACGACGCATTGCACGCCGAAGGCGCCGGCGAGCTCGTCGATCAATGCGGGCCGCTCCAGCGCCGGCGAGTTTACCGAGATCTTGTCCGCGCCCGCGTACAGCACGGCGCGCGCCTCGTCCACCGAACGGATGCCACCGGCGACGCAGAACGGAATGTCGATCACCCGCGCCACCCGCTCGACCCAGCCGCGATCCACGCTGCGCCCTTCCGGGCTGGCCGTGATGTCGTAGAACACCAGTTCGTCGGCGCCTTCGTCGCGGTAGCGCAGTGCGAGCTCGACGATCTCGCCCATCACCACGTGATCGCGGAAACGCACACCCTTGACCACCTTGCCGTCGCGTACGTCCAGGCAGGGGATGATTCGGCGGCTCAGCATGTCAGCGCCTCCTGCAGCGTGAAGCGCTCTTCCAGGAGCGCACGGCCGAGTATCACGCCCCGCGCACCGGCATCGCGCGCGGCACGAATATCGTCCAGCGAACACACACCGCCGGAGGCCTGCACCGCCAGCTGCGGTACCTGCTCGGCGAGATGGCGATACAGCTCCAGATTGAAACCGGCCAGCATGCCGTCTCGATCGATGTCGGTGCACAGCAGATGACGGGCACCTTGCGCGGCGTACCACGGCGCCAGTTCGTCCAACGTGCGCGCCTCGACTTCGGTCCAGCCAGCACTGGGCAAGGCCCAGCGGCCGTCGATACGGCGCGTGTCGAGCGCGATGGTCAGCCGCTCGGCGCCGTACTTGGCCAGCCAGCCGGCGACCAGCTCGGGATCGCGGATCGCCACGCTGCCCAGTACCACGCGACGCACGCCTGCATCGAACAGACGCTGCAGATCAGCCTCCTCACGCACACCGCCGCCGGCCTGGATCTGCATGCCATCGGCCGCAATGGCGCGGATGACGGCCAGATTGTCGAGGTTGCCGGAACGGGCACCGTCCAGATCGACCAGATGCAGCCAGCGTGCGCCGGCAGCGGCATAGCGCTGTGCGAGTTCACGCGGCTCGGCGGCATAGGTGGTCTGCTGCGCGTAATCGCCCTGCTTCAGACGCACCACCTGGCCGCCGCGCAGATCGATCGCGGGAATCACTTCACAATTCATAGCGCGAGAAAGTTCTGCAGGAGCTTCGCGCCGACGGCGGCGGAACGCTCGGGATGGAATTGCATGCCGTGGAAGTTGTCGCGGGCGATCACCGCCGAGAACGCCTCGCCGTAGTTGCTGGTGGCCAGGGTCCAGTCTCCCACCGGCACCGCATAGCTGTGCACGAAGTAGGCCTGGTCGTCATCGCCAAGCCCGGTCAGCAAGGGGTGCGATTGTTTTGCGATCAGCCGGTTCCACCCCATGTGCGGTACGCGCAGGCCGGGCGACTCGACGAAGCGATGCACCGGCGCCGGGATCAGCCCGAGGCATGTGGTATCAGCTTCCTCCGAATGCGCACACAACAGCTGCATGCCCAGGCATACGCCGAGCACCGGCTGGGTCAGCGAACGCATCAGTTCGACCAGCCCCAGCTCGCGCAGCCGCGCCATGCCGGGACCGGCGGCGCCGACACCGGGCAGGATCACCTTGTCCGCGGCACGAATCGTGGCGGCATCCGCGGTCAGCGCCGCATCCACGCCAAGCCGCTGCAGTGCGTAGCGCACCGAACCGATATTGGTGCCGCCGGCATCGACCAGTACGACGCTCATTACAGTGCTCCCTTGGTGCTTGGAAGCTCGCTGCCTTCGCGGCGAATCGCCTGGCGCAAGGTGCGCGCCACGACCTTGAAGCAAGCCTCGACCATATGGTGCGCGTTGTCGCCCTGCACGGTCAGCTGGAGATTCGCGCCCAGCGTCTCGCACAGCGAACGGAAGAAGTGGGGCACCAGTTCGGTCGGCACTTCGCCCACACGCTCGCGCGGGAAGCTGCCCTCGAACACGAAGTACGGGCGCCCGGACAGATCCAGCGCCGCGCTGGCCTGCGCTTCATCCATCGGCAAGGTGAAACCATAGCGGCCGATGCCGCGCTTGTCGCCTAGCGCCTGCTTCAACGCCTGCCCAAGCGCCAGCGCGCAGTCCTCGATGGTGTGGTGCTCGTCGATATGGGTGTCGCCGTCGCAATTCAGCTCCAGCGCGAAACCGCCGTGCTTGCCGATCTGCTCCAGCATGTGATCGAAGAAACCCAGCCCGGTGTGCGCCTTCGGCTCGGCCACCTTGTCCAGATCCACGCTGACGGTGATGCGGGTTTCCTTGGTGTTGCGCACCACGGTTGCCGTACGCGGCGCATCCAGCAGTTGGTGTGCCAGTTCGCCCCAACCGATGCCGAGCGGGCCGACGCGGCAACCGCGCACGCCGATGTTCGCGGCGAACTGCAGATCGGTCTCGCGATCGCCGACCATCGCCGATGCGGCACGGCTCCAGCTGTCGTCGGCGAGGTAATGACGCAACATGCCCACACCCGGCTTGCGCGTGTCCTTGCCCTCATGCGGGAAACTGCGATCGATCAGCACCTCGCGAAAGCGCACGCCCTGCGAGGCGAGAATGCGCATCAGCAATTCATGCGGACCGCTGAAGTGCAGCTCGGGAAAACTGTCGGTGCCAAGGCCATCCTGGTTCGTTACCATCACCAGCTCATAGCCGGCAGCGACGAAGCGCTGCAGTGCGGCGATCACGCCTGGCAACAACGCCAGCTTCTCGTAGCTGTCGATCTGCTCGTCGGCCGGCTCTTCGATCAGGCAGCCATCGCGATCGACGAAGAGAATCTTGCGGCTCACTGCGACCTCCGGATCAATATATCTGTGGGAGCGACTTCAGTCGCGAACGCGTTCAGGCGCATGTGGCGGCCTCCTGCAGTACGGCGAGCACACGAGCATTCTCCTCCGGTGTACCGATGGTGATGCGCAGCGCATCGCCGAGATTCGGATAGCGGCGCACATCGCGCACCACGATGCCGGCGGCGAGCAGCTGCCGGTAAACCGCCGTCGCATCGTCGAAACGCACGGCGAGGAAGTTCGCCTGCGACGGCAGCACCTCGCGCACGCCGGGCAGCCGGCGCAATGCGCCCTCCATCCGCTCCCGTTGCTCGCGCACGATGGCGACGTGCTCGCGCGCATTCGCCTGCCCCCAACCGGACAAGCCGATCAATGCCGCGTCCACGCACGGCAGCGGCAGCGGGTATGGCGGCATGATCCGTTTGAGCAGTGAAATCACCTCGGCATTCGCCAGCAAGCTGCCGATGCGCGCTCCGGCCAGAGCCCAGGCTTTCGACAAGGTGCGCAGTACGGCGAGGTTGTCGTAACGGTCGATCAGATCAGTCACGCTGGCATCGCCAGCATCCGTGAATTCGACATAGGCTTCGTCCACCACCAGCAACGCGCGGCCGGCCAGCGCCTGCGCGAGTCGTTCGACACTCGCACGCGGTACCAGCTGGCCGGTGGGATTGTTCGGCGTGCAGATAAAGACCAGCTTCACCGCCGGCGTCACGGCGGCGAGTATGGCGTTCACGTCCAGCGTGAAATCAGACTTCAGCGCCACCTCGATCACGCCCGCATTCTGGATCCGTGCGCAGACCGCGTACATGCCGAAAGTCGGCGGCTGGATCAGGATCGCATCTTCGCCGGCGCGGCAGAACGCGCGCACCAGCAGATCGATCGCTTCGTCGCTGCCGCGGCCCACCAGCAGCTGCTCGCGGCGCACGCCATAGAGTGCGGCCAGCGCGTCGATCAATGCCGCCGGCTGCGGCTCGGGATAGCGATTGCAGCCGAGGCCGTCGTCGCCCACCGGCGCCCACGCCGACTCATTCGCATTGAGGAATACCTGGCCGCCGCTGGCCTCCATGCGCGCGGACGAATACGGCTGCATCGCGCGGATTTCCGGCCGGGCCAGATCGAGCACGCTCATGATTGTGTCTCCAATGCTGCCAGCCGCAAGGTCACGGCACGACGATGGGCTTCCAGTTGTTCGGCGGCCGCCAGCGTCGCCGTGCACGGACCGATATGGCGCAGGCCCTCGGCGCTGACCTCCTGCACGGTGATCTGTTTCTGGTAGCTCGCTACCGATACGCCGCTATAGCTGCGCGCATAGCCGTAGGTGGGCAGCACATGGTTGCTGCCGCTGCAGTAGTCGCCCACCGATTCGGGCGTCCATTGACCGAGGAAGACCGAACCGGCGCTGTCGATGCCGTCCAGCAACGCTCGCGGTTCGGCTACCTGCAGGATCAGATGCTCGGGCGCGTAGCGATTGCTCACCGCGATTGCCTGGCTCAGCGAATCGACGGCGATCAACCGGCTTTGCGCCAGCGCCTTCTGCGCGATGGCCGCACGCGGCAGCTCGGCGCATTGCCGATCGACCTCGCTGGCCACCTGGTCCAGCAGTCCGGTGGACGGGCTCAACAGGATCACTTGCGAATCCGGCCCGTGCTCGGCCTGTGACAGCAGATCGGCCGCGACGAACACCGGGTTGGCATCGGCATCGGCGATCACCAGCACTTCGGACGGGCCGGCCGGCATATCGATCGCTGCGCCATCCGGATCGGTGGACACTTGCAGCTTCGCCTCGGTGACCCAGGAGTTGCCGGGGCCGAACAGCTTGTCGCAGCGGGGCACGCTGGCCGTGCCATAAGCCATCGCCGCGATCGCCTGCGCGCCACCCAGCTTGAATACCTTGTGCACGCCGGTGAGGCGCGCGGCATACAGCACCGCTTCGTCGCAGCGGCCATCCGCGCGTGCCGGCGAACACAGCACCACCTCGCGGCAACCGGCGATCTGCGCCGGGACACCGAGCATCAGCGCGGTCGATGGCAGCGGTGCGCTGCCGGCCGGCACGTACAGGCCGACCCGGCTGATCGGCCGCAGCATCCGCTCCACCCGCACACCGGGCGCGGTGTCCACACCTACCGGTTGCGGCGCGGCGGCGCGGTGGAACAAGGCGATGCGCGCAGCCGCTTCGTGGATGGCCGCTTTAAGGACGGGATCCAGCGACGCTTCGGCCGCGGCGAATTCGGCCTCATCCACCTCGATCAGGTCCAGCGTGCAGCGGTCGTACTTCGCACTGAGTTCTCGCAGTGCGCTATCACCCCGTTCGCGCACGGCGGCGATGATTTGTCCGACACCATGACGAAGCTCATCGGCACGCGACTGTGTGGGGCGCGCCAAGGCATCGCGCTGTGCGGTCTCGTCCAGTGCATTCCAGTCGATACGGTTCATGCGAATGTGCTCATGCCAATCTGCTCAAGCCAACATCTTCTCTACCGGCAACACGTACATCTCGCGCGCGCCGGCCTTCTTGATTTCTTCCAGTTGCCGCCAGCTCACCTCGCCGGCGCATAGCGCCTGCAGCATCAGCTGGTCCGGTTGCCCAGCCACCGCCAGCAGCGTCGGCTGCGGCCCGCCCGGCAGCAGTCGGGTGACCGCCTCAAGCGTGTGCCGCGAAGTCTGCAGCAGCAGCAGGCGCGACTCGCGCACCTGGATCACACCGTCCAGCCGCTTCATCAGCAGCTCCAGCATGTCGCCACGCTCATCCACCGGCAGGGTCAGCGGGCCTGCCAACACCGCTTCGCTCTCCAGCAATACGTCGGTCTCGCGCAACTGATTCGCCACCAGCGTGCCGCCGCTCTGCACCAGATCGCAGATCGCGTCGGCCGTGCCCAGCTTCGGCGCAATCTCGACCGATCCGGCCAGCGTCACCACACCGGCGTTCACGCCATGCGTGCGCAGCCACTCGCCAAGCAGGCCGGGATAAGTGGTGGCTATGCGTCGGCCTTCCAGGTGTTGCGGCAGCTGGTAATCCAGCTCCTGCGGCACCGCGATCGACAGCCGGCAACGGCCAAACCCGAGCGGACGCAGTTCGCTGAGTGGCGCAAGTTCACGCCCGGCGGTGAGCTGGAATTCGCTCAGCACGTTGCGTCCGACAATGCCGAGGTCGCATACGCCTTGCGCGATCAGTCCGGGAATGTCGTCGTCACGTACCAGCAGAAGGTCGACCGGCTCGCCCTCACCGAAGCAGAACAGCTTGTCGCGGCTTTGCCGGAAGGTGAGGCCGCAACGGGTGAGCAGCTCCAGCGCCGGCTCGGTGAGCCGGCCGGATTTCTGCATCGCTATGCGCAAACGGTCGCGCGTCTTCATGCCTTCGCCTTCTTTGCTGCCTGCGACTGCCGACGCGCCGCCCGTGCTGCCGCGGCCAGGTAGCCGCCGTTGCCCTGGTTGAGGTAGCGCGCCACGCGCCCAATGGTGGTGATGCTGACCGCGGTGCGCTCGTGGATCTCCCGATAGGCGATGCCCTCCAGCAGATATGGCACCACCCGCCAGCGATCCACCAGCACTTCCAGTTCGGCAGGCGTGCACAAGTCGCCCAGGAAGGCGCCCATCTCGTCGGCGTTCTTCAACGACAGCAAGGCCTCGCAAAGGCTTAGCTTGGCTGACTCGACGGGGGTTTCAGGATCCAGCGATCGACGCTTCATAATGTACTAATGCGTTAACACGATGGATCGAATCATACACAGCATCCGGGAGCGCCGCAAACCTGCAATAAAAAACCCCGCCGAAGCGGGGTTCTTGTCAGTCCAGCCTGGGCCGGAACCTGCTCAGGCCGATTTCTTCTTCGGCGCGGCTTTCTTCGCGGCAGCCGGCTTGGTCACGGTCGGCTTGGCGCCAACGACAGCCGGCGACACGGTATGCGCACGGGTATTGCCGTAGCTGCCGCGATAGGTCTTGCCGCGACGGGTCTTGCGATCGCCCTTACCCATGGGAACTCCTTGATTCGTGAGATGAATGATCGGGCATCATAGCAGGTCGGCCCCTGCCGCCATAGTCAGCCGTGATTGTGCCCGGCACAGCTCTTGGACTGATCCAGGCACTCGCCCGGATCGACCTGCACGGTCACGTGCTGGATGTCGAAGCGTTCCAGCAGCATCTGCTTGATCGCCTGCAGCGCCCGTGCGCTATCGGCCGGCTCATTCAGCTCGGCGTGCAAAGTGGCCATGCGCGAACCGGAAGCCAGCTGCCACACATGCAGATGATGGATGTCGCGAATCGAGGCGTCGGCGCCACGCAACGATGCCTCGACCTCGGCGCTGTCCATGCCGTCGGGCACGCCTTCCAGCAGGATGTGGGCGGACAGTCGCAGCAATCGCCATGCGCTGTTCAAGATCAGCAGCGCCACCAGCATCGACAGCACCGGATCAGCCCACAACCAACCGAACCAGTGAATCGCCAGCGCGGCCAACACCGCTCCCAGCGAGCCGAGCAGATCGCCCAGCACATGCAGGCTCGCACCGGCCAGATTGACGTCGTCGTGCGCATGTCCATGCAGGATGCGCAGCACCAGCAGGTTCACCAGCAGGCCGATGACCGCCACTATCAGCATCACGCCGGACAGGATGGCCCCCGGATGCAGCAAGCGCATGACCGCTTCGTAGATGATCCAGCCGACCAGTACGAACTGGCTCAGCGCGTTGACGAAACCGATCAACACCTCGATCCGGCCATAGCCGTAGCTGCGTCGCGCGTCGGCCGGCCGGATCGCCATCCATGCGCCGACCAGCGCCAGCAGCAGCGCCAGCGCATCGACCATCATGTGGCCGGCATCCGCCAGCAAGGCCAGCGAGCCGGACCACGCGCCACCGACCACCTCGGCCACCATCATCACGGCGGTCAACACGAACGCCAACAGCAGCTTGCGACTACGCCTGCCGCTGGGGCCGGCATGATCGTGTGCGTGAGGATGGTCGTGCTGATGGGTGTGGGCGATGCTCATGCGTACATGCTAGAAACAGCGGCTGCCGTTACACAATCACCGGCGGTCGGAACATCTCGCTCAGTGCGCGCATTGCGGACCATGTACATGGTCGTCCTGGTGGCGGCTGTCCCGGCGCAGGTTGACGAAATGCGCGCTGGCCAGCAGCAAGCCGCCGCAGGTCACCAACACGCTATGCAGGATGATCGAATAGTTTTCGGCGAAGGTGACACCGAGCAGCAGCAACGCCAGTCCCGGGCCCGCCAGCAACAACGGCAGCGGCTCCTGATGCCGGCGAAAACCGCGAACCAGGGCAAACAGCGCCAGCGTGCAGGCAAACAGCACGAAGCCGCGTTCGAAGCGGTGATCGGCGAGAAACTCCAGACCCACGAGCGGCAACAGCACCAGCACGAACGGCAGCAGCGCGCAGTGGATCGCGCACAGGAACGACGCCACCGCGCCGACGCGATCGGCAATACGCCACCAGCGGGTTTTGTTCGCCTGCTCGGAATCCATCAACCTGCCCTGGCGCCACCAAATGCGGTGACTCTGTACCCAGTGGCCATCATGTTACTTTATAACACTGACAGGCGCCACACCCGGAAAATCGGGGCTCACGACTTGCGGCAGTGCTTGCAGGTGCCGTGCACTTCCAGCGTCTGCGCTTGCGGTTTGAAGCCAAGCGCCCTGGCCTGCGCTTCAATCAGCTCGGCCACTCTCTCATCGCAGACTTCCTGCGCGCTGGAGCAGGTATCGCAGATCAGGAACGGCACCTGATGTGCTTCCGTCGGATGATGGCAGGAGACGAAAGCGTTGATCGATTCCAGCTTGTGGATGAAACCGTTCTCCAGCAGGAAGTCGAGTGCCCGGTAGACCGTCGGGGGCGCCGCATTGCCGTGCTTCTCGCGTAGTTGATCGAGCAAGTCATACGCCTTGACCGGTTTGTGCGCGGCCGCGATCAGTTCCAGCACCTCCTTGCGCAGCGGGGTCAGGCGCAGTCCGCGTTGCTCGCTGGCATGCTCCACCGCACGCACGAATCCCTTCGCATCGTGATGATGCGGGTGATGCGCGTGCGGGCTGTGTGCGGCGTCGTTGCTCAAGGTGTCACCTCTACTGAAGATCATACACCGCCGCTTTGTGTCGACCCGGAAGGGCTCAATGCCGAAGCGGCGGCGGCTCGGCACGCGGCTTGGGCCGGGGCCGGGCAAGTATCACAATCCAGCCGATGGGTCCCAGTACGAGCGCCCAGACGATGCCTTCGCCCGTTCGACCACGCCACCAGCCAAGCAGTGCGCCGACGGCGATGAACAGCAGGTTCCACCAGAACATGGCGGCCCACGGCAGCATATTCAACAGGTTGACGAAGATCTGCCAGAACGCGCCCGGCGCGTCGGGATCGACGCCGTGGGTGGCCCTGGCGATCAGTTCGTCCATGTCGAGCTCAGTAAGTCATCGACATGGCGGAGGCATCAGCCCTGCGCGAGGGCGATCGCAGCATCGACACGCCCGAGCGCCTCGGCACGACCCGCCAGGTAGATCGTCTGCTCGATGGACGGCGAGACTTGGGTGCCGGTCATCGCCACCCGAAGCGGCTGGGCGATCTTGCCCATGCCGAGTTCCAGCTTCGCGGCAACCTGCTCGATCACCCGATGGATGGGTTCGGGCTTCCACTCGCAATCGGCGAGCAACGACTTGGCCGCATCGAGCACCGCCACCGCACTGTCGTTCTTCAGATGCTTCGCAACCGCCTTGTCGTCCCATTCGGTAATCGGCCCGTACCAGATCTTCGCGCGCTCGGCCATTTCCTTCAGCGTATGCACGCGGTCGCGCAGCGCCACGATCACGTCGACCGGAGCCGGGCCATGCATGGTATCGATGCCTGCCCGTGCCAGATGCCATTCGAATTCCGCCGCCAGCGACTGTGGTTCGTCGGTCTTCAGATAATGCTGGTTGAGCCACGCCAGCTTCTCGGTGTCGAAGCGCGAGGCTGCCTTGTTCACGTCGGCGATGTCGAACAGCGCAATCATCTGCTCGCGCGAGAAGATCTCCTGATCGCCATGCGACCAGCCCAGCCGGACCAGGTAGTTCAGCAGTGCGTGCGGTACGAAGCCGTCGGCACGATAGTCCATCACGCTTACCGCACTGGTGCGCTTGGACAGCTTCTTGCCCTCCTTGTCCAGGATCATCGGCAGATGCGCGAACTCCGGCACCCTGGCACCCAGCGCGTGATAGATGTTGATCTGCCGCGGCGTGTTGTTGACGTGGTCGTCGCCACGGATCACCTCGGTGATGCCCATGTCGATGTCGTCGACCACCACCGCGAAGTTGTAGGTCGGCCAGCCGTCGGAGCGGAAGATCACCAGATCGTCCAGCTCGGCGTTCGCCCACTCGATCCGGCCCTTCACCTTGTCGTCGAACACCACCGAGCCTTCGCTTGGATTGCGGAAACGGATCACGCGATTCGGATCGTCGCGCAAGGGCTCGTTGCGATCGCGGTAGTAGCCGTTGTAGCGCGGCTTCTCGCCCTTCGCCATCGCGGCCTCGCGCATCGCTTCGATCTCGTCCTTGCTTTCATAGGCGTAATACGCCTTGCCGGCGGCAACCAGTTCGTCGGCCACCTGCTTGTATCGCTGCAGCCGCTGAGTCTGGTAGAACGGGCCTTCGTCGGCGTCGAGGCCGAGCCAGTGCATCGCGTCGATGATGACTTTCACCGCCTCGTCGGTCGAACGCTCGCGGTCGGTATCCTCGATGCGCAAGATAAACTCGCCGCCGCGACGACGCGACTCCAGCCAGCAGTACAGCGCGGTGCGCGCGCCGCCGATGTGCAGGAAACCGGTAGGGCTGGGGGCAAAGCGGGTGCGGACAGTCATGGGAACTCAAAGGATGCGAAACGAAGCGATGGATTTTAGCCGATACCGGGACCCAAACCGCTGCCGCAGCCCGCACGTGCGTCGAAACATGCGCCGGGCGATGTTCGCCACGCTCATGCTGGGCTTCGCCTTGCCCACGCTGGCCGACAACCCGGGCTACGACCGTCCCGGCTATGGGTTCACGCCTGTCGTGCTCGGCGCCGGCGACATCACCTTCGAACAAGGACTGCCGGACTGGAGCCGTAATCGGCAGGACGGCATCACCAGTTCGCAATACAGCGCCGACAGCTTGCTGCGTATCGGCATCGGCGGCCCGCTGGAGCTGCAGCTGGGCAGCTCGCCGTGGAACTCGCTGCGACAAAGCGGCGCCGGCAGCGACGTCCGCAGCCAGGGCCGTGGCGACACCGTGCTGGGATTGAAGCTGGCGCTGCCTTCCTCGAACCAGGCCTTCAGCTGGGGCTTGCTGGGCAGCGTGGAATTCACCGATGGCGCGGAGGCATTCCGCGGTGCCCGGCGCCAATACCTGCTTGGCGCGCAGTTCAATCTGCAGGCAAGCGAGCGCAATTCGCTAGGTCTTTATCTCCAGGACGTACGCAGCGGCGGCGCCGATAGCGGCCTCGTGGCGGTCAGCGACAACTATGCACTGAGCAAGACACTGACGCTGTATGCCGAAGCCGCACGACTGCACGCGCCGGATCAGGGCAGCGGCACGTTGGCCGGTGCCGGGCTGGCCTGGATGATCACTCCGCGCGTGCAGTTGGATGCCGGCTTCGACCATCGACTGGGAGGAGCCGCTCCGCAATGGCAGGCCAACCTGGGTGCATCAGTTTATTTCGGGCGCTGAACGACGCGGACATGACCCGAGGGCCGGCGATCACCTTCCGCCGCCGCCCTGGGCTGCGCTTGAGCTCACAAGATATCCCCTGCACGCCCAGCCACTGCATACATCCGCATTGGGATTTCCGTAGCCCGGATTCAGGGACAGGGCATGCAAGCCCCATTCTTGCATCGATCCGCGTTGCATCGATCCGATCTGCATGGGGCCGGCGGAAGAACGGTTTTCGCCAAACTCGATACGTGGGGTCTGGTCCTGCTCCGCCGGCGCCTGCCGCAGCACGAATTTCACATCGATCAGCGGGTGATGACCTGCTTCAGCAGCTTGCCCGCGGTCGACCTGCGTCTGCTGCGGGGCCGGTGCAAAGGCGGCGTCAGCGGCCGAGGCACACAGCACGCTCAACGCAAGCAAACACAGAAAGTACTTCATAACCGCACTCCTGAATGAACCGTTTCCGCCACGGCCTACTTGACGTGGATGGTAATCCTCTTCGAGACCAATGGGGGATCGAACGGCACGTGGTTCTGGTCGCCCAGCTCCAGCTGCAACGTATGCGTGCCGGGTTTCAGCTTCAACGTGGTTTCGGTCTGGCCACCCCCGAAGTGCAGATGGTTGTCGTCCTTCGGAATCGGCTGACCGGTAGGCGGCAGCTCCTTCACGTCGACCAGCAGATGGTGGTGGCCCGTGTGTTCCTTGGCGACGCCGGCCGGCGCCACGCCCATGCCCTTGAGGCCGAAGCGCACGGTGAACTGCTGGCCGACGCTGGCGCCGTCGCTGGGCGAGATGATGTAGACCGCTGCATCGCTGGAAGCCTTGGTCGTCGGCAGAGCCGGCGCATCCGCAGCCATCGCGGTGCCGACCAGTCCGGTCAGGACAAGCGCAAGCACAATGCGTTTCATCGCTGACTCTCCATGGGGGTGGAAGGCCAGTGTAAGCCGGTCTGCCCGGACAGGACACTCTTCAAGACATCCCCTCGCGGACGACATCGTCACCGCGGCGTCATCCACTCGCCACACCGGCGCAACGCCGACGGTCGAAGCTGTGCCAAGCCAGCACAGGTATCGTCATGCGCATCGGCATCATCAGCGAAACCTATCCTCCGGAAATCAACGGCGTCGCACTGACCGTGCACAGCCTTGCCACCGGCCTGGCCGCCCGCGGCCATCAGGTTGATCTGATCCGGCCACGTCAGCCGCAGCCACATCAGGACGAACCCGGCATCGACGTACTCAGCGTGCGCGGCGGTGCGTTGCCCCGCTATCCCGGTCTGCGTTTCGGCCTACCCGCCGGCCGCACGCTGCGTCAGCACTGGCGGCAGCAGCGCCCCGATGCGATCTACGTCGCCACCGAGGGACCGCTGGGCTGGTCAGCAGTGCGCACGGCTGCCCGACTGGGTATTCCGGTCAGCAGCGGCTTCCACACCCGTTTCGACAGCTACGCCGATCATTACGGCTTGGGACTGCTCACGCCCCTGGTGCGCGGCTATCTGCGCCGCTTTCACCAGCGCGGTGCCGCCACGCTGGTGCCAACCGACGCTCTCGCACGCGAGTTGCAGGCCATGGGCATCTGCAACGCTCGCCTGCTGCGCCGCGCGGTGGACACACAGCTGTTCCACCCGAACCAGCGCGATGACAGCCTGCGCGACGCCTGGGGCGTCGATACCGCCACCCCAGTGGTGCTGTATGTGGGACGCATCGCGCCGGAAAAGAATCTCGAGCTGGCGGTACAGGCGTTCCGCGCGATTCAGCAACGGATCCCGAAGGCGCGTTACGTCTGGGTCGGCGATGGCCCGGCGCGTGCCGCGCTGGAAGCGGCCAATCCGGATTTCATCTTCGCCGGCATGCAGCGCGATGAAGCCCTGGCGCGGCACTACGCCAGTGCCGACCTGTTTCCGTTCCCCAGCCTCAGCGAAACCTTCGGCAATGTGATTCTCGAGGCGCTGGCCGCCGGCCTGCCGGTAGTGGCGTATGCCGAAGGTGCCGCACGCGAGCACCTGATCGACGGCGTCAACGGATACTGCATCGAGTCGGGCAACGCACCGGCCTTCATCGACGCGGCCACCAGGCTGGCCAGCAACCCCGCCCTGATCCGGCACATGGGCCGTGCTGCCCATGTCGGCGTTGCCGGACTCTCCCCGGACGCAGTGATCCGCGATTTCGAAACCCTGTTGCGCGAAATGGCTGAGGAGAATCAACATGAACACCTTGCCACCGCTGCACACGCCTGAGCTGTCGATCGGTTCGCCACGTTTCGCGCTGGATCGCCGCGTCTGCCTGGCAGCGAACCGCTGGGGTGCGCGACGCGCCGTGGGTTTGTTCTTCGGCGCGATCAGCCGGCTCGGCGATGGCATGTTCTGGTATGCACTGATGGCCGTGCTGGCCGTCGTAGGTGGCCAGCACGGACTCGCTGCAGCTCTGCACATGGCGGCCACCGGACTCGTCGCACTGGCGCTGTATCGCCGGCTGAAGCACTGGACCCATCGACCGCGTCCGTTCCGGGCCTGCCCCGGCGTGGTCGCCCACGTGCCGGCGCTGGACGAGTTCAGCTTTCCGTCCGGGCATACCTTGCAGGCGGTGAGCTTCACCATCGTCGCACTGGCGTGGTATCCGCAGCTCGCGCCGTTGCTGCTCAGTTTCACCGCGCTGGTGGCGGCCTCGCGGGTGATCCTGGGCCTGCATTATCCCAGCGATGTACTCGCCGCGATCCTCATCGGCAGCGGGCTGGGCGTCTCGTCGTTGTGGCTGCTGTCGCTGGTCAGCAGACTCGCATGAACCGGCGCAGTCGCTGAGCAGCATTTGCGCACGCCGTCACAAGCGCCTTTGCGGTCAGGCAGATAGCTTAGTTGTCCACAGGCTTTACCGCTTACGTTCCACAAACGCTGTGGATTACTTCGCGTCGGGCCGGCGCACACTGCGCAAAATGTCAGCACGCCGTGCCAAGTGTCTGTCGACAAAAGGGCTGAGCCACGTTGTCCACAGGCTTTCATCGGACACGTGCACAATCGCTGTGGATAACAGCATGGGTCGTGCCGAACGACCGGTGCCATTGCGCGCCGCGTACCGGAAGTCTCTATGGGATTGCCGATCGGGCCTTCGTCTCGAACGTCACACAAGCACTTGCCTCGTGCGCGCAAGAAACTGATGAATCTCCTGCTCCGTTTTTGTGTCGATCATGTACACCGGCCGCCGGCCATTGGGGCACGGTAGATGCGGCGTTGTACCGAAGAGGCGGCAGATAAGAGGACGTTCACCGTAGACCTCGCAACCGTGTTGGCCCAGATGCGGACAGCTCAGCTCGGCCAGCGCGCTCGCGTGTTCGGCCTCGGTCTTGACGGGCAGCCTCGCCATTTCTTCCGACGACGCCGTCACCGGTCCGCAGCAATCGTGGCAACCGACGATGCAGGTGAAAGACGGGATGCGTCGGCGCAATTCATCAATTTTACGGTCATTGCGAGTCATGGCACTTCCGTACGAGCGTGGCGTAGTGGCAAGTCCCGAGGTCAGGGACGTGGGCGATCGAGGTGTCGCGTGATGTATACAAGACCGCGCAGGATGGCCAGCGGGCTGGGGGGACAACCGTTGACCACGGCATCGACAGGAATCACATCGCTGATCGGACCGCGCACGGCATAGTTGGTATTGAATACCCCCCCGCACGCGCCGCAGTCCCCCACCGCGAGCACCCACTTGGGCTCGGGCATCGCTTCATAAGTCTGCCTGAGTGCGTCTTCCATGTTGACCGACACCGGCCCGGTGACCAGCAGCAGATCGGCATGCCGGGGACTGGCGACGAACCGGATGCCCGCACCTTCGAGGTTGTAGTACGGATTGCTCAGCGCGTGGATTTCGAGCTCGCAGCCATTGCAGGAGCCGGCGTCGACATGGCGTATGCACAAGGCCCGCCCGAACACGGCATGCAGCTCGCGCTGGATCGCGGTCAGTTCGGTGTCCGTGTCCGGTGACGGCAGAGGTTCGCTCAAGCTGCCAACGCGGCGGATGCGTGAAAGGATATCGAACATGCCCGCTTACCCGTCGTGTCCGCTGTAGGAAAGATTGAATGACTTGTTGATGAGGGGAAAGTCGGGAACGATGTTGCCCAGAAGCGCGACTTCGATCAGCGGCCAGTTCTGCCATGAAGGGTCGTGCGGGTGGCAACGCCGGATGCGGCCTTCCGGACCAGTCTCCAACGCCACCATCACCGGGCCGCGCCATCCTTCGATCAGACCGAGCCCCAGCTGACCGGCCGGCGCCATCGGGGGTTCGGCGCAGAGCTCGCCCTGCGGCAGCGTGTCCAGCAGTTGCCTACACAACCGCAGCGATTCCAGCGTTTCGTCAAAGCGCAGCTGGACGCGTGCCGCCACATCGCCTTCCGTGCGCGTCGCCAGCACGGGCGCCAGGTTGTTGTAAGGTGCCCACGGCTGATCGACACGAAGATCGCGGGCGATACCCGAGGCGCGTGCGGCCAGGCCGATAGCGCCCAGTGTCCGGGCCTGATCGGGCGTCAGCCGGCCGGCACCGAGAAAACGATCCTGCAAGCCCTCGTGGTTGGCGTAGATGGAACGCAGTTCATGCACGGCCTGTTCGAGCATCGCGATTTCGTCGAGCAGGGTCGGTATCGCCCGCACCGACAGGTCGCAAGCCACTCCCCCGGGCACCACGAAATCGAACAGGTAGCGCTGGCCAAACACCTCCGAGTTATGGCGAAGCAGCTGTTCTTTCAGGCTCGAAAACTGGGTCAGCCCGAACCCGAAGCCAGCGTCGTTGCCGATGGCGCCAAGATCGCCCAGATGATTGGCGATGCGTTCGCGTTCGAGCGCCAGGGCGCGCAATGCGACGGCGCGCGGCGGCAAGGTCGTGGCGGTGATGGACTCCAGCGCCGCGCAATAAGCCCAGCCAAAGGCCACCGTCGAATCCCCGCTGACCCGTGCCGCGAGACGATGCCCGTCGCGTTGGGCGAAGCTCTCAAAACGCTTGGCAACACCTTTGTGCGTGTAGCCCAGACGTTCTTCCAGGCGCAGTGCCTTCTCGCCCACCACGGAGATATGGAAACGCCCCGGCTCGATGACGCCGGCATGGACGGGGCCCACCGCCACCTCGTGCACGCCTTCGCCGATGACCGGCACGAACGGATACGGCACACTGACGATCGGATAGGTTTGCGCCGAGCTGACATCGCGGCGCAGGGGAAACACTTTCTCCGGCCAGCCACCATGGCGCAGCCAGGAGCGCGTGCCGCCGCCTTCGGCCCGAATGCCGAGCAAGTCGTGGACCGCACGCTGCATGCGATCGGCCACCGGAAAACCCGGCACCAAAGAGGGGTATACCGCGCTCTCGGCGGGCATCGCGTGTTCGATCACGAGAACGCGATCAGGCAGCAGATAGGCCGCACGAATGCGAAAGCACCGGTCGGCATCGCGATCGTCGCTGCCCCATAGCGACAACAGACTGGCGCCCGCCTCGCGCAGCGCATCGGCCGCCTCCATCCAGTGGCGGGCGTCGGCCAGCACGCGGCAGACCGCCACGTTGGAGCGCAGCGGTGCGGATTCAGAGTCGAGGAAGTCCGGCCACATACGATTCATCCGATCAGGTGTGCCGCCACGCGATACCATTCGGCGAGTGCGGGTGGCATGTACACGCCAAGCATCAGCACGATCGACAGATGGACAAACACGGGCACCAGCGCAGGCGAATGAGGCAGCGGCCGCGCGTCGGTCTCGCCAAATACCATCGGCTGCACGTGGCCGAAGATCGCGGCGAACGCCACCCCCAGGGCGGCCAGCAGGACCGGCGTGGCCCATGGATGATCGCGCATCGCCGTGGTCAGAATCAGGTACTCGCTGGTGAACACGCCGAACGGCGGCATGCCGAGTATCGCCAGCGATCCCAGCATCAGCCCCCAGCCCACGGTGGGACTGACCACCAGCAAGCCGCGAATGCCCGCGATACGCTGCGTGCCCGCGATCTGCGATGCGTGACCCGCGGCGAAAAAGATCGCCGACTTGGTCAACGAGTGCACGGTCATGTGCAGCAGCGCCGCAAAATTCGCCAGCGGACCACCCATGCCGAACGCGAACGTGATGATGCCCATATGCTCGATCGAGGAATAACCGAACAGACGCTTGATGTCGCGCTGGCGCCACAGGAAAAACGCCGCCAGCAACGTCGAGAGCAGACCGAAACCCATCAGCATGCGTCCAGGCACCGCCGAATGCATCGCGCCGACGGCGAGAATCTTGCAGCGAACCACGGCATACATCGCCACGTTGAGCAGCAGCCCCGACAACACCGCCGAAACCGGCGTCGGGCCCTCCGCATGGGCATCGGGCAGCCAGTTGTGCAGGGGCGCGAGGCCCACCTTGGTGCCATAGCCGACCAGCAGAAACACGAAAGCCAGTCCGATCACGGTGGGATCGAGCTGCTCCTTCACGGCATCGAGATGCGTCCACAGCAGGGCGCTCATCCCTGCCCCGCCCAGCAGATGCTCCGCCGCGAAATACAGCAGGATGGTGCCGAACAAGGCCAATGCGATACCGACGCCGCACAGGATGAAGTACTTCCAGGCCGCCTCGATGCTGGCGCGGGTGCGGTACAGCGACACCAGCAACACCGTCGACAACGTCGCCGCTTCCATAGCGACCCACAGCAGTCCCATGTTGTTGGTCGACAATGCCACCAGCATGGCGGTCATGAACAGCTGGTACATGCTGTGATACAGCCGCAGGCGGCGCGCGTTGAGGCGGCCGTGATCCTCCTCGATGCGCATGTAGGGCCGCGAGAACACCGCCGTAGTGAAGCCGACCAGCGCGGTCAACGCGATCAGGAACACATTGAACGGGTCGATGAAGAACTGCTCGTGGGCCACCGTCATCGGCCCTTCGCCGATGATCCGCAGGACCAGCGCGCCGGCAGCGATCAGCGTGGCGAAGCTGATGACAACATTGAGTTCCGCGGCACGCTGCTGCGCGCCGACCAACGCAAGCAGGATGGCGCCAACCGCGGGGATAGCCAGTACCAGCACGAGCTCCACGTCAGTCCTCCTTGAGTGCTTCGAGCTGATGCAGATCGAGGCTGTCGAACTGCTCGCGGATCTGGAAGAAGAAGATGCCGAAAATGAACACGCCGACCAGCAGATCCAGCGCGATGCCCAGCTCGATCACCATCGGCATGCCGTAGGTCGTGCTGGTGGCAGCGAAGAACAAGCCGTTTTCCATCGCCAGGAAACCGATCACCTGGGTGACCGCTTTGTGCCGCGCGATCATCATCAGGAAGGCCAGCAGGATGACGGCCATGGCGATGCCCAGGGTCTGCCGGGTCACCGTGGTGGCCAGCGAACTGATCGGCTGGGCCAGCCCGAACGCGAAGATCACCAGCCCCAGCCCCACCAGCATCAGGGTCGGAATGTTCACCAGCGGATCGCTGTCGCCCTCGATACCCAGGCGGCGCATGAGCCGCATCAGGATCCACGGCATCAGCCAGACTTTTTCCACCAGGGTCAGCGCGGCGGAGTAATACAGGTCCGGCAAGTGCGCACTGATCGCCACCAGCAGCGTCGATGCGGTCAGCACCGTGCCCTGCCACGCCAGCAGCACGATCAGGCTGCGCGTGCGCCGCTGCGCCAGCATGCCGAACGAGATCATCAGCAAGCCGGCGGCGAGAACATGCAGGAACTGGGTGGCGAGGGTCAGCGTAGGCATGATTCAGGACTGCAGCAGCAGATGGACGAGCAGACCCAGCACGGCGAGCAGGAATGCCATGCTCAGGAACTCCGGCGCGCGGAAGATGCGCAACTTGGCCGAGACCGTCTCGATCACCGCCAGTACGGCGCCGGCGACGACCAGCTTGGCCGCCAGCCATGCAACAGCGAACAGCAACGCCAGCGGCCCGTTCGCATGCAGCGCGATGCCCCACGGCACAAACAGCGCGAAGCCGATGCAGGCGTAATTGAACAGTTTCAGCCAGGAGGCCCATTCCATGAGTGCCAGGTGGCGCGCCGAATATTCGAGCAGCATCGCCTCGTGGATCATCGTCACTTCGAGATGCGTCGCCGGATTGTCGATCGGTATGCGGGCGTTCTCCGCCAGCAGCACCATCACGAAAGCCACCCCGGCGAAGGCCAGACTCGGCTGCAGCATCAGCCCCTTGGTGTTCAAGATGTCTTCCACCACCGTCGGCAGCGCCGTGCTGCCGAACATCAGGAAGGCATTGAAAAGCACCATCAGCAACGCCGGCTCGGCGAGGAAGCCGATCATCATCTCGCGCCGCGCACCCATGCTGCCGAACACCGTGCCGATATCCATCGCCGCCAGCGCCATGAACACGCGCGCCGTCGCAAACAAACCGACCAGGGCGATCGCATCGGCCACGCGCGCCATCGGCAGATCCGTGGTCACCGAGGGAATGATCGCCGCCGCCATGGCCATCGTGCCGAACACGACGTAGGGCGTGGCGCGGAACAAGGGCGAGGCATACGTGGCCAGTGCGGCATCCTTGCGGAACAGCTTGCGCAGGCTGCGGTAGGGCTGCAGCAAGGGAGGCGCCGACCGATTCTGCAGCCAGGCCCGGCATTGCGCGACCCAGCCCGCCAACACGGGAGCCAGTGCAACGGCAAGCACCATGCCACCCAACTGGCTGAGTAGCGCGAGCGCATTCACAGGACGAATACCAGCAAGACCAGCAAGGTAAGAAAGCTGTACATCAAATAGACGGCCAGACGGCCACGCTGCAGCACGGAAACCGCATCGGCCAGCCAGCCGACGGCACGGGCCAGCGGCAGATAAAGCCCGTGCCAGCATCGGTCGTCGATCTGGATGCGGTAGCGAGGGGCGCGGTCATCCGGCGCAGGCAGTTCGCGTGCAATACGGAAGAACGGCCCGAACATGTGCCGGATCGGCTGGCCGAACCCTTCGGCGGTGTCCTGCATGCGCGGAGTCAGCGCGGGGTAGCCGCAATTCCACGGCGGCGTGCGGCGCACACGACCGTGATACATCCGCCGTACCAGCACGAACATCACCGCGATCGTGCCGGCCATGCCAAGCAGCAGCCACAGGCCGCTATAGGAAGCCTGCTCCCGTGCCACCGGGGCGATCCACCAGGGAGCGGGCCCGCGCTGGATCACCGTACCCACCAGCACCTGGGTCACGGCGGCAATGGCATTCAGCGCGACTTGCGGAAACACACCGATGAGGATGCAGCCCAGAGCCAGCCAGCCCAGTCCCACGCGTTCGAGCCAGCCGGCATCGTGAGCCTGCATCAATGACGGTTCGCGCGGCTGGCCCAGAAAGATCACGCCGTAGAACTTGACCATCACGTAGCCGGCCAGCGCGGCGGTCAACGCCACCACGGCGGCCCCTACCGGCACGATCATGTTGACGAACGCATGCGGAATGGACGGCGTCGACAGGAACGCCTGCAGCAGCAGCCATTCGGAAACGAAACCGTTGAGTGGCGGCAACCCGGCGAGTGCCAGGGTGCCGATCAGAGCCAGAGTGGCGACCCAGGGCATCCGGCGGATCAGGCCGCCCAATTTGCCCAGACTGCGCTCGTGGGTGGCGTGAAGTACGGATCCCGTGGCGAGAAAGAGCAGGCTCTTGAACAGCGCGTGGTTCAATGCATGCAGCAACGCCGCCGTCAACGCCAGCGCTGCCAGCAAACGCATATGGAATGCATAGCTCAACAAGGCCAGGCCGATGGCAGCGGCGATCAAGCCGATGTTCTCGATGGAAGAATAAGCCAGCAGCCGCTTCATGTCGGTCTGCACGGCAGCGAACACCGCGCCGAACAAGGCCGTGCCCAGCCCCAGCACCAAGGTCAGCATGCCCCACCACCACGGGCCACCATGGAGCAGATCGAAACTGACGCGCAGCAGACCGTAGATCGCCACCTTCAGCATCAGGCCGCTCATCATGGCGGACACCGGCGATGGGGCGGCCGGATGAGCTTCGGGCAACCACACATGCAAGGGCACCAGCCCCGCCTTGGCACCGAAACCGAACAACGCCAGCCCGAAGGCCACGCCGGCCCACACCGGGGAGAGCGTGGCGCCACGCATCGCATCGAACGTCATCAGCCAGCTGCCACCTTGCAACACGCCGAAACACAGCAGCAGCGCCAGCGCTCCCACATGCGCCATCAACAGATACAGAAAGCCGGCGCGCTGGATCTCAGGGATGCGGTGCTGCGTGGTCACCAGGAAATACGAGCTGAGCGCCATCGTCTCCCAGGCCACCATGAACAGGTAGGCATCGTCGGCCAGGATGACCATCGCCATGCTGGCCAGAAACGTGTGGTACTGCAGGCAGAGCAGGCCCGGCGAGGCGCCTTCGCCCGCACGGAAATAGCCGGCCGCGAATACCGAAATGCCGGCGCCGACGCTGCCAAGCAGCAGCAGGAAAAAACCGGAGAGCGCATCGAGCCGGACGTGGAACGGCAAGTCCGGCAGTCCGAGTGGAAGAATGACCTGTTCCGCCACGAAGCCGTCGGCGAGCGCGGAAAAACCCACGGCGGCGATGCCCATGGCGACGAGCGCGCCGAGGGGAAACAAGGTGTACGCCACCCAGGCGATGCGGTGCGAGCGCACCAATCCGGCGAGGCCCAGCACCAGCCAGGCAAACACCAGACCGAGCAGGACCGGCACATGCGTAGCGAAAAACGGGTTCACCCCTGGCTCTCCGCCGCCTCGCTCGCCACGCTGACAGGGATAGCGGGAGGCGACGAAAGGCGGAGGGATGCGTCATTCATGATAATGTAATTACCATTGGAAACATCTTCAGTGTAAGACTGATGGAACTCGAATGTCACTAGAAAGTCGTACCGCGGATCGGGCCAGCCGTGGTGGCCCGATGGGCTTCACTGAGAAAGAAGTACGCCTTTCGGAGGCGAAAGCTCATGACCACACTCGATAAGGCCGTGGAAGCTGGCAAGAAACAACCAGCGAAGGCCAGCCTGTCGGCGCCCGGCGCGACCAGCCCTCGCGGATCCCACGTCGCCAAGCGCGCGGTGAAAAAGCCTCTTACGCCGGCCACGGCGACGGCGGCAGCCCTGAAACCCGAACAGATCGCTTTCCTCGGCGAGCATGCCGCTCACGGCAAGGCCACGTCGGCGAAGGCATTTGTGCAGGTTCTGTTCTGGCCGACGCTCCCGGATGCGTGGTCACGCCTCACCAGCAGCTGCATGGCGCTGGTCGCGTTGCGTAAGGAAATGTTCTCGACTGGAGCGGCACCGGTTGCCCGATCATGGGTGCACGATGTGGCACCCCAGTTGAACCTCCCTTTCAGCCGCGACGCGAGCGCCGAAGAGAGCACGCTGGCAACCTTGATCACGCGGCTGCCCGTGCGCTTCATCGCTGCGGTCGTGGAACCCGATCGCGAAAAAAGCATGGCGTCGAATCTCGTCCTGTATCGACGATCCCTTTCCGGCTGCCTGTCGGCCTATGAAGCGTTTTTGAAGGACTCCCATGAACGTGCCCGCGGCGTCTTGATTGCTTCCCGCAAGGAAGATCAGGGCAAAAACCTGCTCGATGCCTTCAAGGACACGCGGGGCCGTCTTGACGATGACTCCCGCCTCGCCAACTTCGAGTTGTGGCTCTGGTCGGAGCACGTGCTTCCGCTGCCGCTGGAAATCGCCAACCTGGCCGCGGCCGCGATCAGCCGCTATCTGGAGGCGCCCAGACAGGCCAATCCCATCTTCGACGCCGTAGCCTCCAAACTGGTGAATCCGCCTTCCTGCCTGGAGCCGCGCAAGCGCCGCTGAGGGTGACGGATATGCTGCCGAACATTCCCCTCCTTCGAGTCGAACCTGTATCAGGCCTTCAGCATCAGGCGTTCAGGAGCGGCGAAGGAAAACCGGCACATGAATAGTCTTTCCTATTAACCATGGAAGTCGCTTCCAGTGAAAAATGAATCCAAACGCATGCCCATCGAGAATCGAACCGCCCGCCTGACCATCCTGATCGACCCCCGGAAGAAGGCGGTATTCGAACGCTTGTGCGCAGGAGAGGACGCGACGTCCTCACAAGTCGTACGCCGGCTGATCCGGGAATACATCGAACGCAAACAGGGACGTCCATGGCATCCGGAGGACGACCCCGAAGAAACCGCGGCGCCGGGAATCACCCGCAACCGTCCACGCTGACGGACTTCCATCGGCAGCCGCCCTTCCCTCGGGGACGAGGCTGTGGGGAACGCCCTGATCTATTCGACACAGGCGGCACGATGTGCACAGAGGCAGCCGGATACGCATGGCGGTGGATGGATCGGGAGTGAGGCGTCTGCGCGGTAGCTGGTGCAGGTATCGCGACAGGTTGTAAATCAGAAGAACTCGTACTCCACCTGGGCCAGCCATGTCCGCCGTGGCGCCGCGGCATTGATGCCTAGCACCACGCCGAAACGGTATTCGAGGCTGCTGGTGGTGCCGGGGACGTGCCATTCGCCGGCGACGATGGGACCGACTTGATACGCGCGATCGGCGGGCCGCGCGTAGGCTTCGATGCCGGGGCGGAAAGCGGCGGAAACCGCATAGGTGCCCGAGTAGCTGTAGCGAAACTCGTACTTGCCCCCGGCACCCGCGCCGACCTCTTTTTCCCAGATGGCATTGAAGCGGTGAGTGAACCGTCCCGCTGTTTTCTCGACCAGTGGCCCGAACTCGATGGCGTCGGGTTTGTCGGCGACGATCTGGTGCTCGTACGAGGCCAGAAAACCGAAGTCGGCCCAATATTCACCCGGCTGGGTGAATTGGAATGTGTTCTCGAATTCGTAGCCCAGCAGGCGCCCGCTGCTTCCGGGTTCCTTCTCATGCCGCGCGAGATAAATCTCCGGTTTCCACCAATCGGTGAATGTGTGGGAAACCGATAGTTCGGCTGCGTTGCCGCCGTTGAAGTCGGCGCGTGGATCGCCATAGCTGTAACCACGCAATTCGATCTCCGACTGGGTGGCGAGAACGTGCGGCGAGTAAACGATGAAGTCGTCGGCATGGACGATGCCCGTGATGAGCAGGAGGATCGCTCCCACACCCAGGGCGAATGAAGGAAATTTTCGAGAGGATGGATACACCGGATGATTCCTGGGGTGATGATTCAACACACACGCTCCCGTCCCGCGGCGACTGTTGGGGATACGCGCGAGCAACAACAGAGAGTGGTTAGCGCAACGACTCGGAAGCTGGATCCGTGGGTAGCGAACGCGTCCTTGCTGACGGTGATGGCGATGTTCGGCCCAGTCGCTGCATGCCGACTATCAGCAGCAGCAACGTGGTCGCGTAGAAAACCAGCTGGATGCCCGCCGGGCTGGCGTCGTAGCCGATGAGGACGCCCAGCGTCTGGCCCGCCAGCGAGCCGTTGGACAATAGCCAGGAGGTGTCCCAAAGCTGAGCGCCCCAGGAAGGCAGCAGATCGCCCTGCACAAGGAAACGGGCGGCGGTGGAAGCCAGTCCCGATGCCAGCAACACCAGCATACCGTTGGTGACGGTGAAGAAATGTTTCATCGGGATGCGCAGCAGACCGAAATACAGCGCGAAGCCGAGCAGTGCACCGCTGCCGACGCCCAGCGCGATACCACCCGCCAACCCGACCGCGCCGATACCGCCGATGGCCATGCCATAGAGGAACAACACGATCTCAGAACCTTCGCGCAGCACCGCGATCGCCACCACCGCCAGCAACAGCGTCAGCGAACTGGCGCCTGTCCTGACGGCACTGCCGACGGCGCCCATGTGCTGCGCCAGTTCGCGACCGTGTTTGGACATCCACACCACGTGCCAACCGATCATCACGACTGCGGACAGCAGTACGCAGGCGTTGAAGATCTCCTGGCCGGAGCCGCTGGCAAGCCGCTCGATAAGAGAGGCGCCCATCGCCACCAGCAAGGCGCCAGCGATGCCGAGTCCGATGCCGGCAGTGACGAACCATCCCCGTCGCGTCACACCGCGTGTGGCAGCGCAGACAATGGAGACGATCAATGCCGCCTCCATCACTTCACGAAACACCAGCAAGGCTACGCCAAGCATCGCGTCACTCCACGATCAACCGGCCCTTGGCCGTGGCTTGGTGGAAGTCGCCAAAAAATCCGTAGTTGCCAGCGCGCAATGGGCCGACGTAAACGGTGATGCTGCTGTTCGGCAGCACGATTTTTTCGCGATTGAAATCCGTGCTCTCGAACTCTTCCGGCGTGGCGTCTTCGTTGCGCACGATGATCTTGAACTTGGTGCCCGCCGGCACTTTGAGCTCGCTGGGCTGATAGACGTGATTCTTGACGACCAGCGTGAACTCCGGCAGATCATTGGCGATCGCGGGGCTGCCGGCGAGAGCCAGCAATATCGGGGCGGCGACGAAGAAAAGCTTCTTCATGGGAAGGATCTCGCAAAGAGTGAGTAAATGATAACTATTACCATTTGACGTGTCAAAGCGCGCCTTTGACGGGGAGCCAGATCGCTGCGGCAAGTAGAGACTCTCGTCCGCGCTCGGCGACTCCCTAAGTCCTGCAACGCCCACTTCACGGCATCCGACATCTTGCTGCCGTACGCGTGCAGCACCGCTGCTGCACGCGAAAAGGCACATCGGCACGCGCTCATCCAGATGGCTTCAGCTGCGCAGAAGCCATACCCCCTGCGACAACGTGTCATCCGCTTACTTCGTCGCGCCTGATCCAGATCAGCCGGGTCGCACGACAAGTGCCTAGCATCTGCCGCGCCCCCCCTTTAACCAGGAATGATCATGAGTGCGACCACTCTCCCTACAGGCCTGGTTGGCCCGCAGGATCGAACCAGCAAGGTACTTATCTGGGTACTTCTCTTCGTTACTGCAGCCTGCTTGCTGGGAATGGCCGTAGCAACCCGCAGCACCTACCAGCAAGTCGCTCCGCTGCCTCAACAGATGGTCACCGGCGATGGTGCGCCGGTCATGGAATATGCCGATATCGTGGGAGGCAAATCGGGCTTCCAGAAAGCCGACCTGATGGATTACGGCAGCCTGTACGGCATGGGCTCCGCCTTCGGCGAAGACTATACCGCCGAGTACCTGGTGCAGTTGGCGAAGGAGGTGCGGAACAACCTCGCCACCGCGCGCTATGGCAAACCATTCGATGCCATCGACGCCGATCAGCTGGCCGGCATCACTCAGGAGATGCGCCAGCAGTTGCAAGGCATCGACCTGAGCCAGCAGCGAGTCGTCCTTCCGGATGCGGTGGCCAAAGCCATCGGTACACTGCGTCCACGCATCGCTGCATCGCTGCTCACCGATGACTTCAGCAAAGGCTACACAGGCGCGCGAGCGCTGAACCCGGCCAGCGCCAGCCAGACGGCGAGTTTTCTGCTCTATTCATCGTTGACCACGGTCGCGCGTCGTCCTGGCAAAGACTATTCATGGACGACCAACTGGCCCGCCGAGCCACTGGTCGGCAATGCCCCCACCTCGGCGACTTTCGTATGGACATGGGCCTCCTTCACGATGGTGTTCTTCGCCATCGGCGCGGTGCTGGTGATCTTTCGCCTATGGATCGAGCCCAAGGCAGCCAACGAGACCTTCGAACCGACCTTGCACAACTTCGCCGCACCCACGCCGAGCCAGAAGGCGCTTTGGAAATACTTTCTGGTCGTCGCAGGCGTGTTGTTGATACAGATCCTGGTCGGCTCGGTCATGGCGCACTACTACACCGATCGCGTCAGCTTCTACGGCTTCAATGTCGGCAAATGGCTGCCGTACGCGTTCCTGCGCAGCGTGCATCTGCAAGCCCCGATCATCTGGATCGGGGTCAGCTGGATCGGCGCCGGATTGTTTCTGGCGCCGCTGATCGGCAAGCGCGAGCCCAAGGGACAGCGGCTTCTGGTCAACCTGATCTTCTGGGTGCTGGTAACGATCGTGGGAGGAGCGCTGGTCGGCGACTATCTCGGCATCATGGGCCTGGTGGACGAGCACTGGTTCTGGTTCGGCAATCAAGGCCTGTCCTACCTGGAGCTGGGCCGTTTCTGGCAGATACTGTTCTTCGTCGGCCTGGCCGTGTGGTGCATCGTATTGCTGCGCGCTTTCTGGCCCACCCTCAAATCGTTGTCGAGGCAAAGCGGCGGCTCGCTATACGGGCTGTTCCGCATCGAACACCTGCTGTGGATCAGCACGCTGACAGTCGCGCTGTTCTATGTATTCGGCATGATCCCGCTGGGCTCACCCAACCCCTCGTTCTCGATCACCGATTTCTGGCGCTGGTGGGTGGTGCATTTGTGGGTTGAACTCGCCTTCGAGCTGTTCACCGCTGCGGTCACCGGCTACTTCCTGATGGCACTGGGCCTGGTGTCGCGGCAGATGGTGGAGCGTGCGGTGCTGTTCGAATGGATACTCATCGTCGTCGGCGGCGTGCTCGGCACCGGTCATCATCTGTACTGGGCTGGTGAACCCGGGCTATGGGTCGGCGTGGGCAGCATGTTCTCTTTCATCGAAGTGTTGCCACTGGTTCTGCTGGTGCTGGAAGCGGTCGATCAACAACGTCACATCAAGCAGAAAAAGGACTTCCCGTACAAGCTCGCCTACCTTTACATCCTGGGTGCGGCCTTCTGGAACTTCGTCGGCGCCGGCGTATTTGGTGGCGGCACGTTGAATGCCCCACTGGTGAACTATTACGAGCATGGCACGTTCCTCACCCTCAACCATGCGCATACCTCGATGTTCGGCGCTTTCGGGCTACTGGCCATCGGCCTGCTTTACATGGTGCTGCGCTACCTCAACGGCGACCGGCCGTGGAGCGATCGGGCCGGGGTGTGGGCGTTCTGGCTCTACAACATCGGCGTGGTGATGTGGATCGCGCTGAACTTCTATCCGATCGGCTGGCCCCAGCTGGAGGCGGTCTACACTCACGGCTACGCCTATGCGCGCAGCATGCAGTTCTACAACACCACGACGTTCTGGCAGTGGATGCGCATGCCGGGTGACGTCGTGTTCGCGCTTGGCGCACTGTTGATGGCTTGGGATTTTGTGGCCAAGATGTGGATGCAAAGAATCACTTCGACGACTGCCGCCGCACGCGGCTCGAAAAGGCATCGCTAGGGACGCTCTGATTAACCTCTATTTTCGTCATTCCCGCGAAAGCGGGAACCCCGTGTCTTTCATGTAACGTTGATACACAAAGGCACTGGGTCCCGGATATCGCTTCGCGATTCCGGGATGACGAGCAAAATCAGAGCATCGCTAGTTCCGTCGGAAAATGGTGCATAAAGAAGAGCCCGCAACGGCGGGCTCTTCTTTTCTGGCCACCCGCGACGGGAGGGCTCAGCCGCTATCAGAGAGACTGCAGGTAGGTCGCCACGTTCTTCATCTCTTCCGGCGTGAGGTTCTTGATGATGCCGTGCATGACTGGGGAGTTGCGCAGGTTGTGCTGGATCACCGTCAGCTGGCGCACGATGTAGGCTTCGTGCTGATCGGCCAGCCGCGGAAAGATACCGTTGCCCTCGGCATGCGCGCCATGGCAGGTCGCACACGCCACCACTTGTCCGGGAATGCCCTGCTCGAAGATTTTCTTTCCGGCCGCCATCGCCGCCGGATCGCCCGGAATGCCCTTGGGGTGGGGCTGGCTGGCAAAGTATCGCGCCAGCGATTCGGCGGTAGCGTCATCGATCAGCGTGGTCATGCCCAGCATGTAATCGTGCGCTTCCTGTTCGTTGCGCGCGCCGCTCTTGAACGCCTTGATCTGAGCCGACACGTACGCTTGCTGTTGTCCGGCCAGTCGCGGAAAGGTAGGCGACTGGCTGTCGCCGCCGGGTCCGTGACAACTGGAACAGACCTGGGTGGCCAGCTTGATCGCCGCGTCGTCGCTGGCGGACGTGGCGCCGCTGGCCGCGAAGGCCGTGCCGCCCAGTGCGGCGAACAGGCAGGCGAGTGTGGCAAGACTGACTCTGATGCGCTTCATGTGGCGTCCTCCCGAGGACGATGATGGTGCGGTGACGAACATCTCAGTACACCAGCCAGATGTTGGCAAACAGCGTGTTGTTGTCGCTCGCCGGGCGCCCCGACCCATCGTAGTTGCGCCGCGATCCGTTGAACTTGCTGTAGCCGTAGTACTGCAGCATCAGGCGCACGTTCTGTTGCGGCAGATAATCCAGCTCGAGAATGTAGCCCTGGGTGTCCGGGCGGCCGTTGACGCTGCCGCCTACCGAACCAGGGGCGTAGAGACCCGCGTCCGCGGTGCCGTGGGTCCTGACCACCGACAAGGTGGCGCCGTATTTGCGGTCGAAATAATAAGTGCCCTTCAGCTTGTCGGTGATCAGCGTGTCGTGCGCGTTGGCCGGCGCGGGACCCGCACCGATCGGCGCTCCGGCCAAGGTGGCTGGATAGCTCGCCCGATAGTCCTGATTCTCGTGAATATGGGTGTACTGGAAGGTGTAGGTGTGGTCCTGGCTGATGTGCTGGAACTGCGCGTCGACCGCAATGTCGGTGAAGCGATCGGTATCGGTATACGGCAGCGTGTTGTCCGGATACACCCGGAAGTGGCCGCCATAGGCCCCTACCATCAGCGAGTCGGCACCCCACTCGCGGTTCCAGGCCACCCGCCAGTAGGGGTCGACCCCGCTCAGCCGATGGACACCGCCGGGCGTCTGGGTATCGGTGCCGGCGCGCAGCGGCGCGAAGAAACCGTCGGCGGTCTGGTAGCCGGACAGCTCGACGTAGAGGGTGCGATTCCAGTACACGTAGCCGCCCACCCCGGCCACTTGCTGGCCCAGCTGGCCGTCGAGCATGGTGGCTGCCGCGGCGCCAATGCCATTCGGTGGCGTGGTGAACGGGAAGCCGAATGCCGGCGTGCTGTTCCACACGTCCTGCACGGTCGGGTTGTTGTTGACGGTGAGCCCGTACAGCCAGCGCATGTCGGTGTTGTCGGTGTTTTCCGAACGGCCCACCACACGCAGATCGGTGTTGTCGATGCCGCTGTGACCGACATCGCCGTTGCCGGCCAGGTTGTTGTAGGTCCACTGGATCCAGCCGCCGATGTTGTCGGTGATCTTGCCGCCGGCAAATACGCTGGCGGCGGAGAGCACTGGCTTGTCGGTCTTGGGCACGATCTTCTGGCCCTGGTCGTCGCGGTTGTTGCGCACGTGGGTAACCCCGAACTGCGCCATCAGAGCCAACGGCAGCGTCTGCCGCGTGCCGATGGTGTAGCCGCTCAACTTGAACATGCGCCCGTACGGCGTCAGTTCGGGAAAGCTCACGTGGCAAGCCACGCAGGCCTGGCCGGTCTGCCGGGCGAACGCCGGGATGGCGCGCGCGGGGTTGATCAGACCGAACCAGCCCAACACACCCAGGCAGACCAGCAAGCGGCCGACGCCCATGGATTTGATGTTCATGCTTTTGTCCCCTTGAGTAACGACAACGGTCCGGCCTGCCCTGTGTCACCCGCGGCCGCATCGGGCCCTCGCACCGCCGCAGCGCCATCCGCGCGTGCGACCACTTCCTGCCAGGCTCTCATCTGCCACTCCCCTACTGGATGCCGACGTGGCCAGCTTTGCGCCAACCGCCCCGCGCCGAATTGATCACGATCAATCCGGCGGCAGATCCCGCCGCATCGAGGGTGCAAAATCCAGGATGCGCCCCTGCCGCCGGTGACTCCTTTTCGCCAGCTCATCCGTCTTGGCTTTCACACAGCAACGGAGCGAACCGGATGAGAGACAAGAACGTATTGGTAACAGGAGCGAATCGCGGCATAGGACAGGCGCTGGTCGAGGAAGCCTTGCGCAGAGGTGCGAAGCGGGTCTACGCATGCGCGCGCCAACGTTTGGTGCACGCGGATAAACGCATCACGCCCCTGATCCTGGACGTGACCAACGCGGCGCATATCCAGCGCGCTGTCGAGAGCGTCGAATCTCTCGATATCCTCATCAATAACGCCGGCTTGGCGCTTTATGACGACTTGAGCGATCGCGCCGTGCTCGAGCAGCACCTCGCCGTCAATCTCTTCGGCACGTATGGCGTGACCCAGGCGTTCCTGCCATTGCTGACGCGTTCCCGGGGAGCCATCGTCAACATTCTTTCGGTGGCGACTTTTGCCGCCTTGCCGATCATTCCGTCCTACTCGATCTCGAAGGCGGCGGCGTTCTCTCTATCGCAATCGCTGCGCGCTCTTCTGGCGGGACGTGGCGTGAGAGTCCATGCCGTCCTGGCAGGCCCGGTGGACACGGACATGTCCCGAGACCTCGACATACCGAAGGCCTCTCCGCAGTCCGTTGCGCGCGGCATCTTCGACGGGGTCGGCAAAGGAGAGGAGGACATCTTTCCGGATCCCGTGTCGGAATCCATGGCGGAGAGCTGGCGCAGCGGCGCGGCCAAGGCACTCGAACGCCAGTTCGCCATGCTCGTACAGGTAGCGCCTGTCGAGGCCTGAGCGAAAAGCCCGAGGCGCGGCAGATGAGTGTCAGGTCGCACCATGGATTGACTCCTTTCCCACGCCCCAATCGTCTTGGCTATAACCTTAAAGACACCGGAGCAGCACCGATGAACCTCAAAGATAAGCATGTCGTCGTTACCGGCGGAAGCCGCGGCCTTGGCCTGGGACTGGTCGAGGCGCTGGTGGCGCATGGCGCCAAGGTGACAGTCGTCGCTCGCGGCGCCGATGCGCTCGAGTCCGTCCGCGCCCGGCTGGGCGTCGCCACGATATCCGCCGACGTGACGGACGAGAGCGCCGCCCACCGCATCCTGGGCCAGGTCCACCCGGACATCCTGGTGCTCAATGCCGGCGCGAAACCGCCGATGGGCCGATTGGACCAAGTGAGCTGGGCGGACTTCACTGTGCCCTGGGAGCACGACGTCAAGGCCGGGCTGTATTGGTTGCAGGCCGCGCTCAATCTGCCGCTCAAGCCGGGAAGCCGCGTCCTCGTGGTATCGAGCGGTGCGGCCGTCAGCGGATCGCCGATGTCGGGCGGTTATGGCGGCGCCAAGCGTATGCTCTGGTTCATGGCCAAGTACGCCAACGGCATTGCTGCACAGAAGAACCTCGGGATCAGCTTCCAGGCGGTCGCACCGCTGCAGATGGTCGCCGGCACCGGGATCGGCGACATGGCCTCCAGCGCCTACGCGAGCGCCATAGGCATCACGCCCGAAGCGTTCCTGACCCGCTTCGGCGCACCGATGCCGCCTCGGGAGTTCGGCGAGAAGGTGGTTTCCGTGCTCGACGATCCGACATATGCCGACGGCCTTGCCTTCGGGCTCAACGGCGACGCGGGCGTCACCATCCTGGAGGAAGCAGCGGCTTGAGCACCGGGCACCCCACGCCGGAAAGCGATCGCCGGGCAGCACTCCTCGCCGTGGCCGATCAGCTGCGGCCCGAGCTGCACCGCTATTGCGCGCGTCTCATGGGATCGGTCATCGACGGCGAGGACGTCGTGCAGGACACGCTGGTCCGGGCTCTCATGGCCCTGCAAGATATGGAGGAGACGCCGCCTCTGCGCCCTTGGCTGTTCCGCATCGCCCATAACCGCGCCCTCGATCTGCTGCGCAGCCGGGCGGTGCGCATGGCCGAACCGATCGACGCCGTGCCGGACGCCGGCGACCCGGCAAACCCCGACCCCGCGGAGATGCTGATGCGCCAGCAAGCGGTGAAGACCGCGGTGTCGCGCTTTGTGGAGCTCCCCGTCCTCCAGCGCAGCGTCGTCATCCTGAAAGACGTGCTCGACGAGTCGCTGATCGAGATCGGCACCCTGCTCGACCTCACCGTCGATGCCGTGAAAGGTCACCTGGCACGAGGGCGCGCACGTCTTCGGGAGATCAATGCGCAAGACGGCCCGCTGCCGGACGCGCGGCCGGCGTCTGCCGCGGTGGCGCGCTATGTCGCGCTCTTCAACCAGCGAAACTGGGACGGCCTGCGGGCGCTGCTCGCTGACGACGTGAAACTCGTTCAGTCCAATTACCCGCTTCGCGCCGGCTCCGCGGACGTCGGTTTGTTCTTCACCCTCTATGCCACGATGGATGGCGTATGGCTGGCCCCAGCCTGGCTCGAAGGGCGGGAAGTGATCGCGGTCTTCGAAGACCGCGCCGATACCAAGCCCAGCTACGTGATGTGGCTCGAGTGGCGCGACGGCCGGATCAGCTTTATCCGCGACTACCGTTATGTCCGCTATGTCACCAACGACGCAGAGCTGTCGCTGTCACCGGACACGATGCCCTCGGCCGACGACATCGTGCACTGACGGCGATCGTCGCTTCCACGTCGCCGAGCTTCGATCAGCGGAGGAAACCTGCGTGCTGGTCCTCGCGCTCTCAAAGGGCCAAGGGGCCTCGAAAAACTGGCTATTACTCGTCATCCCAGCGAAAGCTGGGATCCAGCGTCCTTGGGGTTTCAAGGAATTAGAGTCACTGGGTCCCAGCTTTCGCTGGGATGACAATCCAAATTACGGGTTTTCGAGCTTCCCTCAAGGAAAGGCCACCACATCATTCCCGTCGGGCCACTCGCCCACGCGTGTCGCGCCCTTGCCATCGACCATAGGCACCCATGGGGAGCCGAGTTTCGAGATGTCGTCGTAATGGCCCAGCTTCCGATAGCTGCGAATCTCGAACGGCCGGCCCTCTGCGCCTAGCGGCGTACTGCCGTCGGCCACATGAAAATGCAGGTGAGGCCCGGTGGATTCGCCGGAGAAACCCAGCGCGCCGATGACCTCGCCCGTCCTGACCTTGTCGCCCGCAGCCACACGCACGCTGCCTTTCTTCAGGTGTTCGTAGAAGGCATAGCGGCCATCGGGAAGCCGCAGGGCGACGTAGTTGCCGGCATCCTCGCCCGCCGGAGGCGTCGTTCGCGCCGAGATGCGCGAAGCCTCGTCCATGCCGTCATGTACCGCCGCGACGGTCGCGTCGGCCACCGCCAGCACATCATCCCCATAGCCGAAAGCATCGCCGACAAGGTCGGGGTCGCCCGCGGTCATGCGGCCCTTGTCGTCCACCTTGACGAAGTCGATGGCAAACCGGCCCGGCAATCTGGCATGACCTGACCGGGTGTAGAACACACGTCGGTGTCCGCGCGGCCAGGCGGGGCTATGTATGGCCACCCACGGCCCGCCGCGCAACGGCGGCGCGATCAGCGAGGGCTTCGCGCTGTCCACCGCGAGCTCGTCGCTCCACTGCGTCAGCGCCTTGTTGTTGCCTGCGGTTGTGTAGCTGAAGCGATGCCTGACCTCGTGCGGAACCTGCGGCTCGGGCATGACGATGTCCAGAAACAACACCGCTTGCTGACCCGGCGCGATCAAGACGGGATCGGCTTTGGCGTGCCCGATGGTATTCACCGGGGCCAGATCGGCGGCCAGCAGCGCTCCGGAGAGATCGGCGAGTGGGGTCTCGTTCGGTCCGCCAAGCACCGTGGCACGCGTGAGCCTGAGCTCGCTACGGGACGTGTTGGTGAAGTGCAGCTCGTAGCTGACCTGCCAGCGGCCATCAACGCGCACGGCCATCGGCTGGACCGGTGCATCGATGGCGAAATCGTGGCGAGCCGGAGCCTCCCTGGCATGCGAACTACCGATCATCAGAAGGGCAACGCAGAAGGCAGGTATGACGCGTCGTCGGATCAAGGCACGGGTCCCATGGGCTGGATTCGGATTACAACCGGATCGCACCGCGTTGGCTAGCGATGCAACTGGCCTTACAATGCGTTTCCCGCGGAGGGATGGCCGAGCGGTTTAAGGCAACAGTCTTGAAAACTGTCGTACGTTAACGCGTACCGTGGGTTCGAATCCCACTCCCTCCGCCACCTTCCCTACGAACGGCGCTATCGAGCCAGTTCGCCCCCCCTTGTTTAAGGAACGACCTGGCTCCCCAGCGATCACTGCTGTACTACAACGAGTGATGCGCCAGGAAAGGACCACGGACTAGACTAGCTGCCCGTCTTCGAATGAAGCCTGCGGCCTATGGCATCGACATTGTTGGGGCTGGAACTTGCTGAGGTGGCGTCCAGGCAGGCGCACGAAGTACGGCGGGCGCTGGAAAAGAAGCGGGATCGTCACGTGGCCGTGCACGAGGCCCGCAAGGCGATACGAAGGCTTCGGGGTACGCTGGATTTGGGCCGGGAGGTTTTCGGCGCGAAGTTCGACGCGATCGATAGATCGCTGGATCGATTGGCCGACGGCCTGTCCCCGCTTCGTGACGCTCAGGTGGTGGCGGAGACGGCGACCAAGCTGGCTAACGACCACCAGCCGTACTGGAAAAAAGTATCCGATCAGCTGAGGCATCGCCGCGACCTTTTGCTTGACGCTGCGTTGTCCCGCGATCCGGATTTTTCGAAACGGCGCGCCAGGATGAGCCGGATGACATTGGCGATAACGGACCTTCCTTGGACGGACCTGACGAAGAAGGTGGTGCACCACTCCGTCCTGCGCAGCTTGAAGCGCCTGGAGAAGGCGAAAGCGGCTGCGCAGGCAGAAGGTTCGTCGGCTCGCCTTCATCGTTGGCGCAAGCGCGTACGCCGTCTTCGGCTGCAACTGGAAACGTTGAATGGGGTCGAGGCGTCGGCTGGCTGGAAAAGTCTCGAAGCCGTCAAACGCAAAGTGAAGTCAACGCGTTCGCTGCGTCGTCTGGCGGACAAACTCGGCTGGCGACAGGATTTGCAGGTGCTTCGCTCGAGTATCCGCCGCGTCGGAAACCCGGCGCTGGCGAAACAGCTTCGCCGCGGAATCGATCACGCGATCGGGCGCATAAAATTACCTGATTAGTGCCGAATCTCAGCCGCAGATCCACCGTTCGCCCTGAGCGTAGGCGCGTAGCGCCGTACGCGGGGAGTGGCCATGGATGGCCACGGCTTTGAGGAGCGAGGAAGTCGAAGGGTATCGCCATCAAGGCGCTTCGACTTCGCTTGCTGACGCAAGCTACGCTCAGCATGAACGGGTTCTATGAGCTGAAATTCGACACTAATCAGGCAAAACTATGATGTCGTCCGCCCATTTGCGCTGACGGCGGAGCGAGTCCGTCGGTCAGGAACCCTGCGGCGGACGAATGTCGGCGCTCTTCTTCGACAGCGCGACCAGGCAGCCCACCAGGATCGCGATCGGGATCAATGCACCGATCAGCGGAAACAGCAGCACGGGTTCGCGTATCACCATGGGCACGATCTGGGTGGCGGTGGCGAAGCCGATCACCCACAGGCGCCAGCGGCGGCTGCGGCGGCCGAACCAGAAGCTGGCGAGAACCAGCAGCACGGCGACGATCGAGAGCACAAGGTCGATAGTCGGCAGTTGCCACACGGTGGCGAAGCCCAACCGGGTGCCGATGAAGGAGATCAACACCAGCAGCAGGAAGTAGCTGGTGTAGAACTCCACCTTGTCCCATCTCCCGCGAACGGGCGCCGGCGCGTTCATGCGATGCGGTCCAGCCCGGCCATGTACGGGCGCAATACTTCGGGCACGTTGATCGAGCCGTCGGCGTTCTGGTAGTTCTCCATCACCGCGATCAGCGTGCGGCCGATCGCGAGGCCGGAGCCGTTCAAGGTGTGCACCAGTTCGGGCTTGCCGGTGTCGGCGTTGCGCACGCGGGCCTGCAGGCGGCGCGCCTGGAAGTCCTCGCAGTTGGAGCAGCTGGAGATTTCGCGGTAGGTCTGCTGACTGGGCAGCCACACTTCCAGATCGTAGGTTTTGGCTGCACTGAAGCCCATGTCGCCGGTGCACAGCAGCAGCTTGCGGTACGGCAGGCCGAGTTTCTGCAGCACCTTCTCGGCGTGGCCGACCATTTCTTCGAGCTGGTCGTAGGAGTCGGCGGCGCGCGCGACCTGCACCATCTCGACCTTCTCGAACTGGTGCTGGCGGATCATGCCGCGGGTATCGCGACCGTAGCTGCCGGCCTCGGCGCGGAAGCACAGCGAGTGCGCGGTGAAGCGCAGCGGCAGCGCGTCGGCTTCCTGGATGGTGTCGCGCACCAGGTTGGTCAGCGAGACTTCGGCGGTGGGAATCAGGTAGCGCTTCGTGTCGCCGACCTGGGTGGCGAACAGGTCTTCTTCGAACTTCGGCAGCTGGCCGGTGCCCTGCATGCTGTCGGCGTTGACAATCACCGGCACGTTGCATTCGAGGTAGCCGTGCTCGCCAGTGTGGAGGTCGAGCATGAACTGGCCGAGCGCACGATGAAGGTGTGCGATCTGGCCGCGCAGCACGGTGAAGCGCGCGCCGGAGAGCCTGGCGCCTGCATCGCCGTCCAGCCAGCCGTGACGCTCGCCCAGCACGACGTGATCCTTGACCTCGAACTCGAACGTAGGCGGCGTGCCCCAGCGGCTGATCTCGACGTTGTCGCTTTCGTCCTTGCCGACCGGCACCGACTCGTGCGGGATGTTCGGAATCAGCAGCGCGATGTCGGAAAGCTTCGCCTGCGTCTCGGCCAGTGCCTGCTCATTGGCCTTGAGCTTGTCGCCGATGCCGGCGACTTCGGCCATCAGCGCGGCGACGTCTTCGCCCTTCGCCTTGGCCTGCCCGATCGACTTGGAGCGCGTGTTACGCAGGTTCTGCAGCTCCTGCGTCTCCATCGCCAGCTGCTTGCGCGAACTTTCCAGCGCCTCCATCGCAGAGACGTCGAGTGCGTAGCCCCGGGTTTCCTTGAGGCGCGCAGCAGTTTCGGTCAGGCGCGAACGCAGCAGTGCGGGATCCAGCATGATCGAGTCCAGAGAAGGCTTGAACCCTGAATTATCGCTGCCCGGTGGCAATCGTCGCAATGCGAATCACATTTCGCATGGGGACTTCGCCCATCCCCAGCCCTCTCCTGCTGTACGCAGGAGAGGGCGCATGAAGCATCAGCTCGCCAGCTTGCGCTCGCTGCGGCCCAGCCACCAGGCCATCGCGGCGCCGGCGATCAGCCAGCCGATCAGTTGCTCGATCAGTGCAGCCCAGGTGAAGTCGAGCGGAAAGCGGTACCAGTTCCAGTACGGCACCATGGTGCCCAGCCAAGCGAATGCCACGGCCGCGGCCGCCACGGCGAGGCGGCGCCGGAAGCCCAGCCCGGCCAGCCCCATCACGAAGGCCAGCGCCAGCCCGCTCAAGGTATCCGACGCCCATTGACGTCCGATCTGCGGTCCCATCCGGGTCATGTCCTCGCCTTGCGGCAGGTAGACCACCCAGGCGTAAGGCGACCGTATGGCTTTTTGCCGGTAGGCGATGACCTCTGCCGCATCGCCCATTTTCTTCGGATCCAGCGACGGCAGGATGTAGACGCCGGGCTGCTCGCCCAGCCCCTCGTGCAGGCTGCTGAGCACGACATTTTCGTTGGCCGGCGGCTTGATGCCGACATTGCCCAGTCCCAGCGCCATATGGGCCAGGACGCCCCACGCAAACATCAGGATGCCGCCGATCAGACCCGCTACCAGTACGCGCATGATTCGTCCTCCCCGGTTGATGACCCGAATCTATGCCCGATGCGCCGGCCTCGGCAAGGTTATGCGCAGCAGCGCGATGTCACCCGACACCTTGTCTGTGCCGACTCACGGCCGTCGCGAGGATGACGGCAGAGACGAGCCAAAGGTGCACGATGCTAGCCGGACTCATGGTCATTCCCAGCACGCGCGATTGGTGCGCGGGTGATCTGCGCGGAAACCACCTTCCACTCATCGTCGCTGCGGACATAGACATCGATGTAGCGGCTGATGCCGCGCATGCCCGTCTTCTTCGTCCACGAACCCAGTGCGCGTACCAGTGCGACGTCTCCGTAGAACTTCACGTCGACATCGACCAGCTTGTATTCCTCAAGGTCCGAGCAGCCCCGGGCGGTCAGCCGCAGGAACGCATTCTTGTCGAGCATCGAGGCATCCGATTCGATGCAGACGAACTCATCGGCGAGATGCATCCGATACCAGTCGACGTCGCCAGCCAGCGAGGCTGCCACGTATTTCTCGTTCATTCGTTGCAAGTGTTGTTCGTGAGGCATGGCCATGGCTTTCCCCGCTGGCGCTGATGGCGATGCCCATCCGTTGCGGATAGGCATCGCCGCACTGCCGTGATTATTTGACGGCGCCGAAATCGGACGCCTTCAGGCCCATGCGCTGCAGGAGTTTCGTCCGCAGCTTCGCCGGCAACTGAACGCCCTGGATGGCAGCATTCGTACTTGTTGCAACATTCCTGCTCAGGCCATAGCCGGGGGTCGCCACGAAACTGAGAACCTCACCGGAGGCGTCGACTGCCTCGCCGGTGATCACTCCTTCGTCATTGATGTCGCTGGCCTGGATGAGCTGATCGTGATAACCCGCTGCAACCAGCTCATTGAGATTGGTCATCACACCGTTCTGCCACAGGAAGGCCTGGCAACTGGCGAACCCGGCCATGCAGGACAAGCCGACCACCTGACCTAGCTTGTTGATGCCAAGCGCCTGGCTCTGCGCACCGGCACCTTGTCCTGGCAGCGTGCCCAGATCTTGCATACCGCCGCTCTGGGTCCACAGGAACGCATGAGCCAGAAGCCCGCGGCCAGCCTGCACATTGGCGAACCCGACTACCGCGCCGTTGCGATTGATCGCCATCGGGGTGTTCCAGGCCGCCCCGCCAATATTGCCCATATACGTCGGCTGGCCGTGTTGCCAGATCACCGCGTGGATGGCGCTCAACCCGCCGACCGCGTTCGAGCAGATGCCCGAAATGCCGACGACCTGGCCTTGATCGTTGATGGCGGTGGCCGCTGAAACCGTGTCCACCGTGGTTTCGCCAGGGAGTGGCGGCAGCGGCAGCAGTTCCTCGATCTGGTCTTTGCCCGGCCCCCAGACCACCCCGCGGAACTGCAGCACCTGCGGCGGGTTGCAGGTCGAATCGTGCACGGTGTTTTCGGCCCAACCGACTGTCTGGCCCAGGTTGTTCGTTCCGGTGGCGAAACTGTTGTAGCCACCCAGCGTGGGCAGCGCGCGCAATTTGCCCCAGTCGGAAACGAAGCCGGCGCAGTTATGCAAGGTGGCTGCCCCGGGGAAAAAAGCCGAACAGCTCCAGGCCTCGCCCAAGGGGTTCACGTCGGCGGTTTCCGCCATGCCGGAGATCACGCCAAGACTGTTCTTCACCGGCCATTGAACGCTGCTGTTGGCGCCGCCCAGGGTGCCCAGGTCGAACCGCGACCCGAACAGCCACACCGTGGCGTGCGTGGTTTTGTCGCCCGGTTGATTGGCATTGCCGCCGATGATGCCGAGGTTGTCGATGCTGTTGCCGGAACTGAAAGTTCCACCTGCCGACGGCAGGTTGTAGACGGAATAACCGGGACCGCCCGATGCCGCCAGGGCTTGCGCGACTGCGCCGCTGCCGGCCAGCGTGGCGATCAGGATTGCATACGGGATCTTGCGCATGACGTACTCCCTCGTGATGTGGGCTTCGAGATTGAGCTCGCGTGGAACGCATCGAAAGCGCCACTTTTGCGATGGGAGCTAGTCCGGTCGGTCGCCGCCGCTGATCGGCGATACAATCGCGCCATGCGCCGATGGGAGCTGCCTATCGTGTTGGACCCCGCGCGGGAACAGCCACTGTTCCTGCAGCTTGCTGGCGCCATCGCCGACGATATCCGGCGCGGCCGGCTCAAGCCCGGCGATGCACTGCCGGGTTCGCGCGAACTGGCCGAATGCCTGGGCGTCAATCGCAACACCGTGGTCGCCGGTTATGGCGAGTTGGCGGCCGAAGGGTTGATCCATACACGTATCGGTGGAGGCACTTTCGTCGCCGATTCGGTGAACGTCCCGTTCGCTCCGCATGCGCCGTCGGCGGAATACCCGGCACGCCCGACGTACCCGCTCATGCCACCCGTGTACCAGTTGCCGCCCATCGGCGCGCCGGCGCCAGGTGCATTGAACATCTGCAACGGCATGCCCGATGTGCGCCTGTTTCCGGCAGCGGCGATGGCGCGTGCGTTCCGCCGCGCCATCGGCCAGCGCGGCCGTGCCTTGTTGTCCTATGCCGATCCCTGCGGCCACCCGCGCCTACGCAAGGAACTGGCAGCCATGTTGGCGAGCACGCGCGCGCTACCGGTGACGTCAGACAATCTCATGATCACGCGCAGCATCGAACAGGCCATCGACCTGGTCGCGCGCATGCTGTTGCAGCCGGGCGATGTGGTGGTCGTGGAGGCTTTCGGCTATCCGCCGGCGTGGAGCGTGCTGAAGCTGGCCGGTGCGCGACTGATGCCATTGCCGCTGGACGATGACGGGCTCGACATCGGCGCGCTGGAGGCCTTGCTGGCGCGGCAGCAGGTGCGCGCCGTGTTCCTGACGCCGCATCACCAGTTCCCGACCACCGTCGTCATGTCGCACGCAAAACGGCTGCGGTTGGCCGAGCTCGCCTTGCGGCACGGCTTTGCGATCATCGAGGACGATTACGACCACGAATTCCATTACGCCGGCAAGCCTGTCCTGCCGATTGCCTCGGGCACGGGCCGCGCCAACGTGATCTATATCGGCTCGCTGTCCAACCTGCTGGCACCGGGAATAAGTTCCGGCTTCGTGGTTGCGCCAGCACCGGTGTTCGAACGGCTGGCAAGTCTGCGTGCAGCGAGCGATGCCCAGGGCGATGCAGCGATGGAATGCGCGATTGCCGAACTTTTCGAAGATGGCGAATTGCTGCGCCACGTAAGACGGATGCGGCGCATCTACGCCGCCCGGCGCGATGCCCTGGCGGCATCGCTGGCGCGCCACCTCGGCAGCGCCGTCACGTTCCGCACCCCCGCCGGCGGCACGGGACTATGGCTGCGTGTCGACGATGCGATCGACGTGGCCGCCTGGTCCGTTGCCGGTGACCGCGAAGGTGTGCAGTTCTTCAGTGCCGGGCGCTATGAATTCTTCCAGCGCGAGCAACCGTTCATGCGGCTCGGCTTCAGCTATCACGATGAAACCGAACTGGACGAGGCGGTGCGGCGCATGGCGCGTGCGCTCATACAGTCGCGAAGCAGTGCTGTCCGACCGGCGCGCAAGGCGACCACGCCGCAGGCCACCCAGGCCGCATCGCACGGGTAGCGCGGCAAACGCGCCATGATTATTTGCCGCGCGCCTTCTCGCGAGCGGCGCGCAGTGCCAGCAGCTTCTCGCGCAACTGCAGTTCAAGGCCACGCTCGACCGGTTCGTAGAACACGCTGCCGGCGAGTGCATCGGGCAGGCATTGCTGGTCCAGCGCGATGCCGCCTTCGGCATCGTGGTCGTATTGATAGCCCTTGCCGTAACCGAGGCCTTTCATCAGTGTCGTCGGTGCGTTGCGCAAGTGCATCGGCACTTCCAGCGTGCCGCCGTCGCGCACCGCGGCACGGGCCTTGTTGTAGGCCATGTACGCGGCGTTGCTCTTGGGCGAGATCGCCAGCCAGATCGCCAGCTGGGCCAGGCCCAACTCGCCTTCGGGGCTGCCCAGGCGTTCATAGGTATCCCACGCGTCCAGCGCCATGCGCCAGGCACGCGGCTCGGCCAGGCCGACGTCCTCCACCGCCATGCGGGTCATCCGGCGCGCCAGGTACAGCGGGTCGACGCCGCCGTCGAGCATGCGGCACAGCCAGTACACGGCGGCATCGGGATCGGACGAGCGCACGGATTTATGCAGTGCCGAGATCTGGTCGTAGAACTGCTCGCCCTGCTTGTCGAAACGGCGCGTGCGGTCGGCCAGCACCTGGACCAGCGTGACCTCGTCGATGCGCCGGTCTTCGGCCAGTTCGGCGGCGATTTCCAGCAAGGTCAGCGCACGGCGCACGTCGCCGTCGGCGGCCTGTGCGATCGACTCCAGCGACTCGTCGCCCACCTGCAGCTGCAGCTCGCCGAGGCCGCGCTCGCTGTCGGTCAGCGCGCGCTTGAGCGCAGCGATGATGTCGTCGGTCGAGATCGGCTCCAGCACGTGTACGCGGCAGCGCGACAGCAGCGCGGAATTCAGTTCGAACGACGGGTTCTCGGTGGTGGCGCCGATGAAGATGATCACACCGCGTTCGATGTGCGGCAGGAACGCATCCTGCTGGGTCTTGTTGAAGCGGTGCACCTCGTCGACAAACAGTACGGTGCGCCGTCCCTGGGCGAAGTTCACCTCGGCTTCGGCCAGCGCCTTGCGCACATCCGGCAAGCCGGACAACACGGCGGAGATCGCGCGGAAATCGGCGTCGGCGTAGCGCGCCACCAGCAGCGCCAGCGTGGTCTTGCCGCAACCGGGCGGGCCCCACAGCACCATCGAATGGATCTTGCCGGCTTCCAGCGCCCGGCGCAGCGCCTTGTCCGGGCCGACCAGCCGCTGCTGGCCCACGATCTCGTCGAGGCTGCGCGGGCGCATGCGTTCGGCCAGCGGCTTGAGCGCGTCGGGTTCGGCGAACAGGCCGGGCATGGACGTCGGGATGGAGCGTGGCATCACCGCATGATACGGCATGCTCAGGACGTCCCAGTCGCCCTGACATCGGGATGACGCGGATTGCCGCTATGATGGCCCTACGCTGCGGCTTTGATCCGTAGCGCACCGCTGGGGGGAGCCAGAACGCAAGTGAAGGTGAGGATGCAGATTCCTTCCGGAAGAAGGAAGGATGGTGGTGGCAGGTCGCACCTGCACACGTCAACCCGGCATGTCGGACAGCGCATTAATTCGTTGCGTTACCGGGGCCGCCGCAGTCTCCTGAGGCTCGTCGGGTTGGTTCTGCTGTTTTTCCTGTGCGGTTCCGCCAGTGCGGGCAGCGACCCGTGGGCGCCATTCGATGCGCCCTGGTTCGACCGGCCCGGCACCGCCGAAGGGCTGCCGCAGTCGATCATCACCTCGGTTGCGCAGGACCAGGGCGGCCTGATCTGGGTCGGCAGCATGGTGGGCTTGGCGCGCTACGACGGCTATCGCACGCAGGCATTCGACACCCGCAACGGCAACACCCCGGGGCTGCCCGACGCCTATGTGCGCAGCCTGCTCGCCCTGCCCGACGGCGGCCTGCTGATAGGCACCAACGCGGGCGGACTGGCACGCTTCGACCCGGCAACCAATCGGTTCCGCAACTACCCGATAGGCGCTAGCGGCACCTCGGACAGAAAGATCTACGACCTCGCCGATGATCATGCCGGTGGCGTGTGGATCGCCACCGATTCGGGACTGGATCACCTCGATCTGCGCACCGACACGATTACTCAGCTGCACACCGGCGGCGGCACCGAGCGGCGCAATTTCAGCGTAATGCAGGATCGCGCCGGCAATCTGTGGCTGGGCAACAACAAGGGACTGTTCGTGCGCCGCGCCGGTTCGACGACATTCGAGCAGCCGAAGCATCCGGCCGGTGCCGTGGCCAGCGTGCTGGGCAATCAGATATGGACCATCCACGAGGACCGTGCCGGCCGGCTGTGGGCAGGCAGCGGACAAGCCGGCGCGGCCTATCGCGATACCGACGGCCAGTGGCACGCGGTGCCGGGCTTCAGCGGCTATCGGAACGGCGCCCAGCAATCCACGGTGCGCGGCTTTCTGCAGGTCGCGCCGGACACAGTATGGATCGCCACCGACGGCAGCGGCGTGCTCGCGTACACCGTGGGCGACACCCAACTGCGCCAGATCAAGCACGATGCGGCGATCGCCTCCACCCTGCCGGGCGACTCGGTACGCGGGCTGCTGCTGGACCGCTCGGGCAACATCTGGGTCGCCACCGATCTCGGCCTCGCCCGCACTCATCCCAATGCGCGGCTGGCCTTCTCGCTGCTGCCTTCACCGCTGGAACAGAACACGCTCAGCGACACCAGCGTGCGCGGCATCTACGTCGATACACGCGACCGCATCTGGCTTGGCCTGGGCTCGGGCCGGATCGACATGATCGACCTCAAGGCCGGCCGCATGAGCCACCTGCAGCTGGACGGCAACCAGATCCACCGCGACGTGCAGACCTTCGTCGAAGCAGCGGACGGTTCGATCCTGGTCGGTACGCAAGGGCTGGCCCGGATCCAACCCGATACGCTGGCGATCCGGCCGCTGGCGCTGCCGGCGCTGGAAAACAAGCCGGTGCTCAGTCTGCACCGGGACGGTTCGCGCATCCTTATCGGCACCTATGACGGCTTGTATCGCTACGACACGCGCAGCGGGACGCTCGATCACGTCGGTCACGAAGCAGGTGATCCGAACAGCCTCAGCAGCGACACGGTACGCGCGATCGCCCGCGTGGGCGACAGCTGGTGGTATGGCACTACCCGCGGCATCAGCATTGCGGACAGCACGCCGGACCACGGCACGCTGGATCCTCACGGCTTCGAGAACCTCACCCACCATCGCGACGACCCGTCCAGTCTGCCGCAGAACTATGTCAGCTCGATCATGCTGGACTCGCAGCAGCGACTGTGGGTCAGCACCTTCGGCGGGCTGGGCGTGATCGATCGCTATTCGCCCGGAGGGCCTTATCGCTTCCGCACCCTCGGCGTCGCGCAAGGCCTGGCCGACGACAAGATCAGCGGCATGCAGGACGACGATCGCGGCAACCTGTGGATCAGCACTTCCATCGGCGTGTCGATGATCGACAGCGACACGCAGAGCGTGCACAACCTCGGCCCGCGCGATGGCCTGCACATCCGCAGTTACATCTATGCGGCTGCCGCGCGGGCGCCAGGTGGCGAACTGCTGTTCGGGGGCCTGGGCGGATTGACCGTGATCCGGCCGCAATGGCAGGCGCCGGCGACCGCTGCCGCCCCGCTGACGATCACCCATGCCATCGTCAACGGCAGCGAGATGCCGTTCGGGGAAATTCCCCGTGACGGGCAGACCCTCGAGCTGGATTCGCGCAGCCGCAACCTGCGACTGGACTTTGCCCTGCTCGACTACCAGGCGCCGCTGGAAACCTCCTACAGCTACCGCATGGAAGGCCTCGACGACGACTGGACCGAAATCCCCAGGGGCAGCCTGCCCAGCGCCATCTACACCAACCTGCCCCACGGCGACTACCGTCTGCATCTGCGCGCGTCGACCCATGGCATGCAGCCCCAGACCGTCGAAACCGATGTCGGCATCACGGTCAAACCACGCTGGTACGAAACCGCGATCAGCCGGCTGATCGCCGTACTGCTGCTGATCGGGCTAATGGTCATGCTGGTCAATCTGCGCACGCTTTATCTCCGCCGCCAAGCCGCGCAGCTGCAGCGGCAGATCGACGAACACACGCGCGACCTGCTCGCCGCCAACCAGCGTCTCGATGAGCTGGCCAGCACCGATGGACTGACCGGCGTCTACAACCGGCGCCGTTTTCTGGAGCTGGCCGGGGTCGTGCGCGAACAGGCGCAGGGACGCCCGGTGTGCATCGCGCTGTTCGACCTCGACCGCTTCAAGCGTATCAATGACACTCACGGACATCTGGCCGGCGATACGGTGATCCGCTGCGCGATCGAGGTCATCAAGCGGCACTGCCGGCAAGGCGATCTGGTCGGCCGCTACGGCGGCGAGGAATTCGTGCTGTGCCTGCCCGACACCAGCCTGCAACACGCGCAGGAAACCACTGAGCGCATCTGCGCAGCGCTGGCCGGCACCACGGCAATCCACGACGGGCGCCCGATCCCGGTGACCGTCAGCATCGGCATCGCCGCGCTGCGTCCGGGTGAATCGATCGAACAATGGCTTTCGCGTGCCGACAAGGCGCTGTACGAGGCCAAGAACAATGGCCGCAACCGCTGCGCCACGGCGGTCTGAAGCACTCCGACGTCGGCTCGTAGCGACGCCGTCTGGCGGGGTCAGTCCTTCAGCGGCTGGGTGGTGATCACCGGCACGTCGCCGATCACGTCGGCGCCCTTCGGCGGCACGAAATTGAAGGCGGACGCCGGAATCGGCGCATTGCGCTGCCAGCCGGAGAAACGGATGTCGGTGGTCGAGCCGAGCTGGTCGCGGAATGTCATGCGCGCCAGGCCGTTCGCGTCGAAGCCGAGATCGGCATAGTCGAACTGCGGATCCTTTGCGGTGGAGGTGAGCCGCAACCAGAGCAGCCCGTCGTGCTCGCCCTGCTCGGCGACCTTGAAGTTCCGGTCCACCTGCTTGACGTCGGTCAGTACGGTGAGCGGGCTGTGCGCTTCTTCGGTGCTCTGCACGCGCACGGTGACCTGCTCCAGCTCCGGGTCGTACATCCACACCCGGCTGCCGTCGGCCACGATGGTCTGTTTGTACGGTGTCAGCGTATCCCAGCGGAACTGGCGCGGCGCTTCCAGCGCCAGCGTGCCGGAGCTGGACTTGGTGCTGTGGCCGTTGATGTCGGTCAGCGACTGGGTGAACTGCCCGGTCAACGAATGAAGGCCGGCGGCGAAGGCATCCAGCCGCGTGCGCGCCGCACCGTTGGCGGCCTGCGCCACGGTGCCGAGCGACAACATCAGCACAACGGCGGTAACGGCAAGCATGAAGCGTTTCATCGGATTCCCTGTAGATGGAGATGGCGTGGCGATGGGTACGAAGTGTGGCCCGCGCTGGCTTAACCGAACCATTTACCGTCAATTTTTGGGAGGCGGTGGCGCCAGTACTTCGCGGTTGCCGTTGTGCTGCGGGGCACTGACGACGCCGTCCTGTTCCATCTGCTCGACCAGCCGCGCGGCGCGGTTGTAGCCGATGCGCAGGTGGCGCTGCACGCCGGAGATCGAGGCGCGGCGCGTCTGTGTGACGATCGCTACCGCCTTGTCGTACAACTGGGTGTCGGCATCGCCGCCACCTTCCTCGCCATCCTGCGGCAGGCCGGAGTCGTTGATGTACTTGCCGTCGCTGGTGGCCTGCACTTCCTCCAGCACACCCTCGATGTATTGCGGCGCGCCCTGCGATTTCAGCCAGGCGACCACATGATGCACCTCGTGATCGTCGACGAAGGCGCCATGCACGCGCTCCGGCGTGGCGGTGCCGGGCGGCAGATAGAGCATGTCGCCATGGCCGAGCAACGCTTCAGCGCCGGATTGATCGAGAATCGTGCGCGAATCGATCTTGCTGGACACCTGGAACGCGATGCGGGTCGGGATATTCGCCTTGATCAGGCCGGTGATCACGTCGACCGACGGGCGCTGCGTGGCCAGGATCAGATGCACGCCGGCGGCACGCGCCTTCTGCGCGAGCCGGGCGATCAGCTCCTCGACTTTCTTGCCCACGATCATCATCATGTCGGCGAATTCGTCGATGATGATCACGATGTACGGCAGCGGCTCCAGCGGCTCGGCCGCCAGGTTCGGCATCTCCGGATTCGGCCGGAACAGCGGATCGAGCAAGGGCTGTCCGGCGTTCTCGGCGTCCTTCACCTTCTTGTTGAAGCCGCCCAGATTGCGCACGCCGACCGCGGCCATCAGCTTGTAGCGGCGCTCCATCTCGGCCACGCACCAGCGCAGCGCGTTGGCGGCTTCCTTCATGTCGGTGACCACCGGCGCCAGCAGGTGCGGGATGCCTTCGTAGACCGAAAGCTCCAGCATCTTCGGATCGATCATGATCATCCGCACGTCTTTCGCGCTGGCCTTGTACAGCAGGCTCAGCACCATCGCGTTGACCGCCACCGACTTGCCTGAACCGGTGGTGCCGGCAACCAGCAGATGCGGCATCTTGGCCAGGTCCACGACCACCGGCCTGCCGCCGATGTCCTTGCCCAGCGCCAGCGCCAGCGGCGACTTCAGCTGGTCGTACTTGTCCGAGCGCAGAATCTCCGACAGGTACACGATCTGCTTGTGGGTATTCGGAATTTCCAGTCCGATCACGTTTTTGCCGGGGATCACGTCGACCACGCGCACACTGACCACCGACAGGCCGCGGGCGATGTCCTTGTCCAGGCTCGACACCTGCGAACCGCGCACTCCGGCCGCCGGTTCCATCTCGAAGCGGGTGATCACCGGGCCCGGATAGGCGCCGACCACCTTGGCGTCGATCTTGAAATCCTTCAGCTTGAACTCGACCTGGCGCGAGAGCACTTCGAGGGTTTCCTCGGAATAGCCCGGCCCCTGGGGCGGCGCCTCGTCCAGCAACGACAGCGGCGGCAGCTCGCCCGGCGTGGAAGCACCGACAAACAGCGGAATCTGCGTTTCGAGTTTGGCCCGCTCGCTCTTGGTCACCGGCGCGGGCGCGGGCTCGATACGTACCGGTTCGCGCTTGGCCTGCTTCACCGCATCGGCCTTCTTGACCACCTCGCGCTCGTTGCGAGCCTGCCGCGCAGCCATCGCCTGCGGCGCCTGGCGCAGCTTGCCGCGGGCCCAGGCTACTAGTTGCAATACGCCCTGCCCGGTCCAATCCATCACCTTGAACCATGACAGCCCGGTCGCCAGCGTCACCGCGATCAGAAACAGCGCAAGCAACAGCAGCGGCGCACCCTTGGCACCGAACGCACTGAGCAAGGCGTCGCCGACCCAGACACCGATGATGCCACCGACGCCTTGCGGCAGCACCGGATCGTCATGGAAATTGAGGTACAGCAGCGCGGGGCCGGTGATGAAGAAAAACACGAAGCCAATCAGGCGCAGCGCCGGCTCCCACGGATGCACCGACTGCTCGCCACGCTGGCGCAGCACCTGCACGCCGAGCAACAGCAGCAGCAGCGGGAAACAGTAGGCCACCAGGCCGAAGATCCAGCGCAGCAGGTCGGCGACGTAGGCGCCCACCGTGCCGCCGAAATTGCGCGCATGCTCCAGCTGGCCGGCGTTCGTCCAGCTGGGGTCATGGGCGTTGTAACTGAACAGGCACACCAGCAGATACAACGCCAGCGGCAGCAATAGCAGAGCGCCGGCTTCACGCAGCCGGCGCTTCAGCTCCTCGCTGAGGCCTTCCTTCGGTTGTGGTTTGACGTTCGCGCTTCGCGCCACCTTGGAGGGCTTCCCTTTTTTGGACTGGTTAGTTCCAGACAGGGTCAGAGCATACCTTGCAACGCCGGATGTACCAGCTTGCCGCCGTCGATATTGATGCCGCCGCTCAACGGAGCGAACTCGCGCCACTCGTTACCGGCGGCCAGACGCTGCACGTACGGCAGGATCGCGGCGGATATCGCCACCGACGAGGTCTGCGGCACGGCGCCGGGCATGTTGGTGACGCAGAAGTGGGTGACGCCATGCACGTCGTAGGTCGGCTCCTTCCAGGTGGTCGGCTTCGAGGTCTCGAAGCAGCCGCCCTGGTCGATCGCGATGTCCACCAGCACGCTGCCCGGCTCCATCGTCTTGACCATGGCTTCGGTGACCACCCGTGGCGCCTTGGCACTGGGCACCAGCACCGCGCCGACCACGATATCGGCGTCACGCACTTCTTCGGCCACGGACGACTCGTAGGCGTAAAGCGCGGTGACGTTCGGGCCCATCGCCATCATCTCGGCGAGGCGATCCTGGCGCTTGTCGAACACCACCACGTTGGCGCCCGCAGCGGCAGCCAACGAGGCGGCGGCACCACCGGCGGCGCCGGCACCGAGCACGACGACCTTGCCGCGCGGAGTGGAAGCCATGCCGCCCAGCAGCTTGCCTTTGCCGCCCTGCGGGCGATGCAGCAAGGTGGTGCCGATCTGGGTGGCGATACGGCCGGCGATCACCGACATCGGCAACAGCAGCGGCAGCACACCGTTCTCTTCCACCGACTCGAACGCGATGCCGGTCAGCCCGATGTCGAGCAGACTCCGGGTCAGTGCCGGTTCGGCGGCCAGATGCAGGTAGCAGAACAGCAGGTGATGCTTCTTCAGCAGCGCCAGGTCGCCGGCCACCGGCTCTTTCACCTTGACGATCAGCTCGCCGGCCTCGTACAGGGCTGCGGCATCGGGCACGATCTTGATGCCTTCCTTGATATAGGCCTCGTCGGCAAAGCCGCTCTTCAGACCCGCACCAGCCTGGATGAACACTTCATGGCCACGGCGCACCAGATCGGCGGCGGCGGCGGGAACGAGGGCAACACGACCTTCGAGGGTCTTGGTTTCGGAGGGGATACCGATACGCATGGAGAAAGAATCCTGTGGGAGCACGTTGTAAATCCATCGCATTGACGCCGCGGTGGGTCATTGAATCTGTCGCCTACCTTGAATCGGCCGGGTGTATTCCCCATCCTTGCGGATTCGTGGCCTCTTGCTCGCCCACTTTGTCGCCGACTTTCCCGGATGAGGAAACCATCGGCGCAGTTGCAGCGAATAAGGGTCCAGGCCATCAGTAAACTCAAGGATTATAACAACCATGAGCACCACCAAACACGTCCGCCTGCTGATCCTCGGCTCAGGCCCGGCCGGCTATACCGCGGCAGTTTATGCCGCGCGCGCCAACCTCAAGCCGACCATGATCACCGGCCTGCAGCAGGGCGGCCAGCTGATGACCACCACCGATGTGGACAACTGGCCAGGCGACGTCGAAGGTCTGCAGGGCCCGGCACTGATGCAGCGCATGGCCGAACATGCCGAGCGCTTCCACACCGAGATGATCTTCGATCACATCCACACCGCGGATCTGAAGCAGCGCCCGTTCCGGCTCAAGGGCGATTCCGGCGAGTACACCGCCGACGCGCTGATCATCACGACCGGCGCCACCGCCAAGTATCTGGGCATCGCCAGCGAAGAAAAGTACAAGGGCAAGGGCGTCTCCGCCTGCGCCACCTGCGACGGCTTCTTCTTCCGTGACCAGGACGTGGTGGTGATCGGCGGCGGCAATACCGCGGTCGAGGAAGCGCTGTACCTGGCCAATATCGGCCGCAAGGTCTACCTGGTGCATCGCCGCGACAAGCTGCGCGCCGAGAAGATCATGCAGGACAAGCTGTTCGAGAAGGCCGCTGCCGGCAAGATCGAGCTGGTCTGGAACCACAGCATCGACGAAGTGCTGGGCGACGAGACCGGTGTCACCGGCGTGCGCGTGAAAGACGTCAACTCCGGGGTCACCCGCGACATCGCCGCCACCGGCTTCTTCGTGGCGATCGGCCATACCCCGAACACCGGCATCTTCGAAGGCCAACTCGACATGCACGACGGCTACATCAAGATCCACAGCGGGCAGAGCGGCATGGCCACGATGACTTCAGTGCCGGGCGTGTTCGCCGCCGGCGACGTCGCCGACCACGTGTATCGCCAGGCGGTGACTTCGGCCGGCTTCGGCTGCATGGCCGCACTGGACGCCGAACGCTGGCTGGATCAGCAGACCCCGGCCGGCTGATATTGTTGTAGGGGCGCACCTTGTGCGCGATGGGTTCGTTGCGTGACGGAAGGCATCGCCCGCTAGCGGGCTCCTACAACGGTTGGGCCAATTCCGCCATGCATGACATCCGCTTCCACGCCGCGATCACCGAACTGCCCGCCGCGGAGTGGGACGCACTGCGCGCCGACGCGAACCCGTTCGTGTCGCACGCCTTCCTGGCCGCGCTGGAACGCGGTGGCTGCATCCGCCCCGACTGGGGCTGGCAGGCCCATCATCTGAGCCTGCATGAAAACGGCCGGCTGCTCGCGGCCGCGCCGCTGTACCTGAAAGGCAATTCGCACGGCGAGTTCGTGTTCGACTGGAGCTGGGCCAGCGCCTGGGAACGCGCCGGCGGCGAGTACTATCCCAAGCTGCTCTGCGGCGTGCCCTACTCGCCGGTGCCCGGCCCGCGATTGCTGGCCGGCCATGACGAGCGCACGCCGATGTTGCAGCGGGCGCTGGTCGAGGCGATGCGCAACGAAGCCGACCGGATGGGGTTGTCGTCGGTGCACGTGAATTTCCTGCAGGAAACCGAACTCGCCGCGTTCGGCCGAGGTCATTCGAACCCGCACTGGCTTGCGCGCTCGGATGTGCAGTTCCACTGGCACAACCACGGTTACCGCCACTTTCCTGCTTTTCTCGCCACGCTCAATCACAAGAAGCGCAAGAACATCCTGCGCGAACGCAGCCAGGTTGCCGCCAGCGGCGTGGCCATCGAATGGCGCCGCGGCGACACACTGAGCAGCGACGAATGGCGGCAGGTGCACGCGCTGTACGAAACCACGTTCGACATGAAAGGCAACCATGCGGCATTGACCGCGGCGTTCTTCCGTCAACTCGGCGAGCTGGATGGGACCGCCCAGCTCGCACTGGCACGCCAGGACGAAACCATCGTCGCGATGGCGTTGTTCATCCAGAGCGACAAGGTGCTGTACGGACGCTACTGGGGCGCGTCCGTGGACGTGCCCGGCCTGCATTTCGAGCTGTGCTATTACCGCGGCATCGAGCATGCGATCGCGAACCGGTTGGCCCGCTTCGAACCCGGCGCGCAAGGCGAGCACAAGCTGGCGCGCGGCTTTCTGCCGGTGCGCACGCACTCGCGGCACTACCTGGCGAACCCGGATTTCCGCGCCGCCGTGGCAGCGGCGCTGGCCAGCGAAGCGCAAGCAGTCGACGCTTATGTCGACGAGCTGCAGAGCCATAGCCCGTACGCCAATCAGGGCCGGACCGAGCACAGCCGCGCCGATCACAGCCGCACCGGTCCATGATCCGCCTGCCGCTACTGGATCCCGACGCATGGGATCGCTTTCCCGACCCGCGCGGCGCGCTGACCGAGCCGAACGGTCTGCTGGCGTTCGGCGGCGATCTGTCGCCACAGCGTCTGCTCGCCGCTTATACCCACGGCATCTTTCCATGGTTCAGCGAGGGCGACCCCATCCTGTGGTGGTCGCCCGATCCGCGTTGCGTGTTCCGTACCGAAGCAGTGCGGATCAACCGCAGCCTGCGCCGCCAGCTGGCCGGCCGGCACTGGCGGCTGACCGTCGATCGCGCGTTCGATGCGGTCATCCGCGCCTGCGCCGCGCCGCGCGCCAACGATTCGGGCACCTGGCTGGTGCCGGCGATGATCGATGCCTATGTGCAATTGCATCGGCAAGGTCACGCGCACAGCGTGGAAGTCTGGGATGGCGAGCGGCTGGTGGGCGGCATCTACGGCGTCGCGGTCGGCCGGCTGTTCTGCGGCGAATCGATGTTCAGCGCCGAAAGCGGCGGCTCCAAGCTCGCGCTGGCCGCGCTTGCCCGGCTGCTACACGACATGGATTTTCCGCTGATCGATGCCCAGGTCAGCAACGCACATACGCTGGGCCTTGGCGCGATCGAGATACCGCGCGTGCAGTTTCTGCAACATGTCGCCGAACTCGGCCAACGCGCCGGACTCGTCGCCAGCTGGAGCGCGTTCACGCCACGCTTGATTCAGCCTTGCGCGTCCGATTGACGGCAACCGGCTTCAGTCGGCCGGAGCGCGGCCCAGCGCCTTGATGTCGTCGTAGTGATCCAGGAACAGCGCCACCAGATCCGGATCGAGCTGGCTGCCCGCGACCTGGCGTAGATAATCCAGCACGTCGGGTTCCGGCCAAGCCGGCTTGTAGACCCGCGCCGAGATCAGCGCATCCCATACATCGACTACGCTGAAGATCCGCGCCGCCAGCGGAATTTCTTCCCCGCGCAGACCTTGCGGATAGCCGGCACCGTCCCAGCGCTCATGATGAGCGTGCGGAATATCGCCCGCCTCGCGCAGAAAATCGACTCGCTGCAACAGTTCGTAGCCGAGTTTCGGATGCTGGCGCATCACTGCCATCTCTTCGTCGTCCAGTTTGCCGGGCTTGATCAGTATCGAATCCGGCAACGCCAGCTTGCCGATATCGTGCAGCAAGGCACCGAACGTGAGATGACGCAGCGCCTCGCCATGCACGCCTGCCCGCTGGGCCAGGCCTGCGGACATACGCATCACCCGGTCGGAATGGTCACCGGTTTCCCGATGGCGGATGTCCATCGCCGAGACCAGCACGCGCAGCGCCTGACTGTGGCCCTCGCGCAAAGTGTGGTTGGCCATCTGCAGCCGGCGCAGGTCGCGGCCGATCATCCAATACAGCAGCGCGCCGGTGACCAGCACGAACAACCCACCCTTGATGCTCTGCAGGAACGTAAGCTGGGCCTGGCCGCGCGCCATCGCGTTCAGTGCGCGATCGGAAAACCAGATCCACAGCGCAGACAGCAACACATAGGAAGAGGCCGTGCGGAATTGGGGGCTGATCGTCAAGACAAGACTCCGGCGGGAACGTCCCGTGCACGACATGCGCGCCTGGCATCTTGCGTGCAAGGGGCAGTGTGAAGCACGGACCGGCGTGACTGTGTGACAGAAACCTCAGCCGGCCCGCGCCGCGTACTTGCGTGCCACGTAATCGTCCAGGATGCCGACGAACTCATTGGCAATATTGTCGCCACGCAAGGTCATCGCCTTCTCGCCGTCGATGAATACCGGCGCCGCCGGCGCCTCGCCATTGCCGGGCAGCGAAATACCGATATTGGCGTGTTTGGATTCGCCCGGCCCGTTGACGATGCAGCCCATCACTGCCAGCGTGAGGTTCTCCACGCCGTCGTACTTGATGCGCCAGACCGGCATCTGCTCGCGCACGTGTTCCTGCACGGTCTTCGCCAGTTCCTGGAAGAACTCGCTGGTGGTGCGGCCGCAACCGGGGCATGCAGTGACCAGCGGCGTGAACGAGCGCAGGCCCATGGTCTGCAGCAGTTCCTGTGCCACGATCACTTCGCCGGTGCGCGAGGCGCCCGGCTCGGGCGTGAGCGAGATGCGGATGGTGTCGCCGATGCCCTCCTGCAGCAGCACCGCGAGTGCGGCGCTGGATGCGGTGATGCCCTTGGAACCCATGCCCGCCTCGGTGAGACCCAGATGCAAGGCGTAGTCGCAGCGTGCGGCGAGGTCGCGATATACCGCGATCAGCTCCTGCACACCGGAGACTTTGCACGACAGGATGATGCGATCGCGCGCCAGCCCGATCTTCTCGGCCAGCGCAGCCGAATCCAGCGCCGAGCGGATCAGCGCCTCGCGCGCCACATGCGAGGCATCCCAGGGGTCGGCACGCTGAGCATTCTGGTCCATCAGCGCGGTGACCATGCTCTGGTCCAGCGATCCCCAGTTCGCGCCGATGCGTACCGGTTTGCCGTAGCGCAGCGCCATCTCGATGATCGCGCCGAACTGGCTGTCTTTCTTCTTGCCGAAACCCACGTTGCCGGGATTGATGCGGTACTTCGCCAGCGCCTCGGCGCAGGCCGGCTCGCGCTCCAGCAGCTGGTGGCCGTTGTAATGGAAGTCGCCGATGATCGGCACGTCCACGCCCATCATCGCCAGTCGCTCGGCAATGCGCGGCACGGCGGCGGCGGCTGCCGGGGTGTTTACCGTGATGCGTACCAGTTCGGAGCCCGCACGGGCCAGCTCGGCGATCTGCTTGGCGGTGCCGGCCGGGTCTTCGGTGTCCGTGTTGGTCATCGACTGCACCACCACCGGCGCACCGCCGCCCACGCGTATCTTGCCGATCTGCACGGCTATGCTGGGCCGGCGGTGCGACGGTTCGGCCGGGCGCGGTTTTTGCGAAGCAAGCTCACTCATGGAATCAACCGGAAAACAGGTCGCGACGGTGCGCGACGACACCGCCAAGGATACCCGATCGAGCTTACACGCCTGTGGCAAATCGGCGCAGCTCCAGTCCGAAAGCCGATGAGAAGCGACCGTCGCCGACCCGCCCCGCCAGCGCCAGGGCGGCGGCGAGAGGTGGTATCGATACCCGGTGACGCGACGGGGCACGCGACACTGACCGGGCGAATTGCCGCAGCGAATTGATCGTAGTCAAGGCGGCGCATCATGCTTGAACCAATAATGGTGGGATTGATTGGGAAAACCGCATGCCGAATACCGAGTACTACAACGACAAGGTCGTCCGCCAGTTCCTGCTGGCTGCGGCCGTCTGGGGCATCATCGGCATGTCGGTCGGCGTGTACATCGCCGCCGAGCTGATGTGGCCCGCGCTCAACTTCGACCTGCCGTGGATCACCTTCAGCCGGCTGCGCCCCGATCACACGTTCGGCGTGATCTTCGCGTTCGGCGGCTCGGCGCTGATGGGCACCTGCTATTACGTCGTGCAGCGCACCGGCCACGCGCGGCTGGCGCTGGGCAAGCTGGCCGGCTTCACGTTCTGGGGCTGGCAGCTGATCTGCGTGCTGGCCATGGTGTCGATGCCGCTGGGCCTGACTACCAGCAAGGAATACGCCGAGCCGGAATGGTGGATCGCCCTGTTGACCGCCGTGGTGTGGGTGAGCTTCGGCACGGTGTTCTTCGCCAGCCTCGCGCGGCGGCGCATCAAGCACATCTACGTGGCGAACTGGTACTACGGCGCATTCATCATCGCCGTGGGCCTGCTGCACATCGTCAACCACTTGTCGCTGCCGGTGTCGTGGACGAAGTCGTACCCGATCTATTCGGGTGTGGTCGATGCGATGGTGGAATGGTGGTACGGCCATAACGCGGTGGCGTTCTTCCTCACCGCCGGCTTCCTCGGCATGATGTATTACTTCGTGCCGCGGCAGGCGCAGCAGCCGCTATGGAGCTACCGCTTTTCGATAGTCAATTTCTGGGCACTGATTTCGGTCTACATGTGGGCCGGCGCGCACCACCTGATGTACACCGCGCTGCCGGACTGGGTGCAGTCGGTCGGCATGGCGTTCTCGCTGGTTTTGCTGATGCCCAGCCTGGGCTCGGCGGCGAACGGTCTGCTCACCTTCAACGGCTCGTGGTGGCGGCTCAAGATCGATCCGGCCGCCAAGTTCATGGTGATGTCGCTGGTGTTCTACGCGGCAGCCACCTTCGAAGGCTCGATGATGGCGGTCAAGACGGTGAACTCACTGTCGCACTACACCGACTGGACGATCGCCCACGTGCATTCCGGCTCGCTAGGCTGGGTCGCGATGATCACCATCGGCTCGCTGTACGCCATGGCGCCGCGCGCGCTGGGCCGCCCGGAAATGTACTCGCGCACGGCGATGGAGTGGCATTTCTGGCTGCACATGGCGGGCACCCTGCTCTATGTGGGTTCGATGTGGACCGCCGGCGTCACCGAGGGTCTGATGTGGCGCGCCACCCAGCCCGACGGCGCGCTGACCTACGGCTTCCTCGACAGCCTGATCGCCATCAAGCCGATGTACCTGATCCGCTGGCTGGGCGGCGTATGCATCCTCTCGGGCATGTGGGTCATGGCGTGGAACCTCTGGTACACCGCGGCGGATGCGCGGGCACGGCTGATCAAGCCGATTCCCGTGCCGATCCCCGAACCGGTACCGCATCAGGTACCCGCTCCGCTGCCTGCCGCCGGTTAAGGACGACATCATGGCCTACAAGCATTTCGAAGCGATCGAGAAACACGCCGGCCTGCTCGGCATCCTGATCGCAGTCATGGTCTCGATCGGCGGGCTGGCCGAGATCACCCCGCTATTCATGGAAGCGCATTCGCTGAAGGCGCCGCCAGGCGTGCATCCCTACGATCCGTTGCGGCTGATCGGCAAGGACGTCTATGTGCGCGAGGGCTGCTACCTGTGCCACTCGCAGATGATCCGCGCACTGCGTTTCGAGACCCAGCGCTACGGTCACTTCTCGACCACCGCCGAATCGGTCTACGACCGCCCGTTCCAGTGGGGCTCCAAGCGCACCGGGCCGGATCTTGCCCGGGTCGGCGGCAAGTACTCCGACGACTGGCATCGCATGCATCTGATGAATCCGCGCCAGGTCGCGCCGCAATCGAACATGCCCGGCTATCCCTGGCTGGCGCACGACACGATCGACGCCGCTGATGTGCAGGCGCGCATGCGCACACTGCGCCGGCTGGGCGATCCGTATACCGACGCCGATATCGCCGCAGCGCCCGCCGCGTTGGCAGGCAAGACGGAAATGGACGCACTGATCGCCTACCTGCAAGGCCTGGGCATCCGCAACGAACCCGTTGCGACAGCCGCCACGCCTGCCACTCCGGACGATGCCCCGGCCAGCACCGGAGGCGCGCCATGACGCCGATGAATCCGATCTGGGGTTACATCGCCGGCGGGTTCATCCTGCTGATGATGTTCAGCTTCATCGGCATCTGGATCTGGGCGTGGCGCAAAGGGCACAAGCCCGCCTTCAACCGCATGGCGCGGCTACCGCTGGAAGACGAGTCCGATACGGCAATGGACACGAAGGAGAATCGCCCATGAGCAGCGGGTGGTCGTTATGGGTGATGTTCCTGGTGGTGCTCAATATGGGCATCACGTTGTTCCTGTTCCTGTGGGGACCGCGCGCGAAAATCCCCACCTTGCCCGACGGTACCAGCGGCCACGTGTGGGCCCACGGCGTGCTGCGGGAGGGCGTGCGCAAGCTGCCGCTCTGGTGGCTGCTGTTCTCGGCCAGCATGTTCGTGATCGCGTTCTTCTATCTGTACCTGTTTCCCGGCTTCGGCAATCACAAGGGTGCGCTGGGCTGGACTTCGCACGGCGAACTGGCCAAGGCGGTCGCCGCGAACGAGGAGAAGCTCGATCCGTTGATGGCGCGCTTTCGGCTGTATCCGGTCGAGCAACTGGCCGGCGATCCGCAAGCCCTGCAGATGGGCAAGGTCCTGTTCCAGGACAGCTGTGCCGCCTGCCATCAGCGCAGCGGCAAGGGCAACATGGTGCTCGGCGCGCCCGATCTCACCGACAACGACTGGCTATATGGCGGCAGCGGCAAGGACATCGTCACGTCGATCCACGACGGCCGTGCCGGCGTGATGCCACCGTGGGCCAGCCTGGGCGAAGACAACGTCGACAACCTTGTGCAGTACGTGCTCAGCCTGTCCGGCTCGCCGCACGACGAGGCCAAGGCCGCCGCCGGCAAGCCATTGTTCGCCACCTGCGCGGCCTGCCACGGCGCCGACGGCAAGGGCAACCAAGCGGTCGGCGCACCGAACCTCACCGATCACATCTGGTTGCATGGCGGCACCGTGGCGGATATCCGCAAGACCATTCACGACGGTCGCCAAGGCCATATGCCGGTGTGGAGCCCGCGGCTGACCGAAGACCAGATCCGCATCGTTGCCGCTTACGTCTATCACCTGTCGCATCCGGCCGATGCCAGCAGCCAATGACATCGCCGCCCGCACCGCATCGGCCTGGTATCGCCAGCCGGTGCTGTGGCTGGGCACCGCGGTCTTCCTCGCTTCGATGGCCGGCTGCGTGTGGTTGATCGTGCTCGGTGTGCGCCACGCCGACACGCCGCTGGATACCTCGCATACCGTCTTCGGCGTCCCGGTCAGCGCACACAGCAGTCCGCAGCGCCCTCCAGCCGACCCGCCACGATGAGCATCTACGCGGCCAGTACCTATGCGGCTGACACCTATGCGGTCGGCACCCATGCGGCATGGGCCCATCCACAACTCGCGGCGCAGGTATTGCGCAGCCGCCGCGACGGATGCAGCGAGATCGCCTTGCGCGTCGAATCGCTGCATGACCCGCGTCAGCTGCTGTGGCTGGAGCAGCAGATTCGCGCCCTGCCCGGCGTGCGGCGTGTCGCCATCGATCGCCCGGCCCGGCGCGTGCGGGTGGTGTGGGATACGCAGCGCACGTCGCTGCCGAGCCTGCTGGACAACTTCGCCGCCGCGCACTGCCCGGCGCAGCCGCTGCAGCGCGACAGCATCGACGATGCCCGCTCGCACGAACAGCACGACGCGCTGAAGCGGCTGCTGGTCGCCGGCATGTGCGCGATGCAGGTGATGACGTACGCGTTCGTGATCTACATCGGCGTGGTCGATTTCGTCGACTTCAGCACGCGCAACCTGTTCCGCTGGCTTGGCCTGATCACCACCGTGCCCGTGGTGTTCTATTCGGCCCAGCCATTTTTCGCTGGCGCCGTGAGCGAACTGCGCGAACGCCGGCTGGGCATCAACCTGCCGGTGGCACTGGCGGTGGCGCTGGTGTTTCTCGCCAGCATGTTCAACACGCTGCGCGGCAGCGGCGAGATCTATTTCGATTCGGTGAGCATGTTCGTGTTCCTGCTGCTCGGCGGCCGCTATCTGGAACTGCGCTCGCGCCATCGCAGCGGTGCGCTGGGCGACGCGGTGATCGATGCGTCGCCCCTGCTGGCCGAACGCCGACGCGCCGACGGCGAACTGGAAACGGTCGCCGCGATCGGCTTGCTGCCCGGCGACCTGGTGCGTATCGCCGAGGGCGGCACCGTGCCGGCGGACGGCGTGCTGGAAAGCGCGCGCGTGCAAGTGGACGAGGCGCTGCTGTCGGGCGAGTCGCGCCCGCTGTGCCGCCTGCGTGGCGAGCGGCTGATCGCCGGCAGCGTGCTGCTGTCCGGTCCGGCCGAGCTGCGCGTGGAGCATGGCGGCGCATCCACCACCGTGGCGCGCCTGGGCGCGCTGGCCACGCGTGCCCGACAGGCCCGCAACCTGCTCAGCGGCAGCGATCGCGAAATCGGCCGATTCGTCGGTCGCGTATTGCTGCTGACGGCGCTCACCGCCTTGGGCTGGCTGCTGGTCGATCCCGCGCGCGCGTTCGAGGCGGCGGTGGCGGTGCTGGTGGTGGCCTGCCCCTGCGCGTTCGCGCTGACCCGTCCGGCCACGCTGACCCGCGCGCTCGGCGTGCTGGCCGGTCGCGGCGTGCTGGTCACCGACGGTGCCGCACTGGCCACGCTGGCGCAGGTCGACTACGTGCTGTTCGACAAGACCGGCACGCTCAGCGTGCCGCAGCTGGACCGACGCGCCGTCGAACCCCTGCGCGGCGACACGCCCGACCGCGTGCTGCAGCTGGCTGCCGCACTGGCCCACGAAAGCTCGCATCCGCTGGCCCGCGCCCTCGCCGATGCCGCCCGCCAGCATGCGCTGCCGTTGCGTGCTCAGTCGGTGCAGGTCAGCGCCGGTGCCGGCATCAGCGGCGAGGTCGATGGTTGTTCGCTGCGTCTGGGCCGCGCCGATTTCGCACTCGCTCCCAGTGGCCAGTCCGTGCCGGCCGACACGGCGGGCGCGCTGCTGCTGGCCGACGCGCAAGGCGCCATCGCGGCGTTCCATCTGGACGAACAACCGCGCGCCGATGCTCGCCGTGTGCTCGATGCGCTTCGCGCCAACGGCATCATGCCGACTATCGCCAGCGGCGACGATGAGGCTCGCGTAGCCGCTCTATCCAGCCGCCTCGGCATCGACGACTGGCATGCGCGTCAGTCGCCAGCCGACAAGCTCGAACGGCTGCAGGCTGCGCGCTGCGACGGCCACCTCACGCTGGCTGTCGGCGACGGCAGCAACGATGCGCCACTACTGGCCGGCGCCGACGTCTCCGCGGCGCTGACCTCCGGAACCGAACTGGCGCAGGCGCACGCCGACCTGTTGTTGCTCGATGGACGCCTGGACGGTCTGATCGATGCCCGCGCGATCGCCCGCCAGGTACAGCGGGTGATGGCGCAGAGCCGACACTGGTCGTTGCTGTACAACCTGTGCGCCGTGCCGTTTGCCGCGTTCGGTTTCGTGCCGCCATGGCTGGCAGGCATCGGCATGTCGCTGAGCTCGCTGGTCGTGGTGCTGAACGCACTGCGGGTCGGTCGCGACGAGGCATCCGAACGGTCCGGTCCGGCCGGCCCTGCGGAACGCACGCTCGAGCTGCGCGCATGAACATTCTGCTGATGCTGATTCCAGTCACTGTGCTGCTGTTGCTGGTCGCGGTGGCGCTGTTCTTCTGGGCCGTCAACCACCAGCAGTTCGACGACCTGGACAGCCCCGCGATCCTGCCGCTACTGGACGATCCGCCGCCGGAAGAATCGCTCCCCGACGAAACCGCCCCACCCACGCAAGACATCGTGTAGGCCGTCGCGCAGGTAGGAGCCCGCTTGCGGGCGATGCTCTTGGCTCTTGGGTTGATTGATTTGAAGCAGAGAGCTTTCACCCTCCTGCGGAGGGCGAGTTACTTCTCTTTTGCTTGTCCAAAAGAGAAGTAACCAAGAGAAAACGACACCCCGCTTACGCGCTTGCCGGGCTTCCTGCCCGGCAAGTCCGCGGGTGGG
>Ga0209026_1000106_pt1 | contig 149446 bp, 143 predicted proteins | sample AraplaCL_Col_mCL_FD_184262 | JGI IMG/M metagenome (GOLD analysis project Ga0209026, IMG submission 184262) | Arabidopsis root microbial communities from the University of North Carolina, USA - plate scrape CL_Col_mCL (SPAdes) (version 2) | ecosystem: Host-associated > Plants > Roots >...
AAGTAATGCCACGTCTATCACTCCGATCTCCTGCTTACGGTCATAAGCAGAATTGTGTTCTATACGTGGGTCAATTCTCGGTGCAAATTATGCGGCTAAGTGGGTCAGTTTTCGACGCAAATCAACAGGCATAGCCATGACTGTACGTAATCTATTGCATGCCCCTCAGATTCCGCGTGTTCTATTCCAGATAGCACAAAGCGACCTTCATTTACCCAGATGAGTACAGGCTCCAAGAGCTCGCAGTTAATGCGGCCTTCGCCCGCTGTCAAATGGGCGGTTCTGATAGTTCGGTGAAGGTGATTTTTGCTGGTCTCGCTGATAGTCAATTTTCCGCGCCGGGTTAGTTCGAAACATAGCCGTGACTTAGGAATGATTTTTCCACGATCGCGCATTTTGATAATAGTGACGTCCATTTCGCTACTCGATTACCACTGTTTATATATCCAGTATTTTAATCCCAATGGCAGGAAAGAAAAGTGTGGCGAAGGATTTTGACGGCCGTTGGTGTCAAAAAAATTAACGACGGGCTGGGTATAAAAAAAGCCCCGGCTGAGCGGGGCTTCTTAGAGGTAACGACGTGTTTAGGGGTTGTGCCGAGATAAGGGTAAAAATAGCTCATAACACTTTTGGTTATATTTAAAGGCTGAATTCTAAAAATAACTGTATAAGCATCTCTCCCTCGTACATCAGATGTACGCAGTATGCGAAGCTCGGTTCAGCGCACCAAGCCCATTTCATTTTCTTGTTCACCGCGATAAAATTTTTTCTTTCGGAAACTCGGAGGCAAGATGGCATCGATCGAACGAACCGCATACCCTCGCTTTCCCACCGTCCTTCCGAGTCAGGATATTCTGACGTACTACACCCCCTCACCCGAGGAAATAGACTGGGTCAAAGGTTTAGCTCGCGGCCCGGACAGCCAGCTTAGTGTGCTCGTGTTACTTAAATGCTTCGAGCAGCTGCACTATTTCCCGCTCCTGGAAGATATCCCGCCTGAAATCGTCGCCCATATTGCTGCTGTGCGAGGGCTTCCTACCGCAAGCTCAATTGCATATAAGAGTCCAGCTACGCTATACCGGCACCATGCCGCGATACGGAAATATTTGGGCGTGTTCCCATTCGATGGAGCCGATTCGCGCAAGATGGCAATTCGTATTGCCAGGGAAGCGGCGCAAGTTGCGGATGTGCGCACCGATATCATCAATACCACCATTGAAGAGCTGATTGGACGTAATTACGAACTGCCGGCCTTCAGTACGCTGGACAAAATAGCCGAACAGATTCACTCGACAGTTCAAGAGCAACTGTTCAAACGGGTTGCGAAGCGATTGACGAGCGAACAGCGTGATTTTTTGGAACATCTGCTGATGACCGAATTTGCTCAACGGCAGACGCAATTTAATCAAATCAAACGAAGCGCCAAGCGGGCATCCAAAAAGCATCTGGAAAATTTGCTCGATCAGCTCACATGGCTGGAATCACTCATTGATGTCGTAAAGCCGCTTGACGGCATTCCGTTGTCGAAACTCACCCATTTTGCCAGTCAGGCAATGGCCCTTGATGCCTCAGAATTAAAAGGACTCAATCCAGAAAAACGTCACACGCTTATTCTCGCCCTGATTCGCAGTATGCGTGTCCGCGCACGCGATGATTTGACCGAAATGTTCATTCGCCGTATGGCGGTGATTCATAAACGTGCGCGAGAGGAACTGGCCAGCATTCAGCTGCGGCAGCGCGCACTATCTGAGCGCCTTGTGCAGAAATTGGACGGTGTCCTTGATATCCTGGTTGACGACTTGGGAAACGAGAAAACAGGACTTGAAATCCGCAAACTCCTGGCGCCAGGTGGTGACTTGGAGCGTCTCAAGCAAGAATGTGAACTGATCCGCGTCTGGAGCGGAAAGAACCACCTGCCGTTACTCTGGAAGCCGTTTTCCAGCCATCGAGCAGTCATCTTCAGAATTGCTCACGCGCTTCACTTTACTTCCGCCACACAAAACCGGGCGCTATTACACGCCCTCCATATTGTTCTGGAAAATGAAACACGCCGCACTGACTGGATGGAGGATGTGGTGGATCTTTCTTTTGCGACCGACCGCTGGCATAAGCTCGTGAAGCGTCCGCACGAGGAAGGACAACCTACCAACCGGCGCTATCTTGAATTGGCTGTCTTTTCGCATTTAGCGAGCGAATTGCGGTCCGGCGATATGTGCGTTGCCGGCTCCGAGACCTTTGCCGACCCTCGAGAACAGTTGCTGTCGTGGGAAGAATGTCAAAAACTTCTTCCCGCTTATTGCGAGAAAGTCGGTTTGCCCGACAACGCGAAGGACTTTGTCGCGATGCTCAAGAAAAAATTGGCGGACAAGGCCGAAGAAGTCGACAACGAGTTTCCCGACCACCAAGCAGACGTCACCATCGGCCCCACTGGTGAACCGGTGTTGAAACGCGTCGTTGCCAAGGAAATTCCAGCGTCAGCGATCGCATTGCAAAGCACGATCATGAACCGGCTGCCGACGCGCAATTTACTCGACGTACTGACCAATCTGGAGCACTGGGTCAAATTCACACGGCACTTCGGTCCTATTTCCGGTAGCGATCCGAAACTTAAACGCGCGGCAGAGCGCTATCTGCTGACGATCTTCGCGTTGGGATGCAATCTGGGGCCCAATCAGGCGGCAAGGCATCTTGCCGGTGATGTTACTCCACACATGCTGTCCTTCGTGAATCGCCGGCATATGACAGTCGAGAACCTGGACGCCGCCATTAGGGATTTGAATGAACTCCATCTGCGTCTGGACTTATCCAAGCTCTGGGGCGATGGAAAATCGGTAGCAGCCGACGGTACGCAATACGATTTTTACGAACAAAATCTGTTGGCTGGGTTTCATTTTCGGTACCGCAAGATGGGGGCAGTGGCCTATCGGCACGTGGCTAATAATTATATTGCGGTGTTTCGTCACTTTATCGCGCCCGGCATCTGGGAAGCGATCTATGTGATCGAAGGCCTGTTAAAAGCGCAATTGTCGGTGGAGGCCGATACCGTCTATTCGGATACACAGGGCCAGTCTGCTGCCGTCTTCGCGTTTACGTATTTGCTCGGAATCAACCTGATGCCCCGCATTCGTAATTGGAAAGACCTTGTTTTGCATCGCGCAGATAAAAAGACACGGTATAAACACATTGATCGCCTCTTTACCGAAACTACCGATTGGGGCCTCATTGAATCGGAGTGGCAAAACATGATGCGCATCGCACTGTCCATCCAGCACGGTCGTATTGCATCCCCTTTGTTGCTGAAGAAATTAAGCGCCAAAAATGGTCGCAGCCGGCTCTTTGCAGCTGTACGCGAGATGGGTGGCGCCGTACGCACTGTTTTTCTTCTTAAATGGATTTCGGATATCAAGATGCGGCAGGAGGTAACTGGGGAGACTAACAAAATGGAGTCCTATAACGGCTTCGCAAAATGGCTCTCGTTTGGTGGTGACGTTATTCCACAAAATGACCCTGAAGAACAACAAAAGCGGCTTCGCTACAATGATCTGATTGCGGCTGCGGTGATCCTGCAGAATACGGTGGACATGATGCGTGTCATTCAGACGCTGGTCGCCGAGGGCCATGATGTCAAGGCTGACGATCTGGCGTTTTTGAGCCCGTACATCACCAGTGGGCTGAAACGGTTTGGCGACTACCACCTCAACTTGAAACGCACTCCAGAGCAGTGGATCCGCGATACCTTATTCAGCAATGCGGCTAATCAAGCGCGCCAAAATTGAAATGAAGAACAACACATGACAGACGCAGACAAGAGCCAGGTCGAAACGCCTTATGGAACCGTGGACGCGAAGGCATTGGAAGCGTTACAGGATAGCTATGACACGTCCGCGATGCTACGCATGGTGGATCAGCTGGATGCAATTCGGACGCGTCTTGATGGCATTGACGGCGTACGCGATGAGCTACTGCGCCTGCACGCAATGACACATACCGTTCTCAATGGTGCGAGACTGGTCGCTCACCCTGACGAAACAGACATCTGGGAGGCTGCTGACGAGTTAATTTCAGAATTTCATGATTGGTCGACTACCTTTGCAAGATTTGCAGAACAACTGAATCCGCTGATCGATTTAACTCCCGAAAAAGAACTTCCGCAAAGTAACAAAGGCTGCTGATGCATCAATACGGTTGCACTGTACACCAGGTGCAATTGGTCCCTAACCAATCCAATAGATGCAATAGTTGCTCATCCACACTGGCATCATTCAACGCGAGGACGCACAAGAGCGTGAGCAAGCTCATCAGCATCAGGCTCTCCTGCCAATGGCGGAGACCGATAAGATACGAACGCCGGGTTCGCCGCGAAACATTTTTTCTGTCGTAGATATTCATATTGAGATCCTCTGAGATGTTCTTAGTGCTGCCCAGGCAGGTGGTTATTTTCCTCATGCCTTCGCTCATGGTCATTCCATAGGACGAAGCGTCGACTCGCTGTAACGATCAACCAAAGCCACGTCAAGGCCGTCAGAATCAACAGACCAAGCAATATGCGGGGACTTAGCCTGCTGACTCGATATAAGCCAACCTAACTGGCAAGCAATAAAAGATGAATCGCCGTCAGCCCTAGAATCTGAAGATTTAGTTTGCTACGCTTACTCCGGATCTCCTGATTGTTATCGTCGCAGTGTTCAGCGAGATGAGGTGTTTTGTTATGCATGTCTCCTCCTGTCTGATCAGCTTTCAGGGGTTCCGATTGAGCCGAATTCAACAGCAGTCTTGACGTAAAACACAGAGACGCCTTCCTTGGCTAAAGCATCGAATAGCGTGTCAGCAGTCTTTTCGTCGACCGCCATCGTGACTTCGATGGGTTGATCGGCCAGCTCAAAGAAATGCGCGGAATGGAAATGACTATCGCGCCCGAAACTCTCGCTGCCGGCCAGAATGGTGGCGCCGCGGGTGCCGTGCGCCTGAGCAAACTGGAGCAACCATTCGGCCAACTGTTTGCCGGCATGCTTGCGATCTTGTTGCGTAAAAAACGTAATCTGAAAGCCTTTCATTGCTATCTCCTGATGATTGTTATTGCCGTGTCAGCACCACTGTTGTGATGCCGAGAAATGTCATTGCCAATGCACCCGCGACGTGCAAGGTGATCGCACCGAACGCCCACATCAGCCGTCCAGATTGCAGTAATGAAACGACTTCCTCTGAAAAGGTGGAAAACGTCGTCAATCCGCCTAAAAATCCCGTCACCACGAACAGTCGCCACTCTGGTCCAAGCGTCGGATGTGCTCCCAGATAGGCAATGGCTACGCCGATCAGGTAGCAGCCCACAAGATTTGCGGTGAGCGTGCCAAACGGAATGACCTAAAACACGCCATTGAGCTTGCTGCTCGGTAGCCAGCGCATTAGGCATCCAGCAGCGCCGCCCAGACCAATGACCACGATCGATTTCAGCATTCCATCGCCTCTTTATTGGTGTCGCCTACGTGCTAATTCTCCAAAGGCAATTCGCATTTAAATAGCACTGCACGCACTTTTTGCAATTCCTCCGCATGGTCGTGGAGATATTTGCGCAGATGTTTTTCCGTATCGATCAGCTCCAGGCACTGGGGATGCCGCATTGACGAGACCTCCGGGTGATGAACACTGAGCTTTTCGCCCGCCAGGTAGCCAGCATCGATGTGATGCAACATGGCTTGCTGGATGCCGGCGCGGCGCGCCACCGCCAGTAAATGATGGGCAAGCGCCGGTGCGGACAGGCGATGCCAAAAGCGTGTGGCCTTGGCTTTGGCCGAGATAGGGAAATACAGTCGCAATGCAGTCAGTTCACTCATGATGGGATTGGTCTTTGGTGGATGTAGTGGATGCTTCGTTTTCTTGATGCTTTCTTTTGAGATCGGCCTTGTAGGCGTTCATCTCGGCGATTTTCATGCCCTCAGGCATGGGCCGATGCTTGGGGTGTCCCACGCGCTGCGCGTGATAAATGCCGGTATGGCCGGAGAACAGATAGCTGACGATGCAGGCTAAGGCCGCGAATGGTCCAATTTCAGGACCAAACAGCTCGATGGCCATGATGGTCGAGGCAATAGGCGTGTTGGCCGCACCCGCAAATACGGCGACGAAGCCGATACCGGTCAGCAAAGAAAATGGAAGATGGAGTAACGGCGCCAGGGCGTTGCCGAGCGTCGCACCAATGTAAAACAGTGGCGTCACTTCGCCGCCTTTGAAGCCGGTTCCCAACGAAGTCACGGTGAACACCATCTTGGCAAAGAAATCCCAAGGGGCTACCGGTTGCTGGAACGATTCCACGATCACGGGAATGCCCAAGCCGATGTATCGCTGGGTGCCGATGGCCCAGACAGCCACAGCCACAATGACGCCGCCTATAAGTGGACGTAGAGGCGCATAGCTGATGCGGCGCTTCATGAAAGCGGACAGGCCATGCGTGGTATTGGCGAACAGCATGCCGACTAGCCCAAAGATAATGCCCGCGACGATGACAGACACAACACTCCAGAACGCAATGGGTGTCATCCCTGTCATCGCATAGTGGGTATGGTGCACGCCCCAGGCGAGTCCGATCTGGTCGGCGGCAATGGCCGCCACAAAACACGGAAAGATGGCGTCATAGCGCATGCGGCCAATGGCCAGCACTTCCAGACCGAAGATTGCACCGGCCATGGGTGTGCCGAACACCGAGGCGAAACCGGCACTGATACCCGCCATGAGCAGAATGCGACGATCCTCCTGGCGCAACTTGAAAAGATGGGTCAGCTGGTCGGCCAGCGCACCGCCCATTTGCACCGCAGTTCCTTCCCGACCGACAGAGGCGCCGAACAGATGAGAGACGACGGTACCGATCAGCACCAGCGGCACCATGCGTAGCGGCACTACCTTCTTGGGATCATGGATTTCGTCGATAAGGAGATTATTGCCGGCCTCAACAGGCTTGCCGGTGTGCAGATAGAGCCATCCCACGGCGAAACCGGCGAGCGGCAATAGCCAGATAACCCATGGATGGGCTTCGCGCCAGTTGGTAGCGTATTCGAGGGAGAAGAGAAAAAATGCCGATGCAGTGCCGGCGAGCGCGGCAATGACGCTTGCGATAATGCACCACTTGCCGATATACGGCAGTAGATCGAGTTGCTCAGGGTGTTTGTAGTGTTTCATGTTGCCAGGTGTCGAGTAAATCAGCCTGGCGAACAAAGACTTTGGGCGAATACCTACAGTCCCGGCTTACCAGGTATCTGTAGGCATCATCAGCTCCGGCGTGATGCCGGTGGCGGTTCAAGGAGGAATGCCATCTCCTGTTTGGGATATTAACAAGTTTTCAGAAATGGGACAACTTTCTTCAATCTCCTGTTCTTTAGGATCGCGCAGCTCGCACGGCGCTCATTCCCAGCATCAGTACAAAGCCGATAAAAAAGACCACGGAATCCGTCGTCATGGAAACATTCACCCGGCTAGCAGCACCCCAGGCAGCAATCACCCATATGAGAATGCCGGCGGCCAGCATGCCATCGTCAACAAATAGCCCGACCAGCTCATGCCAGATTGTCTGCAACCAGCCAGTTGGCGAGGCTTTCTTTACTTTTTTCACGGCGGGCGTGTCGGCTCTTGGTTGTGCTTTGCAGATCATCAGAAGGACGTGGGCGAAGATGAAATAGCCGACGATCAGCGCAACGATGGCCCAGTCGGCTCCGGGCCATTCAATATGGACACCTTCGCCCACCCAGAACGTGCCGAAGGCGGCGAGCAAAATACCAACGCAAAACTTCAGCGCATTTTCAGGAATATTACCCAGAGGACGATGCAGCCATAGCCCAAGCAAGACTACCAGGACTAAGGCCGCAATAGCTCCGACAGACGCCGGAACAATAAGCTGGCCACTAGCACCAATAGCGATGACAATAAAAACGACCTCAATTCCTTCCAGCATAACAATCTTGAAGGCCGTCAAAAAAGCGACTTTGTCCCAAGCGCCTTGAACATCAGGGAGCGACTGGTGCAATTGCGCCGTTTCCTTGGCGTAGGTAGCCACTTCGTCATGCAAGGCAATGACACCCGCGGATCTTAAAATTGCTTTACGCAACCAGCGCAAACCAAAAAGCAAAAGCAATGTGCCGACGACTAGCTGAATGGTCGGCAGCGGCATCTCCGCTAGTGAACGCCCAAAGGCCAGTACCATTCCTGCAAGCAAGGCCAATGCGCTGACGGTGCCTGCAATGGCGGCACGCCAGCCTCGCACTATACCGACCGCCAAAACGACCGTCAGGGCCTCGATGAATTCGACAAACGACGCCAGGAATGAGGCCAGAATTGTCGGTGCTGCATGCGCCAAGTTGAGTAACAAGCTCATCCTCCTTTTGAAGTAGCGAGTGTCGATACTAAAGATATAGGCATCTAAAGAAAAAAGCCATGTGGAAAAATCCACATGGCTTCATCAATTGCAATTCAAGAAATCAATTACCAAATTGCGTTGCCAGATCCATCCTTGATTTGATTTTTCCAAGCTGTTTCAATTACCTTCACAACTTCCGCCGGCATCGGAATATAGTCCAGTTCAGCGGCCATTTGGCCACCATTTTTGTACGACCAGTCAAAAAACTTCAATACTTCTTTTGCTTTAACTGCGTCGGCCTGGGTCGTGTGCATCAGCGCGAAAGTGGCGCCAGTGATAGGCCAACTGTTCTTGCCTGGTTGATCAGTAGAAACTACGGCGAAGCCTGGAGTTTTCTCCCAGTCAGCACCTGCTGCTGCGGACTTAAATGTTGAGTCATTTGGCTGAACAAACTGGCCGTCGTGATTTTGCAGCTGCGAATAGACCATATCATTCTTCTTCGCGTAAGCAAACTCAACATACCCAATTGCGCCCTTGATTTGCTTCACGTTTGACGCCACGCCTTCATTACCTTTGCCGCCTACGCCAGTTGGCCATTTCACAGTCGTACCTGATCCGACTTTCGATTTGAAGTCACCATTCACTTTAGACAAATAGTCTGTAAACAAGAACGATGTGCCGGAACCGTCGGCACGGTAGACGACAGTAATGTCCTCTGCCGGTAACTTCACCCCTGGATTCAACGCGGTAATCTCTGGGGCAACCCACTTCGTAATCTTGCCGAGATAGATGTCGGCCAACACTTTACCAGTCAATTTAAGTTGCCCAGGTTTGACACCGTCCAAATTAGCGACTGCAACGACTCCACCCATGATCACCGGGAACTGCATGAGGCCATTCTTTGCCAATTCATCCGGCTTCAAGGGCATATCAGATGCGCCAAAGTCCACTGTGTTTGCTTTGATCTGATTGATACCGCCACCAGATCCAATAGCTTGGTAGTTCAAGCCATTGCCGGTATTTTTCTTATAGGCTTCAGCCCATTTCGACGCGATCGGATAGACAAACGTTGATCCTGCGCCAGTCATGTCAGCAGCAAACGCCGATGACACCACAACAAGCGAAGAAAGCGCTATCAAGAACGATCTCTTAAGCATATTAATACGCACAATATCCTCCTAATTAGAATGGTCGAAACCGCAAGATATTGAGCAATTATTACAGCTGGATGACATCTCGCTAGATGTTACATCTAGTTTCAATTGAGGGATTATTTCAATTTTCTTCGCGCAGAGAAAGAGAGTTGGCAAATAATTTTCCCTTCAGGAAACTCTCAAGAGTTTTCCAGGGCAGCTCCATACACTCAGTGTCAGCTAAGTTTTGCCGACTACTATTCCGAATACCAATTTGCCGCACCAAGGTTACGCACCCTCCACGCGAAATGCTTAGTTGAGGCCTGCCAATCAGGGAAATGGCTTTTTAAGTATCGGGACCGTAATGGAAGAACTGAACCAAGCTCTATTTTTGTTGATTAACGCATCGATACATCCGAATTCGCTCACAGTGTTTGCCGCCAAGGTATTGGCAAATGACACTATATGGATTATCCCTTTAGGTATCAGTGCGTACTGGTTGTATGGCGCAGAGAGAACCAGGATCGTAGTCTTGGCGTCCTGCATGTCGGGAGTTTCAGGCCTACTCATTAATCAGATCATTGCCCTGATGTGGACGCATCCTCGTCCATTCATGATAGGTCTCGGGCAGACCTTAATTCCTCATGCCGCCGATTCTTCTTTTCCAAGCGATCACCTGACGCTAGTGTGGGCAGTAGGAGTGACGTTCTTACTACACAGGGATTTCCGATTTGTCGGTTCCATACTCTCTCTCCTCGGCATAGCGATCGCATGGGCGCGTATCTACCTTGGGGTCCATTTTCCGATGGATATGCTCGGATCGGTTTTCGTAGCGACGGCTACCAGCCGCTTAATTTCGTGGCGCGAAGATCTCTTTGTTCTCCCTCTGTTTCACCTCATCAGTCGGCTTCACCGATCCTTGCTTAGCCCCTTTATTCAGCGTGGATGGGTCAAAAAATAGCTAACTATGGATGCGCTAAGTTTTACCTGCGAGACTAACTTTATTAATTTTGAATATTCGATCCCGGCATCAACATGAACAAATCCTTGGCCCAAGACGGCTCCATTTCTGCCAACAAAGTTCCAGAGGCAACAGCCCTTTTCTGGATCATAAAAATGATGTCCACAACGGTCGGGGAAACCGCCGCAGACTATTTAAATGTCAACTTACACTTTGGATTAACCGGGACATCCATTTTTATCGGCTCATTACTTGCGATCGTTCTGTTCTTGCAGGTTCGGTCCGCTCGTTACATTCCTTCTTTGTATTGGATATCAGTCGTTCTAATTAGCGTATTTGGTACGCTCGTGACCGATAACTTAAGTGACAATTTCGATGTTCCACTAGGCATTACCACTGCGGCATTCAGCCTAGCGTTGATTGCCACGTTCGTAGAGTGGTATTCCAAAGAAAAAACCTTATCCATTACCGCTATCAATAGCTTTAGGCGAGAATGCTTTTATTGGCTTGCGATTCTTTTTACGTTTGCTTTAGGTACCGCAGCAGGAGACTTGGTCGCGGAAGGTTTAAGCATTGGTTATGCCAGTGCCGCACTTCTATTTGGAGGATGTATCGCTATCACAGCACTTGCTTACTACGTATTGAAAATCAACGCTATTACATGCTTTTGGATTAGCTATATCTTGACTCGTCCGCTAGGAGCTTCTTGCGGAGATCTGCTATCTCAACCTACGTCTGCCGGCGGTTTTGGGATTGGCGCCGTGACGACGAGTGCGCTATTTCTCGTCACTATCGTGGGATTGGTTTTCTACCTATCCATCACTCAGAAGCGAATCAAAATTTCTTAAAATGCCATGCCTGCAAACATAGGAATAGATGAAATGACGTTCTCAGATTCGAACAAATATACATCTCCTGCGAAGATATTTCATTGGCTGACCGCATTGTTTATTGTGCTCCAATGTGCAGTTGGATGGATCATGCCAGACGTCGATGAACTATCAACGCCAGAAGGGCTCGTTAGCGTGCATCTTTCAATAGGAGTATTAATTGCCGTATTACTGGTCGTTCGTTTGATGTGGCGCTTTGGCCACAAGCCTCCTCAAGCATCCATTCAATTGTCACCAGCTTTTCGATTCGCCGCTGGGGTAACACATTGGGCTATCTATTTATTGCTGCTCATTGTTCCTATACTTGGCTGGATTAATGCCGTGGAACGAGGATGGTCAGTAACGCTATTTGGAATATTTCGTGTCCCGAATATGTTGCCCCGCGAATCTGCACTGTGGGCAGACATAGGAGATATGCATATTGCTAGTGTGTGGGTTCTTGTCGTGTTGGTCAGCTTACATGCACTAGCAGCGCTCTACCATCATTTTGTGCTTAAAGACGATACGCTAAAGCGCATGCTGCCTGGCTCATAACCTTAGTCACAAAATTTAGACATTCGTCGATAAATTTTTTTAAATCAACTATGAATAATATTCGCGATACTGAGCACCTTTTTAGCAAAGTACCAGAAGTAACCTTAGCATTCTGGATTGTGAAGATTGCAGCGACGACCTTGGGTGAAACGGGCGGCGATGCAGTGTCCATGTCAATGAATTTTGGATACTTAATGAGTACGGTTATTTTTGCAGCATTATTTTTAGCGGCAGTAATAATTCAAATCCGAACAAAAAAATTTCATCCTTTGATTTATTGGGCAACGATCATCGCGACCACGACAGTAGGTACGACGCTCGCTGACTATGCTGACCGCTCTTTAGGCATCGGCTATGCAGGTGGCACGGCGCTATTAATCGTCTGCTTGATTGCCTCATTACTTACCTGGTACCGGTCAATGGGAACGATATCGGTTAACACCATTAATTCGTCCAAAGCAGAGATGTTTTACTGGGTCACTATCATGTTCTCCCAGACACTAGGTACCGCACTGGGCGACTGGACTGCTGATACCGCAGGACTTGGGTATGGCGGTGGCGCCATATTATTTGGCGCTATGTTACTTGCCCTAGTAGCGGCCTACTACTGGACTAAGATTTCCCGGACGTGGCTTTTCTGGGGTGCTTTTATTCTAACTCGCCCTCTGGGGGCAGTGGTAGGCGATTTCCTCGATAAGCCAGTCAGCGCCGGCGGACTGGCAATGAATCGCTATTCTGCATCTATCGCTTTACTCGCCTTTATTCTGACCAGTCTCTTAATATTCCGGCAGCGTGCCGCAAAACGATTCCATTAAAAGAGCGCGGCCTAAATGTGCATAGGAAATGACGCAAGAACTGACGACCAGAATAAAAAAGGGATATTGCATGCGCGTATTACTAGTCGAAGACGATGTAATGATTGGAGAGGCTGTACAAGCATCACTAAAAGATGATTCTTACGCAGTCGATTGGGCTCTCAATAGCATCACGGCACTAAGTAGCCTTGGCTGTCAGACCTACGATTTAATATTGTTAGACCTAGGTCTACCAGGCAAAGATGGGTTTTACGTGTTGAAATCGATTCGATCAAATGGCGATCGTGTACCTGTCATCATCATCACGGCAAGAGACGATGTCGATGATCGCATTCGAGGACTTGACGGTGGAGCTGATGATTATGTTCTTAAGCCTTTCAATATGGCCGAATTACTTGCGCGAATACGCGCCGTGTATAGAAGAAAGGGAGGTTCCGCGTCAGCGCAACTCAGCAACGGAGAAATTGTTCTTGACCTTGATACGAAAGAAGCTGCAGTAAGTGACAATCAGCGCCGTCAGTTATCCAATCGGGAATTTTCCTTGCTTCAAACTTTAATGATCAGGCCGGGTGCGATTTTATCTCGCACCGAATTGGAAGAACGAATATACGGCTGGGGTGAAGAAGTTGAGAGTAACGCCATTGAGTTTATTATTCATTCACTTCGAAAGAAACTTGGAAGCCGAGTTATTAAAAACGTGAGAGGTCTGGGATGGATGGTTTCAAAAGGCGACTAAAGGATTCTTTGCAGTTTAGGCTTTCTTTAACCCTCTCAATCTCCATTTTAAGCATTGCCATAGTTGCCGGATTTTTTGCCTTTTACACGGCATTTGACGAAGCGCATGAGTTGCAGGATGACGTACTTAGGCAGGTCGCTACACTATTTGATAGACACGGGTTGAATCCTCCTGACAAAGGAGATGCCGGTAACGAATCAGATAGTGAAAAAGAGTCACGTGTTTTTGTGCAGATAGTTTCGCCCAATATTAACGATAACGCGAAAAATGGCTTACCAACCTTATTGCCACTACCGACAACTCTGGCAGATGGTATGCAAACGGTCATCGCAGGAAGCGAAAATTATCGTGTCTTTGTGAAAAAATTAAGTACAGGCCAGCGTTTGGCCGTCGCTCAGGAGACGGATATTAGAGATGAAATAGCGTACGAGAGCTCATTACGAACCTTGATGCCATTTTTAATTCTGATTCCCGTTCTTTTACTTGTTGTCGCAGACCTGATTCGAAAGATATTTAAACCGATAACAACTCTCTCACGTGAGATAGATAGTAGAGGGGATCAAGAACTTCATCCAATTCCAGTTGAGCCACTTCCGTCAGAAATTATCCCATTTGTTGGAGCGATTAATCGGCTCCTTGCGCGGGTTGAACTTTCAGTGGGAGTTCAGAGGCGCTTTGTCGCTGATGCGGCACATGAACTCAGATCGCCGTTGACAGCATTGTCATTGCAGGGCGAAAGACTTGCCAATGCTGAGATGTCGGTCAACGCACGCGAGCGTTTAGCCACGCTACGCCATGGGATCGATCGCACTAAAATACTGCTGGAGCAGCTACTTACATTGGCAAAGGTGCATGCAGAAACCGAGCGTATTAGGACAAACGTATCGCTGCAGAAAGTATATCGACGAGTCTTGGAGGACGCTCTTCCTTTAGCGGAATCAAAGCATATTGACATTGGGGTCACTAGCAGCACCGATTTCAACATTTGCGCTAACGAAGTTGATTTGATTGTTCTCGTAAAAAACTTAGTCGATAACGCAATTCGCTACACCCCAGAAAACGGTCGCGTCGATCTCTCGATAGTGACCGGTAAAAATGAAGCTAGTCTAGTTGTTGAAGACAATGGCCCAGGCATTCCTGAATCCGAATGGCATCGTGTCTTTGATCCGTTCTATCGTATTCCTGGCAACCATGAAATCGGATCTGGATTGGGCCTCTCTATTGTTAATGCAATCGTAAGCCACCTTGGTGCATCAATTCATCTAGGTTTCACAAACAAGACCCAATTATCAGGACTTCGAGTGGCTGTTACGTTCCGCTCAACAAATAGGTGATATCAACGCATGTCAAGGCTCGGTTAGGTTTTCATCGTTAGCTAGTTCTACTTGTTTTCCGTAAAAGCTCCTACTGATAACGAAGTAGCTCGGAACAGATCAGTTCTATAACCTCAGTGTGAATCAGATGCGACACTAATAGTATTAGCTTGCCTGATTAACTTTCTAAGTATAGCCCATCCAAGCCTGTAGAAATCAAGCCACAACATCACTCCGTCGCTCAGTTTGAGTGCATGTTAGAGATGAGTAAATCAGATCGCCTGAAAAATATTGAAGATTGATTTTTTTATCCGAAATAGCATCATAATGAGATACAAAATTTCTATCGAGCGATCAGGAGATAGAGCATATTTTTACCAATAAAATCTATAGTTTACAGAACAGGTCCCGTAGTACATATAGTCGGAAACTTGTGCCGCCTCTTTCAATTCTCTCGTTTTGAGATTGAAAATTATTTGATAAGTGCAGCGCACCATTTCCCAATATAGAAGTTCAGAGATATCTAACCACTCCGGTATGTTCATGCGATCAATCGCTCTCTATCTTAGGAATTCTTTGTCTAGGGACTTTCTTCCTCTAGCATGCTTATTTTTAGGAGTATGTCTTACCACGGTAATGTATATATGGAGTGTAAAGAATGAGGGAGACAAAGCCAGAGTTGAATTCATTCAAAACGCCGCTGAATTTAGAACGGATTTGTCTGGGAGGATTCAGTCCTATATTGATATTTTACCGGGCCTAAAAGCGCTGTCTCTTCTGGAACAGCGGCCATCAGACCTTCGCGTAAGGCGTTTTGTTTCAGCGATCTCCCTCCAAGAACGTTTTCCGGGAATGGCGTTTATTTTCATCGCGGATCATATTCGTCTGGACGAGCGCGAAGAGTACATTTTTCAGGTACGTAATGATCAATCACTAAGGTTTGAAGGGCATCCTAACTTTGATATAACGCCTTCCGGATCTCGCACAGAATATCTAGTTATTCGTCATGTTTTTCCTGAAGATTCTCCTACGATAGGTTACGACTTATATGATCCAAGTAAATCATATAGACAAGAAGTGGACGAGGCTGTAAGTACTGGAAATACCACCGCTACTAAACCACTGGTGCTGGCACGGGATAGGAATTCAGCGAGGATTCCGGACAATACAAGTATCGTTATTCGAGAACCTGTATATATCGACGACGTAGTTCCAAAAGCACTTAAAGAAAGACAAAGAAGACTACAAGGCGTTGTAGGCGTTGCATTTAAAACTAAGGAGTTGATCACTAGCGTGCTGTCCAAAGATACTGCAGCGCATATGCATATAGTTATACGAGATCTTCACTCTTCTGAAGTCGACGTCCCCATTTATGATAACGCGCTCGCTAAAGAGATTGACGCAATAGGATATAGAGGCAATGAAATTGTCCGATCCATCATTCACGTTGCAAATCGCGAATGGGAGATTGTCTCCACAGATCGTGTACAACGTTACGCGTATTGGTATCAGCCTATTCCATTACTTGTTTTAGTGAGCGGATTATCTGTTTCTCTTTTGCTTACTTTGATCTTGAGGATATTAGTATCCAGGACCCAAGTTGCTGAGCTAGCTGTCGAAGATGCTCTGGCTCAGGTAAAACGAGAGCGTCGAGCTTTGGAAGAAGCCCAATCTATTGCAGCCATCGGAAGCTGGGAATGGGACATAAAGCATCAGAAATTATATTGGTCGGCCGAAATGGTGCGTATCTATGCATTAACGGCGGACGAATTCATTGAAAATCCTCGGCGTTTTTTTAAGTGTGTTCCTGTTAAGGAGAGGAAAGCACTTTTCCAAGAAATTAGGTCTTCGATTTTAGATCGTAAAGCAATTAGATATGAACATAATCTGATGTTCGTAGATAGAAGAAATTTAGTGCTACAGGTCAACTCTGAGCTTCAATATGATGCTGCCGGCCAACTACGAGCTATCGTAGGCACCGTCCAAGACATAACAGATCAAAGAACAAATGAGCTTGAAATACAGCGCCTAGCATTCACAGATCCTCTTACTAATTTAGTTAATCGGAGACTGCTAATTGAAAAAATCTCTACCGCCTTAATTCAAGCAAGAGAAACCGATCAAAATGGAGCGCTATTTTTTATTGATTTAGATAATTTCAAAACAGTAAATGATGCAAAAGGACATGCCGTCGGAGATGCACTTTTGGTACTCGCCGCCGAAAGGTTGAAGTTGCTTCTTCAAAATGGTGATACTGCGGCTAGATTGGGCGGAGATGAGTTTGTTTTGCTTGTTAGAAATCTTTCTGACACAGTCGAAGATGCAAACCGCGTAGCCTTGCAAATTGCCGAAGCCGCTCGAGTCTCATTATCTCGCTCCTATTTAATATCCGACGTCGAATACCAATCTAGCGCAAGTATAGGGATTACTCTTTTTAATCAAGAGGAGAAAACCTATGCAGACTTATTTCGAGAAGCGGATATTGCGTTGTACAAAGCAAAAAGTGGAGGTAAAAACCGAGTCGTATTCTTTGCACAATCAATGCAAAAGGAAGTTGAACAAAAACTTGCGCTCGAGCACGATTTGGAGGAGGCGTTACAAGACGGTCAGTTACATATAGTTGTGCAATCTCAATTTGATTCTCAAAGAAGGCGCAGTGGGGGAGAACTTTTGCTTCGATGGATGCATCCGTCATTTGGCAACATTCCTCCAGATAAATTTATCCCTCTCGCAGAAGAAAGTGGACTGATTGTTCGTGTTGGTTCTTGGGTCTTGGAAAACGCCTGTCGAACATTAGCAATATTTGCGAGCAGAGGAATCACAGACACGCTCTCCGTGAATGTCAGCCCCAGACAATTTCGTCAAGAGGAATTTGTATCAATCTTGAGAGAAATGCTTGCGAAGCACGGAGCCCCACCTTCTCAACTTATCTTGGAAATCACCGAGGGGCATTTAATCGATGATATTGCCCATACCATTCAGCGTATGCAGGATCTTACCTCGCTAGGGATTCGTTTTTCCATTGACGATTTTGGGACTGGTTATTCGAGCTTGGCATATTTACAGAAATTGCCACTCTATGAACTAAAAATTGATAAAAGTTTTATCCGAGATACGTTATCTCACCCAACAAATACGGCAATAGTACAGCTCATTTTGGGTATGGCAAAAAATTTGGATTTACGCGTGGTTGCCGAGGGAGTCGAAACGGAAGATCAATTTGATTTCTTGGTCCGAGAAAGGTGCGAGATGATGCAGGGATTTCTTCTTGGTCGACCTGTACCTTTAGAAACTTGGTGCCAGGAAGTATTGCAGATTGACTTATGAGAGAACCTGAACTCAATTGGCACTCCTTATTATTGGGTTCAATATAGCCAGAAGGGCGATGGGCGCCGTGTTTCCGAAACGTCCGACATGTCTCATCGCGTACACAATGCGGATGAGTACATATGAGATGCAGGTTCCCTATAAATTAGGTACGAGTCGACGTATTTTGCGTACAAGCAAAATATAGTCTAGTGCTGACACCTCTACCGAAGGGGCTGAGATATTAGGCTCTTCTAAAAATATCGTTTTGGATGCTATGCCTATCAAAACAATATATACGATTATCTTAGCCTTTTGGCCGTAATACGTTTTGGATCAAGGACAAATACCCATAGGATTTAGATTGGCCTTCCCGGCCAATGTAACACTCCAAAGCAGCACTCGAATATGTAGTTAATATTAAACTTTAAAAAAATACCTTTGGAAAAATAGCGATATGAGCGTATTCAATCAAGAAGGCGTTATTGAGTTCCTATTCTCTAATACAGATGAACAGCTTGATGACTTGGATTTCGGCGTAGTCGGATTTGATATCAATGGCATAGTCAAGCATTACAACGCTACTGAGTCGAAAATAGCAGGACTACGCCGAGAGCGCGTTATTGGGCAAGATTTTTTCTTTGCGGTTGCGCCGTGCATGAATAATTTCATGGTTGCTCAGGTCTTTGAAGATGCTCGGGCTGAAGATAAGCATCTCGATCTTGTAATTGACTACGTTTTGACACTACGCATGAAACCGACAAAAGTAAAACTTCGTCTCTTGTCGAGCCCTGCAGTTCCAACCTCTTACGTGCTAATACAGAGGCATTTCTAATTATGGGAACGGCTATAGATGAACTTCAGGAAGAGCATGAAGCTTTGCTTCAGTTTCTTTATGCGGCTCCAGTTGGGCTCGTTCAGACCAACTTAATAGGGGACGTACAACTCATTAATCCGCTATCAGCACAGTTGTTGATGCCCATTGTCACTGCAGGAGATCTAACTAATCTCTTTGATGTGTTTAATTCAGTTGCTCCTGAACTGCGGAGCATGGCTGCTACGTTCCCTCACACAAAAGGTTCAATCTGTGAAGGATTGAGAATACAACTGACAGCTGGAATTTTAGGAAGACAAGACCCGAAAATTCTTGGGTTTAGTTTGATGAAAATTGCTCCGGATCGCCTGATGGCTGTCATTACTGATATGACGAAAGTAATCGCACAAGAACGTCAGTTGAAACATAGTGTGGCAATGTTTGAGGCTATTGTTACGGGGGTTACGGACTACGCGTTGATGACTTTGGATAGAGAAGGTCGAATAGAAAGTTGGAACACAAGTATTGAGCGAGTGACCGGATTCTTAGCTGAAGAAGTTATCGGAAAATCTTTTTCTATCTTTTATCCGGCAGGAACAATTTCTGCTGATAGAGTAAGTGACTATCTCAAGGAAGCAGACGCGGATGGCTGGATCTTAGATGATGGATGGCGGTTAAAATCTGGAGGCGAAAAGTTTTGGGGGAGTAGTATCATTACTCCGCTTCAAGATGAAATTGACGAAGTAGCGAACAAGAATTTTAGAAATGAAAATGGTAATCATCACTATGCATTAATACTGCGAGACATCACTGACAAACATATGGAGGCTGACGAGTATTTACGCACAATCTTTAGCGACCATTTGACGGGAATCTCAAACAGACGCGCTTTTTTTGAAGCAGCAGCATTAGAACTCAAAAGATGGAGGCGCCATCCTCGTCCACTGTGTGTCATGACGATTGATGCGGATCATTTTAAGAGAGTGAATGATACCTATGGTCATACTGCCGGCGATGAAGTTTTACGGAATCTAGCCTCTGTTTTGAAGAATACAACCCGTGATATTGACGTTGTTGCCCGCATTGGCGGGGAGGAGTTCGCAGTGTTACTTCCATCAACCGAGATTCAAAATGCGTACCTAATAGCTGAAAGATTCCGCAAAACGGTTGAAGCTCAGAGCGTATGGGTATCTGGTATAGAAATTACGTATTCCGTAAGCATTGGACTAAGTACTATGGAACATAGCATCACCGGCCTAGATGAATTGCTGCAACGTGCTGACAAGGCCCTTTACCACGCTAAAAATGTAGGCCGTAATTGTACAAAGGTATACGAAGAAACGAGTTGACTGTGGGCTTCACCTAAGTCGACTTTCAATCTCGGTGCTATCGGTAGCGTTGCGTGTTTACTGTAGTTTGCTTTGCTCAATTATCAATCTCGGCAGGCTACAAGCCACCAGCCGAACCATGTCGGCGAATCGGGTGGTAGAACGTTTAAATACAATCGAATGCGTCCTTGGCGGCAGTAGGCCTCGCCGCCTAATTCGCTCCTTCTTAAGCGCACTGAAGAAACTCTCGGCAACGGCGTTATCGAGACAATTATCACGGCGACTAATTCTCGGCACCATATGGTGAGTCCTCAGGAACGGATGCTAGTCATCGCGAGTTAACTGGCTACTCTGATTAGAACACACCATCGCGCCAGCACTTGGTTTGTCTTTCCAAGCTGCTGCTAGCAGCACATACAACACCAGATCGCGGGTCGTCGTTGAGCGCTTGGAACATGCCTAGATGATCGCCTTGGAGTGCTCATCGCCCCGTCCAAGGAGAACGACTTACCATACTTCGGACCGAGGCGTTAAGTTAGTCCGGATCTCAGTTCTACTGCGCTTCAAGCGCCAAACTATTTTGTTAAGTAATATAGTCACTGGCTTGGTTAGATTCAGACCGGCTTTCACAAAAATAGGAGATTTAGATGTCAATTAATCAACTCGTTTATATAAGTCAAGCAACCCGTAAAATGTCTCAAGAAGACCTGGCTGCGATACAAGAAAAGGCCAAGACAAACAATGCACCACTTGATGTAACAGGCAGTTTGTTTTACAACGGCGGTTGGTTTTTGCAAGTATTGGAAGGTCCGGCATCTACGCTCGATAAGCTCTATAAAAAAATAGAACTCGATCCTCGACACAAAAATTCGCGTGTACTTTATAACGAGCCCGCAAAATTCCGCACTTTTCCGCGCTGGAGCATGAATATGACCAACTTGAACGACAGGCAAGCCGATAAATACGATGAACTTGTCGAAGTCCTCGAAGCGGCTCAAGCGAACCGAAAGATTGGATCGACGTCCCCGGCAGTTGCATTACTGAAGATTTTTAGCGGCTGATTGACTTGTGTCTGGTTTGTAATGTGTGTAGTACATCTTGACGAGCTGACTGACTAATATATAGTTTCCAGGGAGTTAAGGATTACAGTAAGCACAATGTGCAGGGTCAGCCTCTGGAGGGGCAGCTCTTTCAGGCATACTTCGATGCTCACAGCACACGCAGGTCCAGACCTCGCTGCGATAACTTGAGGTTGGCAACTGACAAGATGCGCAGGGCAGTCCCGGTTGCCGTTCGCTGATCCAGAAGCCGGGGGTATTGCACGCGGGGCATGCCGATTGCATGCGTTGCAGCAGATCAGTAGCAGCCTGCTCGATGTGTTTCATTCGAGTTGGATTGGCGAAGGCACGCAAATCCAACTCGACAAACACCTCGCCACTACAAGATTGCGCGACGCAACTATCAAAGCACGTTTTCAGTCTGATCCAATCGGAAATGTCCTTGTGGATGCGCGTATCGCGTTGAGCATCAGGGCGCAATACCAAATGATGCTGAGGAAAGCCCTCTCGCTCGGCAAACTCAACAACCGCCTGCCAATCGCCGGTATGGATATGCCCACTTCGGGCAGCGCCCTGAGCGATACCTATAACCTCAATTCTGCGTCGTCATCAACCCAGAGTAACAGTTCGACGTTCCAAGGAAACATGCCGGTGAAGGGATCGGGACCGAAACTTCCTTCGCTGGCAAGCACCTGTGAAGCCCCCCGAAAGCTCCATCCCTTTCCGAGCCTTGCATCGTGCGGCCTCCAACTGCGTACCGGGGCGCCGTGTCTCCCTTGTGAAGGTGCCCAAGAGATCAGTATTGAAGCCCTTGACAAGATCAATGATGCAACCCAGTCCCGACTCGAGAATGGGGGCAATCACTTGCTCTTTGCCGTGCTGGGTAGGAGCGCAATTTTTCTGCCTACGTAGCGCGAATGCTGTAACGTCAAGCGACCTCGAAACGCACCGGAGTCCAAGTGCCGTACTCATAGCGCTCGAAGCCTGCAGAATCGAAGCGCCAGAGATGGAGCCAAGCGTTGTCCAGCAGTTGCCTGACGACCGGATGTTTATTGATCACCGCTTCAATCGATGTCTGCGATGCATCAATTACCACGGTCAGCCGCAAAGGCTCGTGTATCCAGCGGTCACCGTCATGGAGCGACTGCCGGGACAAACCTATTCGGAGGTCTCCGCCATTCCCCTCGAATACGCCAAGGCGACCTCCCACCACGTTGTGCAAAATCTTGTTACCGCTACCCAGCCTTAAAGGATCGCAGGTAGACGCGTGGTACTGCCAATTAATCCAGTGTGTAACCAGCATGGGTGCTGTCATTAGCAATTCCAGTACGCTTCCGTCTTCATCTTGGGTGGCATCATAGTCATGCAGGAAACAGCGACCGTCCATGACAACGCCGTGGCTTCTGTGTCTCGGTGCAATCAGAAAAGCTGCGTTACCTGCAAGCCCCCATTCCGGACGAGTCTGCGCGCCGTCGTTGGCACGCCGGCGAAGCCGGCCCAAAAGCTCATCATGTGACGCACCTGGGTCCAGCTGAAGGCTTGGCGCCCGTTCGCGGCGCACCTGATCGCATGCTTGGCTAAATACTGCTTGCATGCGCTCCCAGCGATCGAGCGCTGCTTGCGGGAGCAGATCAAGATCAAACACCTCGATTTCATCGGTGGTGGTGTTATGAAGGGCTGCTAAAAATACAGTAGATTCGGGGACGATAAGCCCTCTCGCTTGCAGACCCTGGCGGACCGATGGTTCGTTAAGCAAATAGGCCAGACTGCGCGCATTGACTTCGCCGGTCTGCCCACAGCAGGCACCGCAGTCTAATGCGGCCGCGTGTGCGTTGTTGGCTGACTGACTACCATGCCCGACGAGGAGCACTAGCGGAGCCAAGTCTTGCTTCAGTCCCATGGCATGGAGTACCCGCGCCGCCAGCGCCACTTTCGCTTCAAGGTCTAACCCAAGTAACTGCGGACGGCAGATCTGGCGGTAACGGGTTGGCAAACCTTCTAGCTCGTCTTTGGCACGATTGTGCCTATAAGGCAGCAGCCAGTTCCCTAGCTTGCCGAGATAACCCAATCCGGCAGCCTCCACGAAAGAGAATGCTGCGCCAGGCCAGCGGCTGGCAGCCAGCCACTGATCGGCCACGGCGAACCGAGTCTGACGCGCGCGACTGGCGGCACTTTCCATTGCTGCATCGGCTTCGCGATGTGCTGAGTCAGCGCTCATGATGCAATCGCCCACCTCCATGGTAGGGGCTAGCAAGCCCGGTAACTGAGGCCGCCGAGCTTGCGTCGACATTGGTGTGTAAGCGACTGGAAGACCGAAGAAGCCCGCAAAGCCAAGGGTCTGAACGTTTGGCCAGAAGGCCTCAAGGGCGCGGCGCAAGGGCTCGCTACGGACATCGATGCAGAAGGCCGCCTGGACTTCGATCGCCTGCCGCAACAGACGGTGGCCGCTTGCGGAATGCAGCCGCTGTGCCAGGTCGCGCTGATAACCGAGCTCCAGGGCCAATTGCCAAACCTCGTCGATTAAAAGCGCCTGCTCGGTCTCCTTCAGCAGCAAGGGCGCCTGGATCCAGGTCAGTTGAAGTGTCATAAACGCGTGCTTGGTCGCCGCGTCATCCTTGCACTCCAGTAGCAGTGCACCCCAAGCTAAGCGAATAGCCAGCAGCTCGCGAAGGTGTGCGTCCTGCCGCCCCTCCAAGCCTGCTTGCCAGCCTAGGTAAGCGCACCAGGAGGCCCAGCCATTGACCGTTAGCAGCACCGACTCAAGGTAGTCCGCCCACACTGCCGGTGGCAGCCCCAGGCGCTGCATCACCCAGCGCTCCGCCTCAATCGCCGTGGCTGGCAAGGCGCTGACGGCACTGCCCATATGCGGCAAGCCCATCAACAACCCGATGCTATGGTCATGTTTAAGGGTGTCTAGCCAAAAGGCATACAAGCCTTGTGTGCGTTCCGGCTGCCACATAGACTGATGTTCATCGAAGTAAGCGGCGCATGTCTGGCTCACTTGATACGTAATGGCCTCTCGCCAGGACAGCCGCGCACGGCGTTTGGGATCATTATCGAGCACATCAATCAGCAGCGGCAATTGCTCCTGGGGCGCGCTCGTTTGTAGTACTTCGACGCATTGCTCAGCCCTCGCGTAGGTCGGGTACGCCTCTGGCAGCTGTCGCAAAGCTAGCGCAAGATCAGCTGTGCAAATTCGCCCTTCGCGCCAGGCTCGCAATTGCTGGTCTCGCGGTGGAAATACCTGGATGCCGCCGAGGACAGCCATTCTTGCGGCCACGCGGCGTACGGGCATGCTTATACGAGACCAATGCGGATTAACAGCAATGGCCCGATCCAGTGGCCATGCCGGTGCAATCGCTTGGCAGGCTTGATTGCACGCATGGTCGATCGCAGCATAGAGCTTCTCGAAATCGGGAACGGTTTTAGTTAGGATCGCCTTACCCGGTTGTGTGTCGGTGGTCATTATGTCCGTCATGAGGTTCTCCTGTTTATATTGCGGATTTGCGCTCGCCGTTCCTGGAAGCCAGGGACGTCCAGCGAGCGGACCAGCTCTTTAGGGCCAGGCGCGTGTAAGCCTCGTCCAAATAAAAGCCCGCATAGCTCCACCGGCGCCAGCGAGCGAGTAGTGTCGGCCGCCCTTGCAGCAGGGCCTGAAAGAAATACAATCCCAACATAGCCGTCAGCACGATCAGGCCAAGTCCTCGATGAGGGACGTCCTGGAGCCCGAGAGGAAGCATGTGGGCAGCTGATGCGGCCAGCGTGAGAACGACTACCATCACGAGTCCGAAGAAGGCTTGGGCAATGGATGCCGGCCAATCGGTCTGCTGGGTGGGCAACCACAGTAAAGGCGCCCAGGCCAGGCCAAGCACACAACTCCACCACCAAGACCAGGACGAATGACCCGCCACCGTAAGCACCAAGAGCACAGCGAAAATCGTCAGTATCGGTGCGAGTACAAGGCTGAAAGTGCTGGGTAACGAGGTCCCGCGCAAAACCTGCAAACGGGTCTGGCGGACGACGGTCGATGCAGACAGGAAGGTATGTGCCTTGTAGATTGAATGACCAATGAGATGCAAGGCCGCCAGTGTATAGAGACCCAGCGCACATTCAAGCAGCATGAAACCCATCTGAGCAACGGTTGACCAAGCCAGACGGACTTTGATACTGATGCGGGTAAGCATCACCATGCCTGCCAGCAGGGCAGTTGTCAGGCCGAATCCCAAGAGCAAAATACGCGCTGGGAGTGCCTGCTCGAGCATCGGTAAGAAGCGGATAATTACAAAACCGCCGAGGTTTACCACGCCGGCATGCAATAGCGCCGAGACCGGCGTCGGAGCCTCCATCACCTGAATCAGCCAGCCATGCACCGGTAGCAAGGCAGTGCGAAGTACGACGGCCAACACGAGTAACACGGCGCTCATTTGCAGGGGCAAAGACATACCTTGCTTAGCAATGTGCGTCCACAGAGCCGAGAGCGAGCCGTTGCCTACCTCCAGCCACGCCAGCGAGGTAGCGCCCAGCAACATCACATCGGCCAGCCGATCAGCAATGCGCTTTTTGTGAGCAGCGAGGAGAGCGAAGGGCCGATCTGGGTAGAAGCACAGCAAATACTGCAGCGCTATACCAACAAATGCCCAAGCTGCGATGAGTAGCAGCCAATGATCGGCCATCAATAGAAGATGGACACCGGCCAGCACCGCGGCCAGCGCACCAGCATAGCGTCGCTGGCCGACTTCCCCTGTCAAGTAACGAGCAGAAAAAGTCCCAATGACCGTGCCGAGCAGTTGAACCAGCAAAGCCAGGATCAGGCTCAAAGACGTCGCTGTCAATGCGCCCGGCCAACGCGCGGCATTTGCTCCCGCCAAAATGGATATGACTGTGGATGCCAGCACGACAAAAGACACCGCCTGAAATAGCCTCCACAGTCTCGGCGTCGAGATCCAAGTCAGTCGCGTAAGTCCCGCCAGTGCAGCCATTAAGGTGAACGGTGCGAAGACACAAATAGAATAGAAAAGCTGAGAAATAGCCATCGCATAACCCTATTTAAATTCTTAGGGGAGAGGATGCTTGCAAAATTTTATTCTGTAAAATATATTAATAAGAACAAATTGATATTAAAAAACGAATGATTAAAATTGATCAACTCAACTTTCATCACCTCTTCTATTTTTGGCGCGTGGCCAAACTCGGGCACCTAACTCGAGCTGCAGAGGATTTAAACACGTCGCAGTCAGCGGTTTCGGCTCAGATTCGCCAGTTGGAAGAACGGATAGGGGAGGAGTTGTTTATCCGTGAAGGCCGCCGTCTTGTCCTTACTGACACGGGGCAACTTGTGTTGGCCTATGCCGACAACATCTTCGGTCTCGGCCAGGAAATGCTGGGACGTTTGCAAGGCCAGTCTGCTGGAGTTGCCCGCCTTCGTGTAGGCAGCGTAGCCACTATGTCGCGCAATTATCAGGAAAACTGGATTCGACCTGTACTCATAAACCCAGACGTTGTCTTGACCTTGGAGTCAGGACTGTTGGAGGGCCTGCTGGCTCGGCTGGTGCAACACCAGTTGGACGTTGTGCTGGCCAACGAAACTGTTCCGGCTGATCCTGATCGCCCATTGCACTGCCGTTTTTTGGGTAGCCAGTTGATCTCGCTGGTAGGCCCTGCGGGGACTTGGGCAACACGGAGCCTGCGCATTCCGGAAGACCTTGATGGCTTGGACATTGCATTGCCAGGACCGCGCCATGCCTTGCGCGCACAATTCGATGCGTTATGTGCAGCTGCTGGCGTTAGTCCTAGACTACGCGCAGAAGTGGATGACATGGCCATGCTCCGTCTGATTGCCCGTGATAGTGGCTGGTTGACTCTATTGCCAGAGGTGGTGGTTCAGGATGAGCTGCGTGCCGGAATTCTGGTCGCAGTAGGGCAGTCAACTGAACTGCAAGAGCGCTTCTACGCAATCACCACGCCACGCCGGCATCAGATCGAAGTGCTTGAGCAGTTACTGACTGGTGCACCCGAAATCCAAATAGGGTAACAAAGCATCACGTAAACATGCGCCTTCTTCCGATGTATCATTAGTAGGCGGCTTGGTATCGTTCTCTCGCTAACCCAATTTTCGATGGAATTCGCATGATCCCAATCCACCCAGACTCCACCCGCGATAATGACAGCCACGGGGCAGCAAACGGCTGTAGCGGCTGCCTCGATTCACCGGAGTTGGATATTCAGTTTGAGTACGCGTACCAGCCGATCGTTGAATTCGCAACGAAGTCGATATACGCCTATGAGGCGCTGGTCCGTGGCCCACAAGGCGAGTCTGCCGCCAGCGTGTTGGCGCAAGTCAACGACAGCAATCGCTATCGGTTCGACCAGGCATGCCGAATGAAGGCCGTCGAGGGCGCATCCAAGTTGGGCATGACGCAACTCCTGTCGATCAATTTTTTGCCGAACGCGGTGTACCGCCCTGAAGTCTGCATCCGTAGCACGTTCGCGGCGGCACGCAAATTTAATTTCCCGATTGAAAATATTATCTTCGAAGTGACCGAGGGCGAGCGTGTCCAGGACAGGCCGCATCTGGTCAATATTTTCAAGGAATATCGCCGCTTTGGATTCCAGACCGCCATCGATGATTTCGGCGCTGGTTATGCAGGGCTGAACTTGCTGGCCGAGTATCAGCCGGATCTCATTAAGATAGATATGGATCTGGTGCGTAACGTCGATACCAATGTGCCGCGCCAGGCGATCGTGGCCGGCATCGCATCCATTTGCAAGCGACTGAATATCCGTATTCTTGCTGAGGGAATTGAAACCCGTGCTGAACGAGATTTTTTGCTGAGCATCGGCATTACGCTCATGCAGGGCTACTGGTTTGCCAAGCCGGGGTTTAAAGAACTGGCGACGATTCCGGAGTCGGCATGGCTGTAATGGCCACCAAAACTGGCCCGGAGAGCTGATGCACGCACCACTAATCCAAGAACGAGAATCAACAGGTCGCTAGGGATGGGGGTTCACTGCAGTCAGATAGCTATCAGCTATCCAGCCGTCTAATGAGGCTAGCTTAATAGCCTTTAGTGACTAAAGGGTCTCGATAACCCTTTAGCCCCCCCCCAATGACAAATCACTTTCGCGTGCGAAAGTCGGCCGCGATCCCTCCCAGAGGGAGGTGGCGCGTGAACAGTGGTCGGGCGCTATTGGGCACGCGAGGCCTGCGAACTTCGCTTTAGACGTACCAGTGCGTGTGCTCGCGATGTTCACCGTCAACTCGAAATAGAAGGATGGCCAGAATGGGGCAGTTATTAAAAGTCATTGTGCGATTACTTATCGTCGCGAGTGTCCTCTGTTTTTCAGATACGCTTATCGCCGTCGCGGCGACGGGAAGTCTAGCGGTGTCGGCAATTGTTCTTGCCCGCTGCGTGATTCGGTTCTCGACGGCAGGACATGGTTTCGCAAAGTACGTGCGATGACGGAATGAAGGCGGTAACCACGATCGAGCCTTATTTGCAAAACACTAACCCCGCCGCTTTCGACAGAGATGCTAAATCCAACGGGACGAGATCAATTATTACGCTTACATATTGATGGGTGATCCAATGATATTTCCAGCCGCTCTTTCCTGGAGGTCGCCATCATGAGATCCTGTTATTGAGGTTTTTGTCTGGAGCAGCACTTTCAAGCGCTAACGGCGGCAGCATGCGTTCAATACGGTTTTTACCGAATGGATCTGCGCCGTCAACGTAACGCATTGCAGATTGTATATTTTTCCAGCCTACGTACTCCATCAGCGTTTTGAGATCCCAGCCGTTCGAGGTCGCCCAATTGGCAAATCCACGACGAAGCGAGTGCGCGCTGTAATCATTGGCATCAAGAATGCCGACCTTGCCGAATAGCGAGCGTAGCAACGGGATAATGCTAGAGGGATTTAAACCATCCTCGTTGAGCTTGCCCCAGCGGTTAATCGATCGGAAGACGGCGCCGCTTTCCAAGCCGCTTAAATCGATCCACGCTTGATAGGCGGCGACCGGGCAAAGGCGAGACAAGGCTGGCGCCTTAAACGTACTGCCTTTGAACTGACGATCACCTTTAGTCTGCGGAAAATAGCATGTCATGCCTTCACCGGGGATGGCCTCGACATACTGCACCTCCAGCCGCGCCAGCTCATCCCCCCGAAATCCCCGCCAGAAACCGAGTAAAACCAGTGCCTTATCTCGCGTGTAACGCAATTGTGCAATTCGATCATTCACGGCCGCTGCGCTGTTAATCGCACCATCGAGCCAGGTCGTCAGTTGTTCAAGCTGATCCAATTGCAAGGGCTTGGCGCGTTTTTCCTGCGCGGGATGCAAACGCTGGATGCCGCGAAAAACCTGACGAACGACCGGAGCTTTCGTTGGATCCGGAAATCCTTGGTCGATATGCCATTGCGCGAGTGCCGCCAAGCGCTGTCGTAGGGTATTGATGGCCAAGGTATCGGCATAGTTTACGAGGTACTTGGCGATGCTGTCCGCAGTTGCCGGCAGGAAGCCGCCCCAATCCACCTCAAAGTGCTGGACGGCGGCACGATAGCTGCGGCGCGTGTTATCGCGGGTAGCGGCTTGGATGTATTGCTCGATTGTGCTCATGGCATATGCTCACAGCAAAAAGTGAGATTTCTTGGGTATTACACTTGAAACGGGGCCAATTCTATTGATTTTGGCCTTTGACAAGTGATAATGCTACATTATATTTTGCTTAATCTAACCGAGATTAGCATTGAATTTGCATCTAAATTAGTATGTAATTACGTGGTATGTAATATATTATCAAATTTGCCGGAGTACGTATGGCCCGCACAGGACTCTATAAATCAGAAGTCAAAAACGCCCGAGACACCCTGATAGGGCAAGGCAAACACCCGTCGGTCGATGCGGTGCGTGTCGAACTTGGCAATACCGGCTCGAAAACGACGATCCACAAGTATCTGAAGGAGCTGGAAGAGGATGACGGCGGCCAGAGCCCAAAAGCACCCTTGAGCGACGCGCTGCAGGATCTCGTCGCCCGGCTGGCGGCGCAATTGCAGGAAGAAGCGGACGGCAGGATCAGCGCGATCCGCAGTGAATCCAGCGAGATTGAGCGTCGGCATGCAGCCACAATTCTTGAACTGCGCCAAGAAAATACAACGGTCGGAAGCCACCTACAGCAAGTACAGACTGCCTTAGTGGCCGAAAAGGAGGCCCATGAGCACACCTCAGCCTTGCTGCAAGACGCAACGATTGCGCGCCAAGGCCTAGACTTGCAGGTGTCGGCGCTCAAGGAGCGTCTGGAAGAGAACGAACGGCATCGCCAATCCTTAGAGGAAAAGCATCAGCACGCACGCGAATCTCTTGAGCACTACCGTGCGTCGACCAAGGAACAGCGCGATCAAGACATAAGGCGTCATGAGCAGCAAGTCCAAGGCCTGCAGGCAGAGATGCGCCAGCTGCAGCAAAGCCTGATCGTGAAGCAAGACGAAGTTACCCGGCTTAATCAGGACGGTGTGCGCCTGGTGTCGGAGCTATCTCATGCACAACAGGCACTCTATGAGCAGCAAACACGGGTACGTCAGGTCGAACAGAAGCTGGAGCAGTTACATGCCGTGGAGCAGCGCAATACACTTCTGGCGAAGCAAATTGATGAGAAAGATGCCCATATCAAGGACATGCAAGCGCAGGTTGGAGATTTGACCCAGCAAGTCTCCGTGTCCACAGAGCAGTTGCATCAGCGTGCAATGGAGTTGGCCACTTTGCAGGCGAAGCTAGACACGCACACGGCGCTTTCTAGCGAACTGCGATCCTATCTCGATCGGGAAGTGACACCGAAATAACGAAACCATGCTGGCAACGGTGTGTTTAATCCTTTACTAGGCAATCACAAGATGATCCTGTTTCTAGATTTTGACGGTGTACTTCATCCGCTCAGCAGAGCGAACGGCGCCTTCGCGCTGGTACCGCATTTCGAACAGGTAATGCGTGACTATCCCGACGTCGATATCGTGATCTCCAGTGCTTGGCGGGAGGACCATTCTATTGAGAAGCTGCGCCTGGTGTTTTCAGAGGATTTTCGACACCGGATCATCGATGTCACGCCTGTAGTGGCATTGGCGAGAAAGCCGCATCCGCGTGAAACTGAGATCCTGTCCTGGTTGCGGGATACCGGACGCGAATATGAAGCATGGATTGCCATCGATGACAGCGAATGGCTATTCTCGCCAGGTTGTAAGAATCTGATTCTCACAGACACTGATATTGGCTTTAACGGGCAGATTGAGCAGCTACTACGAAAAACGCTCAGCCCCTACAAACGTAGTTAGTCAGGCTCTTCGCTCTGCGGTGGGAGTTCTCGAAAAGCATAGCGATTAGCCCGTGCATCGTGTAGAGCGTGATGCTCAGGTAAGGCGTTCTTTTCGTGATAGTCGAAGCGAAGCAACTCATTGATCCGATCCGCTACCAAACGGGGCGTGCACCAGGTTGGAATACGTCCATCCAGCGCCTTGTAAAACAAATCCCAGTCAGTCTGATAGTCATAGCAAATCTCTAGAACATCGTCTTTCGGTCTGACGATCCGAAGCCAGTTTGAAATTCTGAAATAAAGTTCATCTTGGGATACTTGGGCCCCGAATTCTTTTCCCAGCATCGGGATGACGGTGTCGCGGACAAATTCGCTGCAAGCCGCTAGCTGATAAGGCACCTCTGCATAGAACTCCTCACCGAACTCAGAGACAAGACCAATACTGATCAATTGCGGATCAGCAAAGTCGGTGAATTCAGTGTCTATGAATATTTTTATCGCCATTTTGGGGACATCGGGTGAGGAAATGATCCATCTTATAGATCAAATCCCCGTTAGCCAATTGCACAAAGCCAATGATTGAATACCCGAACGCAATCCTTCAGCGAGGGGCGAGCCGGACGTGCAACAAGACGACGTCGACCATGATGTGGCGCTCGTAGTCGGTGAGCGTCTCACCTGCGATGAGCTTACGTGCGATCTCTTCATCCCAAGCGACATCCAACGCGAACTCCAGAAGCTCGCCTGTTAGTCGTTCGTTTCTCTTTAGTCTACGCTTCAAATGGCCACACTTGGCACTAATGGCATCCATTAAAAACTCCTCGCTGTTAGTCTTTTTCAACGGTAGCGCGAAGGTCACGGACGCTGCAAGCAATCTCATCTTGATGGCAAATGGGCTAGGTGACACCAACACTGTCTGCAAAATGCTACAACGCCATGGCAGGCTGCTTATCGCTAGGGAAATAAAGGGTATTCCAGCATAAGCAGAGCAAGGCATGATTCATGCGAACGTCTCTCATGAAGTTTGATTGTTTGCGACCATTGAGATGGTCGCCAAACATTCCCATCAGAATGACGTAAAAATACTAAAATCTTTTCCGCCTGAACAGACCTACAACAAAATGTAGGCATCAATCGTACGGCGATGGGGGTGTCTTGTGGCTTTCACATGGCAGCAATTTTTAATTTATATCTCTAAGAATATGATGGGAAAAATCTATCTCTACGCATTGATTGCGGCGTGTCCTTTGCTCATTGCCGCATGCGGGGGAAAAGCTGAGCCAGTACGTCGATTTAACGTGATCGATTTCGATGGCTATAAATTGCCGGGGCGTATTGAAGAGGCAAAGAAAATGGGTTTCAAGGATTGTAAATCAGGCTACGGTCACTTTGAATGTGCTCGAACAGACAAGACTACCTTGCTGGGCGTGAAGACTTTGAACGCGTCGTTGAGTCTTGAGTATAAGGACTATTTTCTGGATGACGGCACCTATAAAACCGAGTTACCTCAAGATCAAAGAGTGCCGGAAAAATTAAGCTATGAAAGCATCTCATTTCTTCTGCCAGAGACGCAGTACGAAGAGCGATGTGTAGCGAAAAAGAAACTTGATGTGTGGGATAAACCTATCGAATGTCGCAAGGATGACGAGGGAACTGAGTATCTGAAATATAAATTGCTAACTACCGGATGGTTGACGAGAGATTCGAAATTGCATCGTTATTATTTCAAAGAGGATCAACTAATCCAGATCCACATTGATCGAGATGGAAAAAATGTAGATATCAAGCAAATCTCCAGAAAAGAACGAGACTCTGCGATTCAGAGTATCAAACAAAAAATTAGTGATGCCCAAGCCAAACAGGCTGCTCAAGATGACGTACTTAAGAAGCTGAAAGATTAAACGCCGCCCGATGGCTCATCAGAGAAAATATTTATGCCAATAGCGTCGACAATGGCACCTTCGTAAGAAACCATACAAGAAGCTATCAGCGAAAGGGACGTAATGGAGTTTTCAGTACCGATCGAGCCGGATGACGAAGGTTATCTGGGACGGGAATGCCCCGAATGCGAGAAATACTTCAAGATCAAGGGCGGCACCGGCATACCGGACGTTCCTGGCTGTCACTGTCCCTACTGCAATCACGTTGACGGTCACGACACCTTCTGGACGAAGGCGCAGATCGAGTATGCGCAATCAGTGGCGCTTCACGAGGTCAGCCGCCATTTGCTGGGCGAAATGAAGAAAATGGAGCGTCGCCCCGACAGAAACGCCTTCATTTCCATCGGCATCACCGTCAAGGGTGAGCCCACTCCGATTGCGCGTTATTCCGAGCGTGAGCTGGAAGAGCGCGTGACGTGCGCTGCCTGCACGCTGCAATACACAATTTACGGTGCGTTTGGCTATTGTCCCGACTGCGGTGTTCACAATTCGCAGCAAATCGCCTGTGCGAATTTTGATCTGTCTTTGAAATTGCTGGATCTGGCCGCCGGCGCCGAGGCGAACGTGCAAGCCAAACTCGTTGAAAATGCGCTGGAAGACGTGGTATCGGCATTCGACGGCTTTGGACGAGAGCACTGTGCCGGGTTGGCCTACAAACTGTCATTTCAGAACATCGATGCCGCGCGCACCAAGCTCCAAAAGGAGGAAGGCTTCGATATTGGGGCTGGAGTAGCCCAGGACGAATGGGATTTTGTATGCGAGCAATTTCAAAAGCGTCACTTATTAGCACACAAGATGGGCATTGTTGACGAGGAGTTCGTCCGCAAGACGGATAGTAGACTTCCGGTCGGGCGCAAAGTACCGATCGAGGAAGCCGACGTGCGGAGCTTGGTCAAGATACTGAAGACGGTCGTTGATACGCTTTATGGGGGCGTGGCACGTCGGTAGAGGTTCACATAACTCGAATCTAAAAAACCTTTATAGCTTAGGCCATGCAAGTGCTATGACGAACAATATTTCTTTTAATGATGACCATTCTTTCCCCGTTGATGTCTTTCATGATGAATTGGGAAAGGTTGGAAATGCGACGTTGGCCTTTGGCCCACGAAAAGCAATTTCACTCAGATTTCGAGGGGGAACAATTGCGAAATTTGATACGGAAAAATCTTATGAAAGATTGGTAGCAACTTCACTTGAAGGCAGATCCTATACGCTGTTTAATTGTGAGCTGCATTTCGGCGACGTTTATGCAGAATACATTCTTGCTGGCGAAGCATTTAATGCTTTCGATTCCATCGAAATCGAAATGACCCACATCACTCAATGGTTTTTTCAATGGGAACGAATCATTGGTGACGTCGGGACTTCCGTTCAATGGAAGAACCGACCTTCAAGAATCTCTGCAAACGTAACATCTCCATTGGGAAATTTTTGCCTCGCAATTGATCCACATACTGATCTAACAGCAACAGCTGAGAGAAGCGAAATTCTCAATACAGCGGTTGTTTTGGTCGAAAACTCTCACTCTCATCTCGGAGTGATCGACATCCGTTCCCTCGTTACTAGTCTTTGCACGCTGTTCTCCATTCTATTGGCACTACCGGTGTCGGTACTCACTGTTCGCGCCAAAGATAAGAACGGGAAATGGCACTCTATTTATTTTCCTCACTATGAAAAAGTGGAAGAAGATGAACGAGATGCCAAAAATGGAATGCGATATCTGCTAAAGCGAAGAATCTTAGATGAGGATGCAAAATGGCAAGTCATCGCGCAAGCATTCTTTAATTCAGAATTGCGCGATCCCAATTGGATCAGACTGTCTTCAATGAAGCGATATCAGGATTTCTGGGAATACAAAGTTGCCGCCTATGTTTTCCTTCTCGACTCCTACGTAGATTTCAAGACAAAATCACTGCCCAAGAAAAACAGCAAGTCAGCTACGAATAGAATTAATCACTTCAGCAGGGAGCTATCAACCGTATCGAATTTGAATACAGAACAAAGTGCTGATATCGTTGAGCTAGCAACTAAGATCTTTGGTTCGATAGATCATTCCTTCGTCGATAAGTATCAACACGTGGTTTCAAATGTTGATCAAGACGTTCTGAAGATTATCAATTTGACGCACTCTGATTTTGTAACTTTGAAGAACTTTAGAGATGATGTTGCTCACGGGAAAACGATAACTTTTGGTAGCGCGTCAGCATCAGTTATTCCTAGACTCACCGAGAAGCTGTCGCTTCTCCTGACCTATTTTGCATTCCTAGATTTTGACTTGACCTCGGCCGATTTCATCGAGTGCATTTCTCACACATGGAATCGGATGGTCTTAAGTTCCGATATCAATGGCATGCATTTGTCGCGCGTAAATAAATCGGCGGAATTCATTACCGTATCTAAAGGCACTCTCAACACAATCAAACAGCAAACAAAAAAGCGGACTTTTTGCTGTTTTCATTTGAATCCTAACGGTGAGCCAACGTTCTCTGAATATCATACGGATCTTTACTATAAGCAGCTATTTGTTGAAAAGCCTTCCAATTCATCACAAGATCCGAATTCCATATTCCAGTTGGCAAATAGAAAAGTCCGTACGATTGGAACCTTATATTTTGAAAATGGCGAAGATCACCTTGAACTTCATCACGTATTTTTGTTTGAGCCAATTTAGACAGCCAAGGCCAACTTACCGCCTTTATTAGCCGTCCGTTCTGGAGCGACGGGATTGCGGCACTTTTGCTTCATATGCGGCGGCGATTGGCAAATTCGCTTCAGATAATCGGGCACTTTTACTTCAACGGACGGTGGCGCTCGTAGTCGGTGATAGGTCACACGAAAACGCACCTGCGACACAACTATAACAAAGCAATCCAGCCGTGGTAGCCAACGTAAAGACCAACCAGGACGATGAGGCCGCTAGAGAAGTAAGGGGCTTTACGAGCGAACTCACCGAAACCAGACCAGCGTTTTGAAGCATGGCGCACACTAATGGCAGCAATAACGCCTGAGAAAACCATCGTTAACGCCAGGCCGATGCTGAAACAAAGCACCAGGGTGGCGCCCAACGCCACCTTCTTGAGCTGCAAGCAGAGTAGCAGTACCGTAATGGCGGCGGGACACGGAATCAGGCCTCCGGTGATGCCGAATATCACAATCTGGCTATTTGTGACCTCGCGATTCTGGAAGCGTTGCTTGATGTCGTTGGCATGTGCCAACTCGTGTGGGTCCTGATAGTCCGGACTGCTGACATCCAGTCCGTTTGTCGCAGAGGCGTGTTCGTGGCCATGATGATGCTCATCCTCCTCATACACTAGGTCATAGTGATGGCCATGCTCACCATGAATAAGGGAAAGGCGAGCAGTGAAGGCATGCGGCTCAGGGATGTCGTCGATTGACTCCAGGAAGCCATCTCGCTGTACAAAAGCGAATTGCTGCGTCGAGCCATCACCACGCATCGTCTGTATGAGAACGTCACCGGCTTGCCAACTTTGTCCTTGGTTTCCTTCGTCATAAAATCGGAAGCGCGGTGGTACACCTGTCTCGAATATTTCCACACGGACAGTGCCATGCCCCGTATCCACCCATTTGGTTTCTTCATGACCCTGCGTGTGCAGCGCATGATCGTGGGATGTTTGCGCCAAAGATTGACGCCAAGTGCGCCAGGCCATCCACAGCGCAATACCGATAATCAAAACGCTCGACGCAAGCTGAAAATATGGCTCGGTGGTCTCCGCATCCCATTGGCTACCGAAGTACATACCTATGATTGCAACAAGCCAGACTACCGCTGTGTGTGAGATGGTCGCGGCAAGTCCAAGCATCACCGCCTGCCCGACAGTGCCGCGAATAGCCACGATGAAAGCGGCCATCATAGTCTTGGAATGCCCTGGTTCAAGCCCGTGTAAGGCGCCGAGCAAAATGGCGCTCGGAATGAAAAGCCAAGCGTTACCCGCTCCTTGTTGCAGGAGGGTAGAAAAATCAGTCATGCCAGTGTTCCTTACAAATACTTGGTGATTTCTTTGAATTCGCGGATGGCTTCAGCGGAATCCTTGGTGTTGTCGCCGATAGCGTGTTCGAGGCAATGTTCGATGTGATCGTGAACGAGCGCTTTCTTGGCATTGCCAACGGCGCTTTCGACCGCCTGCAGTTGCTGGGCGATTTCCAGGCAACTACGCTCTGTCTCAAGCATCGTGATGATGCCCTTTAGATGGCCTTCGGCGCGTTTGAGGCGTTTGATGATGTCAGGGTGAGATGTATGTGTACTCATGTTTAATATCCTATGCTGGGGTATAGGATACATGAATTTAAAAAAATGCTCATTCCTCCGAAAAAACCGTTGTCCGGCCACCACCATATGTATTTCGATATAAAATTTAAGCGCCATATAACCAAAAGTGTTATGAGCTATTTTTACCCTTATCTCGGCACGCCCCCGTTTAAGCGGGTATGAGACCTGTGCGTGTGCGGAAAAGCCATCTGCGAATCCTAGCCGTCGTTTTACATAATGTAAATCGTTGAGCCTTGCGAAGTCTTCACTGGTGCGGCTTCCGAGGCGGTAGGCGACAATAAAAGAGTGACACCTCCCAAAACAACTGCGCCGGTTACCATCGCAGCTTGTTTCGAAAAAACTTCCCACAGTGACTTCTGACCGCTGCGTTCTGCGCGGTCTAAACCAGCAGCCATCAATATTCTGTCAGGCGGTACCTCCAATGCAATCGCGACTGCGAGGCAGGTCTCTTCGTCCATGATTCGATTGCCCTTCATGTAGTGACTCATTGCGCTCTGTCCTACGCCAATCTTTTCAGCAAGCGCTCTGTCTGTCGTGATCCCGTATTTTTCCCGAACCATTTCCAAATATTTGATGCTTTGCATGATTAGCCTCTTGACGTAAAAAAATTACAGCTGTAAATTTACACCTGTAATTATTACAGATGTGTATTTCGCGTAAACATAGCACATCTGTTGTAGCACAACAGATAAAACAATACTTGGGGGTATGTATGCGTGCACCTGCAAAGCGTATCTGTGGCTTCCGCTCCTTCTGGAAGCAGCTTCCCATTCTCTATGCCGCGCCCTGCGGATTCCGTCGCCCACAAAGGGCTTTCCATCGTAGTTCTCACCCATAAAGGGGTAAATCATGTCTGCAATCGATAACAAACACCTGATCGACATTCTCGCGATCAATCAATCGTCCGGCGTCAGCATCAAAAGCGGTAAGGCGTGGGAAATGTTCCGCGCTCAGTGCGTCGTCAGTGGACCAGACAACTCTACCAAGATCGGCGAATTGCTATTGCCGCGTGATTTGAAAGAGACCATCCCCGGTCGCTATCTGGCCGAATTTGAATTGGATGTGAGCTTTGATCGTCTGGTCGTTCCGCGCATTACGGCGCTGCATCCGCATAACTCCGGTGGCCGACCTGTTGCCAAGCCTTCCGAAGCTGCTAAGACCACGGCGTAATCATGACGAACTCGCTCACCACTCTCTTAGCAGTCGGAGTCCTTGGCCTGTGGATTCTCGATTTCATTCTGATTGTTCGGGTCTTCACTTGCTAGGGGAGGGGTAAGCGATGAACGTCATTCTTCCAGCGGATGCGAGTGTGGCTGACTTGATATTCATCATCGCCTGCGTGTTTGCATTGCTGTTCGGTTTCTTAGTCGGTCTGGTCGCCAAATGACAGCCGCCGACTACGTAGAGATAGCAGGCTACTTGCTCGGCCTGTTTGCGATTGGCTTCGTCGCAGGCTACACCGTGACGATGTTCAAACGTCTTTCGGAGCATGTTTAAATCGTAAAGGAGAAGTCCATGTTGAAGAAAGTAAAGGCGCTTGCTGCGCGCGTGTGGGCACCAGTGAAGAAGCACGGTGCGGCCCTGATGGCCTTGGGTCTGGTCGGCATTCAAGCGGCACATGCTGCATTGCCAGCGTCGGCAACAACCACCATTGCCGATGTTGGCACTGATGGTCAATCGATGTTCGATCTCGTATTTCCGGTGATCGGCACATTCGTTGGCCTGTCGCTGGTCATCAAGCTGTTCAAGCGTTTCACTCGGGCGATTTAATTCTGCGTGAACCGTAGAAAAGGAACTCCCGGGGGTTCCTTTTTTACGCTCTTATTCTGAGGACGTGATGAAATTCAAGCGTTGGATTGCCGGTCTTGTGCTGACCTTTGGCGTCGTCGTTTCTGCACACGCGCTATTGCCGCTGGCTGCTGCGGTTGTTTGGCTCGGTGGCGTGGTGACGGCCAACGCTAGTCTAGCCACGGCCGTGGAAGCGTCCATCGTTGTGCATGCTGCTGCGATAGTCGCTTACGATCTGTTCTTTGCACAAAAGGATTCCAGCGGAAAACCTACCGGTACGCCGCCCCTGACTGTCAAACTCAATCCGAGTGCTGCACGCTCCAACCCTGACCCGGCAAAATTTGATGATCCCGCATCGGGTGCGCGTGATGTGACTCCGAAGGCATCAACAACGGGTACGCAAACTAGCGTGAATACACCGGCAGGCTTAACACCTCCGCAGGTCATCTATTGCGCCAACAATGTATGTGGTCCCACTCCTCAAGCGGTATGCGCAGGGCAACCTACGGTGCGAGGAAACTATAACAATCAGCCTGGCACCTTCTACCATGAGTTTCAGTCTGACGGCCATTGCCATTTGCGGTACAAGTTCGACAGTTTGAGTACGGTTCCAGATTTCGGTGCCGACAGTGATGCGGTGAAATCCTCTACAAACACTACGTCTTGCCCCGGCATTGGTCTTACTGCGACAGCCGGGAAATGCCCCGCCTCGAATTTCCCCGAAACAGGTCCAGTCACATGTCCGACCGGTTATACCGCTGGTAGCGGGACAAGTTGCGTATTGAGCGATGCGGGGGCGGTCAAGAAACCCGATACGCAGCCTTGCGAAATCCTGCGTGGTGCTTCCGGATTTCAGACTGACGCCGCGAACCCCAATTGCGCTCAGGACGGGATTCAGGTGCAAGGGAATTCCCTGCAAATGGATGGACAAAGTATCTCCATTAACGCGGACGGATCAGTATCCGTGTCTACGCCGACAGGTCAAACCACATTCCAAATCGGCAGCTATAACTCCGACGGCTCCGTCAATATTTCCGGGGTCTCCCGCACCGGAAATCCCGGTGCTTATGTCCCCGGCAGTGGCTCAGGGGGAGGCGGTGGAGGTGGTTCTGGTGGTGGCTCGACGTCTCCCACGTGTGGCGGCGTTGGTCAGCCAGCGTGCTCGTCCGGTGACGGTAAGGGAGGTAGCGATTGCGGTGCGCCGGGTCAGCCCGCGTGCGCAATCGACGATTCGGGCTTTGCCGGGAAGACCATCAGCACGGCAGAGGGGGAAGCTGCTTTAGATGCATACAACACGCAACGGTCTGACTTATTGGATACGATCAAAAACGGCGTATCCGCTCCTAACTTTGGCTGGCAACTGCCTGTGCAGTCGATAGCGTGTCAGCCGCTCGAATTCGGCTTTTTCAAAGGCATGCATTTTCGCCTCAACTGGTGCCAATACATCGACCTCATACATCAGGCGATTTCCTTCCTCGCTTATTGCTTTACCGCGCTTTATCTGTTCGGTCTTTTCTATGGCGGCGATCGCCAAGGGGGTAAGTGATGCCGTTCCTTGCAAGTTTTCTGCTTAGTTTTTTTGGCGGCCTAATCGGATTTTTCACCAAATATCTCAGCAAGAAATTGGTGATGAGTGCAGCGGTCGTGGCCTTTTTTGTCTCTGTCTCGGCGACGTTGTTTGCGGTGCTGCAAGCAGCCTTGTTGACGATTCAGTTTTCCTTGACGAACTCCTATCTGGCGACCGCGATGTACATGTTGTGGCCTGCGCATCTGACCGTCTGCATCAGTGTGATTTTCTCGGCACGTGTTGCGAAGTGGGTCGCGGTAGAGACAATCGAGCGCGCCAAGACCGTGTTGTATATCACCTGATCGTCATGGCCTTCTACATCATCACGGGCAAGCTGCGCTCAGGGAAAAGCCTGATCGCTACTGCAAAGATGCGCGACTATCTGCTGGTCGGTCGGCGCGTCGCCACCAATTTCGATCTGTATGTCGAGAACATGCTTCCGGTCGATATGCAGAAATGCGACCTGACCAGATTGCCTGACCTTCCTAGCTCCGATGACCTTGAAGCTCTCGGCCAAGGATCGGCCGGTAAATACGATGAGCATCAATTTGGCTTGATAGTGTTGGATGAAGGGTCAGGTAATTTCAATGCGCGGGAATGGGCTGACAAAGGCCGTCAACGCATGATCGATTGGTTGAAGCATTCCGGGAAACTGCGATGGGATGTCTACATCATCGTCCAATCGGCCAGCATGCTTGATAAGCAAATCCGCGAAGCCTTTGGCGAACATTTGGTGACGTGCAAGCGGATGGACCGCTTGTCTTTCCCTTTTATTGGGCCATTGCTCAAGCTGATCGGCGTCAACTTGAAACCGCCGAAAGTGCATGTCGCGGTCGTGCGCTACGGCATGGGGCCAAATGATCCTGTCGTTAATCGCTGGTTCTATCGTGGCACAAATCTCTACAGCGCCTATAACACCGAACAAAAATTTGATCGCGACACGATGTACGGCAATGCCTGTTATCTGTCGCCGTATCAGGTCAAGGGGCAATACATGAACAAATTCCAGATCGCTAAATCCATCGCTGCCGGCTACATCCTTGGCGCGTTCCTGCTAGGTCTGTCTATCTCGTCAGTCTATGCATGGTGGCATTACAAAGCGTCAAAGAATTCCTTGCTCACGAATGGCTTTGCATCAGCGAGAGCATTTCAGCCGAAAGACCTGTCGGATTCGATCACGGTCGATGGGCTGATGTTTGTGGACGGTGTGGCCGTGGGGGTGCTGTCGGACGGTCGCAGAGTGAGAACAACGGAATACAACATCGATGCGACCGGTGTACGGATCAAAGTCGGCGAAAAGTGGTTTGCGAAAAAGGGATAAGACCATGAAAACAATCATCGCGTTACTGCTGAGCCTGGCCGCACAAGTGACGCTGGCCGCACCGATTCAATTTAACTTTGATCGCGTCGAGCTGACGCAATTCCTCGCGGCCACGTATGGCGACGCGATGAAAAAGAATTTCGTGATTTCACCGCAACTGCTTAATGAGTCCAAGAAAGTCACCCTTCATCTTGACGTAGAACGTGACAAGCTCCCCCAGTTCATGGCGGAGTACATGCAACGCCTTGGTATCGAGGCTCCCGAAAAAGATGGCGTCGTCTATCTCTCGTCTGCGGGAAATGCACCGGCCGCGCCGCCAGCTGGCGGCCCTGATGCAATGCCAATGTTGCCATTGCCTCCCGGTGGATCGGCTGCGGTAGCTGTCGCAGGCATGCCGGGACAAGCTCCCATGCCCTTGACCGATAAAGAGGTGCGCTTGTTTCGTCCTGTGCATCGCGATGCTGATTTTATGGTGGCAGTCTTGAATGCAGCCTTCGGGCCGAACACCGCCAATCGCGCCGGTGGTCAACTGGTGATTGCCGTCAGTAAGACGGCCATTGACAAGGCGATGACGTTGGCTGCGGATATCGATGTGGCGCCAGCGAAGGTAACGGTGTCAGCCACGTTTGTAGAGGTGTCTAGCAACGATGGGAAGAGTCGTGGTTTCTCACTCATTGCCAACGTCCTTGGCGCTCGCCTCGGGGCGAATGTGGGGACTACAGACAGTGGCAGCGCCTTATCGATCAAGTCGGCGACGTTTGAGGCTGTCATTAACGCCCTCGATTCAGATGGCCGGTTTCGGCAGGTCTCTAATCCGCGTGTGATCGTGGATGACTATGAGAAAACGACTATATCGGTCGGAGACGAGACGCCGACGATTTCCGGCACCTCTCTCGATAACAATGGCCGTCAGATTCAGCAGATTGTCTATCGCTCGTCTGGCGTCATTCTGGATGTGCTGCCGAAGGTCTTAGGCAATGGCAAGATCATGATGACGATTGACGGTCAGGTGTCATCCTTCCAATCAACAACCACCGGTGTCAATAACTCGCCCACGCTCGTTAAGCGGCAAGTCAAAACCACCCTCACGCTCGATGACGGCGAGGTCATGGTGATAGGCGGTTTGAATGACACCAAGTCGACTTCCAACACTTCCGGGATTTCCTTCCTGCCGAAATTCCTCTCTGTGACGAATGAACAGAGTTCAAAAACAGAACTGGTGCTTGTGCTATCTGCGCAGGTCAGCAAATGAGCCGTCATTGCCGACCAATGGCCGTAAAACATCTCCTGCAGGTGATTCCGTCGCATGTAGCGGTCGGGCATCGCCCGATGATTGCCGTAGCAGCCGGGCCGGTAGGCCTGCGCAAAGCGCACTGCGTATCCGGCAATCAAGCATGCGGCGACGCTAGAAACTCAGCACATCGGAGAAAGAGGGCGCGCGGCGAGATTGCGCCGCCAGCTAGCCGAAGGCAGCGGCGGCGCGAGCGAAGCGAGCGCCTAGACTTGTACCTAGAACACTTAAGGAAAACAAGACGGCGGTAGCTCGGAAAAGAATTAGAAAAGAGGTTTTTGCAGGACGTAAAAATGCCCGGATCAGCGTTCGCACCGCTGCCGGGCTCACACATCGTTATCTTAGGGGGATATGTGCTTGATTCGAGTATAGATAAGGCGGCTGCAAATGCCAACCTCAAGGCCCATATGGGCCAGTACTTTTGTGGCACAAATGCACACCGTTTCAAGACGGTAACTTTTACTGAATTTCCGACCGGAGTAGAGGTGTATGTAGACGAGGGCAGGGAGGCGTTTAGCGATGGCGCCATTTTTGACTATTCGAGCGAGCAGGAACAGCCGACAGCACGCGGCGAGGGCGATCATGAAAAAGCGCGTTTGGTCGCTGCACGGCGCGCAAAGACCAATGTGCGGCGCTTGGCCAAGATGATGCAGGTCGATTGCATGCTGACGCTGACCTATCGCGAGAACATGACGGATTTCGACCGCGTTGAGGCCGATTTCAAGGCTTTCCGGGGGCGGTTGCGTGCCTTGGGCGAGTTTCACTATGTCGCCACATTAGAGCGCCAGCAAAGAGGCGCTATTCACATTCATGTGGCTTGCCAGCATTTCCCCGCATGGCTCAACAACGAACATGGTGTGCGTGTGCGCAGCTATAACCTGATTCGTTCGATGTGGCGGCGTGTGGTTGGCCGGGATAACGGCAACGTCGATCTGACCAAGCCGAAGGGCCGGAACTGGGCGCATCGCATTGCCAGCTACATCAGTAAGTACGTATCAAAGAATCTGGAAGAAGGGCGCTTCAATAAGAAAAGCTATTGGGCGTCAAAGGGGATTCCTAAACCGAAAAAAACCAAGCTGTGGTTTTCCATTGATACGCCGACACGCGATCTGATTGTGTTGGTAGCCCAAGAATTTGTGATGAAGGGCTATGACGATCTGAGGCAATTTCATGATCGCCTGAATGGTTTTTATTGGTTTAGTGCTTGCAAAACCTCTTAGTTCGCATATTTGAGAAATGTTGAAAATTCCCATCTGCATATCGCATTACAGTGGCTCTAAAAAATTAGGGATCACGGGAAAATGATGCAGCTTGAATTATTCGAGCGCGAGGTCATCGGTGCGGACGAAATGCGCGTGATCTTTCAGGAAATCAGGCAAGCGTATTGGTTCTTGCGAAATACACGCCCTGGGCGGTATGGTGACTCGAAACGAAGAAGGCTCTATCGTCAAATCGCTGCCCACAAACGACGCATGCTACTGGCTGGAGTTGGGCGAGCAGAGATACTAAATATGTTGTCATGCTATCGACTCAAATGCCGGTGTGAAACACCTCAGTGCAGGTATTTTTCTCATTAGTTTTATTCGCAGTTACTACCATCTACGCTAAGTCCTCTTCTGAATCACAACCTCTACGCCAACTCGCTGTAGAATCGAGAAATGACAATAAAAGGGGGTGCTATGGGGGTATTTGATGAACGGGTGCGGAATCACGGAATTTGGAGTGTATTAAGCTCGTTGGGGCCTACTATTGATGTCGCTGTCAGTAACACAGCAATATCCCCTGAAGCTATTGAGATGTTGGAGCGGGCTCGTAGCGTCCTTACTATCTGTGGCGTGCGGTTGTCGGCCACCGATCCTCAGCTACTGGTTGTTTCGCATTTAGATTCATTACTTAGTACGTTCCAAAACGTCATCGCAAGCGTTAATTCTTTTATTGTCAATTCGGATAACGATGCGGTTCTCGCCGCTTCAATGGCGTATCTTGATGCGGCACTTTTGATTATTCCCGCAATTCCTTTTGCTACCACGCCTGAAGACTTAACTGGCTTGAGCGAGGCTGCGTCTGGGTACTATGCGACACTTCAAAATCACCTCAAATATGCTGTGGATGTGCAGGATGGGGTAGAAGAGAAAAACAAAAATAATCAAACTCAATTGGAGGTTCTTGAGGGAAGAATCAGCGTTGAGCAGCAGAAAATATCCACTTTAATATCTGACCATCAGTCACAGTTTTCTTCAGCACAAGATAAGAGGCTCAGTGATTTCACGACAACGCAAGCTGACTTTTTAGCCAAGTTCGCTTCTCTCACTAATGATCAGCAAACTCAATTTTCTGCGGATCAGAATTCGAGGCGAACATCATATGCCGAGTTTGAGGCTGCTAATAGTAAGAGAGTTAGTGATCTGTTCAACGATTTGACCACAACACTTGCGCTTCAGCATGCAAAATTTCTAAAGGAACAAGACGACGACGCGTTAGCTCACAAGTCCCAATTAGATATTTTGCAGCAAGGTTACAAGGATAATGCTGCGGAAATTCTTGATAAAATCGATCAACATAAGAAAGATGTAGAGAGCTTAGTAGGTGTGATTGGGAATCTGGGGATTACATCGGGTTATAAAAAAGTAGCTGATCACGCCAGATTATTTCTGTATGTTTGGCAGACAATCACATTGTTGTCCCTTGCCTGTTTAATCTTTATAGCGTCGGTCGTGGCTTTCCCTAAGTTCGCAGAGTTTCTTACGCCAGCCAGTCAGAAAGCTCCCTTGACGGCTAGCGTTGGAAAGACATCCCTTCCTGGAACGGTTTCCGAAATTCATTCCGTTGAGTCTTCCGATACTAATTTTTATCATGGATTGTTATCGCGGATTTTCTTGTCGATCACCTTCGGCGTATTTGCCGCTTATGCCGGTCAACAAGCCAGTCGTTTCTTTCAAATCGAACAGAAAAATAGAAAGCTGGCGTTGGAGTTAGAGGCGCTGGGTCCGTTTATCGAGCCTCTAAGTAGAGAGGACCGCGATAAATTCAGGGTTCTTGTCGGTGATCGATCTTTCGGAGTAAAGGAAAGTGATGGGGCAAAGGAGCAGGATCCTGATGCTGTTACTCTCGCTAAGGTCTTGCAGTCAAAGGGATTTCAAGACGCTATTTTAGGCGCACTAAAGGACGTTGTGAAATCCTCAGGAAAAGCCGATAAGGCATAAAAAAAGAGCCCCGGTGCGGGGCTTTTTTTAGAGTGGGCGCTTAATGAAAAATCTTAAACAGGATAGCGACGGTTCCGGCCAGCATAAAGCCGAGCATCCATTTAAGTAGCTCAAACTGTCCTTTGATCTCCGTGAACTTGGTTCCGACTTCGGCGCGAAATTCGTTCAGGTCAGCTTTTTTCACTAGTTCGTTGGTCATGGCTTCTGCAAGTGCTTTAGCGTGGGCTTCGGCTTGAGCGGTGGGGATTCCAGATTCCTCAAGGCGCTTCACATAGTCGTGAGTGTCAAAAAAGGTAGTGGCCACGGATTCTCCTTGGTAAAAGTATAGCATGGTGGATTAGGGGGATTAAACGGCGTGCTTGGGAGGGGGATTAAACGGCGTGCTTGGGAGGGGGATTCATGCCAAACGTAAGCCGGATAAGGCTTCGTAACTTACGAATATAATTTGACATAATGTAAATTATGCGAATCTTATCATCCCCGTAAATACTCAACAATGTTCAATTCGGCAACATTTCTAGCAATCCTCGCCGATACGCCAAGCGCCTGCGTCGCTCCGAACACTCCGTGAACCTCTGGCTTGCCGGAAAGCGACGCATGCCGTGGTTGATGGCCTAGATGCCTTAGCACTACCCGCTCTACGGCGACCGTCGTAATAGATATTGCTCTCGCGCCAAGCAAGCTTGCAACTCCGGACGGTTGCGGATATCTGAAAGAGTCATTTCCAAAACAACCATTTCGATTTTTTCTGAGGTGGCAACGAGCTCTGGGACGAAGAAATGCTTGGCTTCGTAGTCAGCGATGGAGGCCAACGCTGGGGGCCGTTGGCAGATCCAACCAGAGCAAAACCTTCGCATCTTGCCAGGTTCATGTCTTCCTGGAGTCCGGCGATATTGCTGATCGCGCCGATCATGCGGAAACCTTCTTGTTCGTGGGAGCTTTCAAGATACTCCAGAGCCTCGCGCAGCTGGCCCTCAAGTTCACCTTCCGCTCCCATTACATCAAGTTCTTCCGTTCTGACGAGAATATTATGAAACGTCTCGGTCTCCATGCGGGCTGTCCATTCGCAATACAAGGCGTAACGTTCGTCACCCAATGTTTTCTTCAGCATTCCGGCCCGGCGCTTCAAGCGTTCAATACCGTCCGATCGCGAGCAAAAGAGATAAGCATAGGCACGCGACTCATCATCGAATTCGTCGTCATCGAGTTCATCTTCCTCGTGCCCACTATCAACATCGGAGCGATTGTGATTGGCGGGAAGAATCCGAATATCGGCGCTGGAAAAAAGGCATAACCAGAATAACGGAATGGCCCAATTTGCTTCGTACTCCGTTCCCGAGACCTTGAAAAAATCATCGAACTGAGATTCTGTGGGGAAATCCTGAAAGTCCGTACAGCAAAGGTAGACGCGATTCGCCATTTGTTACCTTTATGTAGAAGTTGTTAGTCAGAGAAAAAATCTTACGGTCGATAAGACTGTAATTTAGGGTTCTCGGCGCTGGATACAGATACAGATACACATTCATTAATTCCAGCGATCAAGTACTCTTTTACATCCGAACATATCTGGCATGCAGCTGCCGGGTCTCATTGAGGTGCGCGAATGTGCCGGAAAGATTCAGCCTGCACGGTGCTTAAATATCATTTTCCGACAAAGTATCTGAGGATTTTTCATCCATTAATCTATCGTAAGCGGGTTCCAGTTTGTCAGCGATTTTCTTTTCAGCACGCCCAATCCAATAGATTGTGGCCCCGAAAGTCAGGCTTACTCAACCCAACATCCCCGAAAACCGCAACGTAAAGCGCGTCTTCCCTCGCCCGGACTGCACGGCGACCTCCCCTTGGTGCGCACGCATGATGGCTTTCGTGATGGACAACCCCAGGCCGGCCGAATCAGTGTCCAGCTTGGTTCGCGACTTGTCGGCACGGTAGAACCGGTCGAACAGGTGCGGCAGATATTCCGCCGGGATCTCAGGACCGTCGTTCTCGACGTGCACCAGAATGTCGGACTCTGATTTCTCGATCGACACCAAGATGGCGCACGCTGCCGGCGTATAACGCATGGCGTTGGAGATCAGGTTGCTCAGCGCCCGGCGCACCATGAGGCGATCTCCCTTGATCGATGCCTCTCCGGTGAGCAGCAGGCGAACGCCCTTTTCTTCCGCCAGCGCATCGTAGAAGTCGAAAAGCGCCGCAACTTCATCCTGCAGGCTTAGCGGCTCATGGCTTGGCAAGCTGATGCCGTTCTCCGTCTGGGCCAGGAACAGCATGTCGGAAATGGTCCGGGCCAGCCGCTGCAACTCCTCTGCATTTGACGACAGCGTGTCCCGATAGGCCTCATTGGTGCGTTGCTGTGTCAGCACGACATCCGTTTGTGTCAGCAAGTTGGTGATGGGCGTGCGCAGTTCGTGGGCGATATCGCTCGAGAAATTCGTGATGCGATTGAAATCGCGCTGGAGGCGTTCCAGCATGGCGTTCAGCTTGGCCGCGAGGTCGGCGATTTCAATCGGCAAGGTTTCGACCGGCATGCGTTCGCCAAAGTTATGCGCGGAGACCACTTGCACTTTGTCGGACATGGCCCGCAACGGCGCCAGGCCGCGCCGTGCCGCCCACCAGCTCAGCAAAACGACGATCAGCGCGGATCCGGCCACGTAGAGAATCAGCGTGGTCTGGAAATTGCGCATGAAATGGTCATGGATGTCCGTGTCGACCGCCACGATGACGTCCAGATTGTCGCCGCTTGCCTCGTCCTTCAAGCGTGCCTTGATGGCCTGAAATTTCTGATGACCGCCTGTGGCAACGGTGAATGAACGGCTACTGGCGGCAGCCGCTAGAATTGGTTCCGTCGCACCGGCCAGCGTCGAATACAGCGGCTGCCCGTTCGACGAACTGATGTGAACGAAGAAGCCGGGATGATTGTGCAGCGCCTCGCCGAACGTGCCGGTGATCGCCGCGGCGCCACGTTCGTTGACGACCATGCGGATGAGCTCGAGCTCCTTCTCCAGCAGTTGCTCATCCTGGTCGGTGAAGTGCTTGGCCACCGTGGAGATGATAAGCAGGCCGAGCCCTACCAGCACGGCCGTGGACGCCAGGGCAAACAAGGCGGTGAGACGAACCGTCAGAGAACGCTGGCGGATCACGCGGCACCCTCCTCTGGCCCGGCGTCATCCAGGACGTAACCAACGCCGCGCACGGTCAGGATCAGCTTGTGATCGAAGCCGTCATCGACCTTGGCGCGCAAGCGCCGGATGGCGACATCAATGACGTTTGAATCGCTGTTGAAGTTGATGTCCCAGATCTGGGAGGCGATCAGGGAGCGCGGCAGCACTTCTCCGCGGCGCCGCGCCAGGAATTCCAGCAAGGCAAATTCCTTGCTCGTGAGCACCAGTTTGCGCCCGCCTCTGCTGGCGGTGCGCCGGGGCAGATCCAGCACCAGGTCGGCAACCGTCAGGCGGTCTTGCAATACCACGCCGCTGCCCCTGCGCAGCAAGGTGCGTACCCTTGCCAGCAGTTCGGAAAATGCGAACGGCTTGACGAGGTAGTCGTCTGCGCCCATCTCCAGCCCCTTGACCCTGTCGGCGACACTGTCCCGGGCCGTCAGGAAGAGCACCGGCACGGCCTTTTGGGCCTCGCGCAGCGACTGGACGATCCGCCAGCCGTCCACATCGGGAAGCATCACGTCCAGAATGACAAGGTCGTACGGCTCGGTCATGGCCAGGTGGTAGCCGTCCAGCCCGTTTTTTGCCAAATCGACGATGAATCCTGCTTCGGTGAGCCCCCGCTGGAGGTACTCGCCTGTTTTCGGCTCATCTTCAACCACAAGAAGTTTCATATTAATCGCGCTTAAGAAGTTGGAGACATGGTACGTGCAGTTCGCCACGATGACGAGATCATTACAGGAATGTAATGCGCGGGTAATCCAACTGATCGCCGGTAATCCTTATCATCAGCGCCATATTCTTACTTCGCCTCACTTCGCCCCATTTCGGAGAGATTTACTCTATGTCGAACTCATCATCCCTTCTGAACTCCCGCCGCCGCTTTGTAAAGGGCCTGGCCGCCGGAGGCGTGCTTTTGGGATTGTCGTCGCAGGCCCTGCAGGCGGTCGCCCAGGCCGCAGAAACGCCGGCCAGTCCCTCGGCGGCGCCGGTCCTGACGGGAAACGTGTTTGACCTGGTGATTGCGGAATCGCCGGTCAATTTCACCGGCCGGCAGAGCGTGGCCACGACGATCAACGGCTCGCTGCCGGGGCCGACGTTGCGCTGGAAAGAAGGCGACATGGTCACCATCAACGTCACAAACAAGCTTCGGGAACATACCTCCATCCACTGGCACGGCATCATCTTGCCGTTCCAGATGGATGGCGTGCCGGGCATCAGCTTTGCCGGCATTGCGCCGGGAGAGACCTTCACCTACAAATTCAAGGTGCAGCAAAGTGGGACCTATTGGTACCACTCCCATTCGGGCATGCAAGAGCAGACCGGGATGTACGGCGCCATCATCATCGATCCCAACGGCGCCGGAAGAAGCCGGGGTCAGGGCAAGAATCAAGCCGATCGGGAGCACGTGCTTCTGTTGTCGGACTGGATGGACGAGGACCCGATGTCGGTGCTCGCCAAACTCAAGAAGCAAGGAGATTTCTACAACCTGAACCGGCTGACGGCCGGCGATTTTGTCCGCGACGCGCGCAAGGACGGCATCAAGGCGGCCATGGACAAGCGTTCGATGTGGAACGAAATGCGCATGAATCCCACGGACCTGGGAGATCTGTCGGCGGCCGCCCTGACCTATCTCGCCAACGGCGTGACCCCGGCAGGCAACTGGACCGCACTGTTCAAGCCCGGCGAAAAAGTCCGCCTGCGCTGTATCAACGGATCCGGCAACACCTTCTATGACGTCCGGATTCCAGGACTGAAACTGAAGGTCATCCAGGTCGACGGCGTGGATATCGAGCCGGTCAGCGTGGATGAGTTCCGCTTTGGCCCGGGTGAAACCTGTGACGTGATCGTCGAGCCCAAGGACGACGCCTATACCGTGTTTGCCCAAACCATGGAGCGCACCGGCTACGCCCGGGGGACGCTGGCGACGCGCGCCGGCCTGGCAGCCGCGGTACCGGCAGTGGACAAGCCGGAATGGCTCGGCATGGGCGACATGATGGGTGACATGTCCTCAATGGGTGGCATGGATCACGGCGCCATGGGCCACATGGGCCACATGAACCACGGGGCGATGGGCAATATGTCGTCGATGTCCGGCATGGAGACCATGGACAGCATGGATTCCATGGACGGCAAGGCCGCCATGCAACCGATGCAGCAGATGCAATCGACACCGAAGATGGACCACAGCGGGCATCAGCCGGTGCCGCCCAATCCCTTGAAAGTCCCCAGCAAGAAGGCTCGCCACGCAAGCACTGAATACGGCCCCGGCACCGATGCCCGGGTCGACAGCGCCCGTACCAATCTGGATGATCCCGGCGTCGGATTGCGCAACAACGGCCGCCGGGTCCTTACCCTGGCGGACATGCACACCATTGGCGGTCCGCTCGACGAGCGCGGCCCCGAACGAGAAGTCGAGCTTCACCTGACCGGCAATATGGAGCGCTATGCCTGGTCGCTCGATGGCCTTGAGTTCGGCAAGTCGACTCCGGTCCATTTCCGCTACGGCGAACGCCTGCGCGTCATCTTGCACAACGACACGATGATGACCCACCCCATGCACCTGCACGGGCTTTGGAGCGAACTGGAGACGCCCGACGGGGATTTCCTCGCACGGCGCCACACGATTCCGGTGCAGCCGGCGCAGCGCATCAGCTTCCTTGTGACGGCGGACGCTTTGGGACGCTGGGCCTGGCACTGCCACTTCGCGTATCACATGGACATGGGCATGTTCCGCGAAGTCGTCGTCAGCTAACCGAGATCTGAACTGAAAGGCATATCGAGAATGATTTTTACCCGTCACCCAAGCCGGATTCTATTGCTGGCGCTTGCCTCAGTGGGCATGAATGCGGCGTTGGCCCAATCGCACACCAGCCATGACAGCCACGATGGCCATGGCGCATCGGCAAGTCCGGCCGCGATCACGGCAATGGACGCCGTGGACGCCATGGACGACCATGCCTCCGGCTCGCCGGCGCCCATGAACCACGGCGCGATGGACCACGGCAGCATGAAGATGGATTCCGGTTCCGCAGCACCGGCAGACGCGCGCGATCCGCATGGCTACTCCAATGGCTACACCCTCGATACGGGGCCTTATGCGCGGAAAGACATCAGCGCCTTGATGATGTCCGACATGCATTCCTTCGGGTCCTTCCTGGTCGATCGCCTGGAACGCGTCCATACCCGCGACGGCAATTCCATCGCGTACGACACCCAAGGCTGGATAGGCGACGCCTACGACAAGTTCTACCTCAAGGCCGAAGGCGATATCGAGCGGGGCCGCGTGGGCGATTCGCGTACCGAATTGCTCTGGAGTCACGCGATCACGCCGTACTGGGACAGCCAGCTGGGTCTGCGTGTGGACGTCGGCAGCAACCGGCCTGGCCGCAACTGGCTCGCTTTCGGCGTCCAGGGTCTGGCGCCTTACTGGTTTGAAGTCGAGGCAACGGGTTACGTCGGCGAGCAAGGCCGTACCGCATTGCGGCTGGCGGCCGAGTATGAGGTGCTGCTGACCCAGCGCTGGGTGCTGCAGCCCCGCGTCGAGGCCAACCTGTACGGAAAGGAAGATCCCGATCTGGGCATCGGACGCGGCTTGTCCAGCGCCGCCTACGGCATGCGCCTGCGTTACGAATTCTCTCGCCAGCTCGCCCCCTACGTCGGGATCGAGCGCAACCAGCGCTTCGGCCGCACCGCCAGCTACGTGCGCGGCGCCGTCGGCAATGCGGGCGAAACCCGGCTCGTGGCCGGCTTGCGCATTCTGTTCTAACCCACCATTACTCTGATCATCCACAGGAGCTTTGCCATGTCTTACCCGTCCTTCATCGCCAAAACAGCAGCCACCGTTGCCGCCATGGCCTTCGCCACAGCAGCCTTTGCCCATCCGAAGCTCCTCGGTTCCACGCCCGAGGACAATGCGACGGTGAGCGCCCCGGAAAAGATCGAACTTCATTTCTCGGAAAATCTTTCGAAGCAGTTTTCCGGCGCGAGCCTGATGATGACCAGCATGCCCGGGATGAACCACGCTTCGCCCATGAAAATGGCCGCCAAGGTGTCGGGCTCGGATGATCCGAAGACCATGGTCATCACTCCCGGACAGCCGTTGATGCCCGGCGTGTACAGCATCGAATGGCGTGCGGTGTCTTCGGATACCCACCCGATTACCGGCAAGATCTCTTTCACGGTGAAATGAGCGGGTAATGGACTGGATGACCGTGCTGGTGCGCTTTGCGCTGTATCTGGACCTGATGCTTGTCTTCGGCCTGCCGCTGTTTCAGCTGCATGCGTTGCGCCGGCCTGAACGTTCATCCGCCTTGGGCAAGAGGTTCTCTGCGTTGACCGCAGGTGCAGCCGTTATCGGCATGGCGCTGTCGGTCGCCAGCATGTTCCTGATGGCCAAGGCGATGACCGGCGCCGCCGATGTCAGCGCGATTGAACGCCACGTGTTCGGGATGATGCTGACGGACACGTCCTTCGGCATGGCGTGGTGCTTGCGCATGGCCATGCTGCTGATTTGCGTATCGGCAGCGTTGCTGTCGAACCGGTGGCCGAGCGCCGGCGCAGGCCTGATGAGCGCTGCCGGCGGAGCAGCCTTGGCGACGCTTTCCTGGGCCGGCCACGGCGCGATGGACGAAGGCGCCCGGGGACAAGTCCACTTGATGGCGGACATCATCCACCTGCTGGCAGCCGGCGGCTGGGTAGGTGCACTGGCCGCATTCATCCTGATGCTGGCGCGGCCTTCCGGCGACGACCCCGCCCGCCTGTCGCTGCTGAGCCGCACGCTCAATGGCTTCGCCCTGACGGGCACCGTCATCGTCGGATCGCTGGTGATCACTGGTGTCCTGAACTACTGGCTGATCGTCGGTCCCACCGTCACCGGCTTATTGTCCTCAGCCTATGGGCAACTGCTGATCGCCAAGCTGGGCCTGTTCACCCTGATGCTGGCCCTGGCTGCAGCGAACCGCTACCGGCTGGCGCCTTTGCTCGAACGGGCGCATGTCTCCGGAGAGCACGGCGAAGCGATCGCGGCATTGCGAAGAAGCCTGTTCCTCGAGACCGGCTGCGCTTTCCTGATACTTGCACTCGTTGCCTGGCTCGGAACCCTGGGACCGATGACAGAATGACGCAATGCCGGCATGAGCCTGAACTCCTGAAAGGAAGCTGATGAAAAAGTTCTTCGTCGCGAATCTTCTCGCGCTGACCGCCCTTGCGGCACATGCCGCCGGCGAGACCATCACCGTCTACAAAGACCCGGATTGCGGCTGCTGCACTGCCTGGGCCGCGCATATGACCCAGGCGGGCTACAAGCTGAAGCAGATTGACCGCAAAGACATGCAGGCGGTCAAACAGCGATTCGGCGTGCCTGAGTCGCTCCAGTCCTGTCATACCGCCGTGATCGACGCTACCGGGCAAGTGCTGGAAGGCCATGTTCCGGCGCCGGTCGTTTCAAGGCTCATTGCGGACAAATCCCGGTCAGTCAAAGGACTGGCGGTCCCGGGCATGTCCGCCAACTCCCCCGGGATGGGAAAGATGGATGGAAAGCTGGTGACCGTCGATTTTGCCGGCAAGGAATATTCCCGCAACTGATCCGTCGGGGCAGCACTGCCAGGTGCAGTCATCCCGGTCTTTCGGCGTCCCCTTAGAACGTGTTTACGATCTGTAGCGAGCGGCCCTCAGTTGTCGCTAAACGGCACGGAAACACCGGAATGTACATAAGTACATGAGGATGTTGAGTACCGTTTAGCGGCAAATCAGGAGCGCGCAGTAAGATCGCAAACACGTTCTTAAACGGAGATACCGTGGCGCCGCCTACCTCAACGATCCCGGATAAGTCTCCTGGCAGACGGCACGCAGCGCTTCGGCGAACAACTGATCCGCCTTGCGCTCCACGCCGTCCGAGCGCATGAACAAGGCAATCGGGGAAAGCGTCCAGTCAAACGAATACGGCACGATCGCCACGCCGGCGACGCGCACCAGTTCTTCTGCGATATCGGAGGGGACAATCGATATCGCCCGCTCATTGGAGACGATCATTTCGCCGATCAGTTTCGCCGAGTAACTCTCCACGACCGGTGCGGGAGGGACGATACCCGCGCCGAGAAAAATGTCGGCCACCTGCTCCCGCATCGGTGTATTGGGAGCGCCCAATATCCAGTCCAGCTCAACCATCTTGCGCCAGTCCAGGCGCACGCGCCCGAGTTGCGCCGCCAGCCGGCGACAGGCAATTAGTCGCGGCTGCTGGCGGTACAGCACCTCGAACCGGATGTTCTCCAGGTTCACGCCCGACGACGCACGCCCGATGACGAGATCGAGCGCGTGCTCGCTCAATTGCGCCAGCAACTGGTCGCTGGTTCCCTCATGGATCGTCACGGTCAGGCGCCGGTCGCCGTCAGGCCGGGTGCGCTGAATCGCACTTGTCAGTATCTGCCCCGAGATGAAGGGCGTGATGCCGATATGCAGATGGCCGGCCTGCCCGGATGCCAGCGTTTCGATATCGTGCACCAGATGGCGCAGGTCGTGGACCATCGCCTCTGCCCGCTCCAGCACCACCTTGCCCAGTTCGGTGGGCGCCATCCCGCGTGCCGAACGATCGAACAGCGCGCCGCCGAACATCCCCTCCAATTCGGAGAGCGCGTTGGTGATGGCCGGCTGGGTGCTGGCCATGTGTTCGGCGACGCGCGTCAGCGACTTGTATTGCCTGATTTGCAACAACAAGAGCAGATGGCGCATCTTCAGGCGCGTACTCAGGCGCCTGAGCAACGCATTTGCGTCAAATACCTCCATGAGAACCCGGCTTTCATCAGATAAATGTGATGGAGTCATAATAAATCAAAATGATCTCCATATACCTCTTGCCTAAACTTGCTCCCAAGTCATTGCCATGACGAGTGCAAGGAAAAAACGGTTTGAGCGCTAAAACAAGCAAAAACGCCAACCGGCAACAAACCAATAACAAATCGACAACGGACCGACAACAAACCTGCCGCCGGCAATCGCCCGGCGCATCTTGGAAAGAGGAAGACCACATGAACACGACAGACCGACAAGCCGCCCTGGATTACCACCAATACCCTACTCCCGGAAAAATCACCGTCAACGCCAGCAAGCCCCTGGTCACCCAGCGCGACCTGACGCTCGCCTACACTCCGGGCGTGGCGGTGGCCTGCGAGGAAATCGTGGCCGATCCGCTCAATGCATTCCGCTACACGGCGCGCGGCAATCTTGTCGGCGTCATCACCAACGGCACTGCCGTCCTCGGGCTGGGCAACATCGGCGCACTGGCCTCCAAGCCGGTAATGGAAGGCAAGGCGGTCCTGTTCAAGAAATTTGCCGGCATCGACGTCTTTGATATCGAGATCAACGAGACCGACCCGGACAAACTGGTGACCATCATCGCCGGCCTGGAAGCGACGTTCGGCGGCATCAACCTGGAAGACATCAAGGCCCCGGAATGCTTCACCGTCGAGCGCCAGCTGCGCGATCGCATGAAGATTCCGGTGTTCCATGACGACCAGCACGGCACTGCGATCACGGTGTCGGCCGCTTTCATCAACGGGCTCAAGGTCGTCAAGAAGAACATCAATGAAGTCAAAGTGGTGGTCTCGGGCGCCGGTGCGGCCGCCTTGGGCTGCCTGGAACTGATGATGGACCTCGGGCTGCCGCTGGAAAATATCTGGGTGACCGACATCGAAGGCGTGGTCTACGAAGGGCGCCCGACCCTGATGGATCCGGACAAGCAACGCTATGCACGTAAAACCGACTTGCGCACGCTGGCGCAGGTGATCGAAGGCGCCGACGTCTTCCTCGGCGTATCCGCCGGCAACGTGCTGAAAAAAGAAATGGTCGCCAGCATGGCCGCACGCCCGCTTATCCTGGCGCTGGCCAACCCCACACCCGAAATCCTGCCCGAGGTAGCGCTGTCGGTGCGCGACGATATCGTGATGGCGACCGGTCGCTCGGACTACGCGAACCAGGTCAACAACGTGCTGTGCTTCCCGTACATCTTCCGCGGCGCGCTGGACGTCGGCGCCACCACCATCACCCGCGAAATGGAAATCGCCGCGGTCTACGCCATTGCAGGCCTGGCGGAAGAGGAACAGAACGACGTCGTCGCGGCGGCCTACGGCAGCTACGACTTGTCGTTCGGTCCCGACTACTTCATTCCGAAGCCGTTCGATCCCCGTCTGATCGTGCGCATCGCACCCGCGGTCGCCAAGGCGGCGATGGAAGGCGGCGTCGCTACGCGGCCGATCGCCGACCTGGACGCCTACGTGGAGCAGCTGCAGCAATTCGTCTACCACTCGGGCGCGTTCATGAAGCCCTTGTTCGCGGCCGCCAAGCAGCGCGTGCGCGACGGCGGCAAGGCCCGCATCGTCTTTACCGAAGGTGAAGACGAACGCGTATTGCGCGCAGTGCAAGTGATCGTCGATGAGAAACTGGCACGGCCGATCCTGGTCGGCCGTCCTGAAGTCCTGCTGGCGCGCATCCAGAAATTCGGCTTGCGGCTGCGCCTCGGACAAGACGTCGAAGTCACCAGCCCGGACTACGACGAGCGCTTCCATCAATACTGGACCACGTACTGGGACCTGATGTGCCGCGAAGGCATCACCAAGGAAATGGCGCGCGTCGAGATGCGCCGTCGCCTGACCCTGATCGGCGCCATGATGGTACGCCTCGGCGACGCCGACGGCATGATCTGCGGCACGGTCGGCGCCTATCACGACCATCTGCGCTATGTCGACCAGGTCATCGGCAAGAAGGCCGGCGCGCACACCTATGCAGCGATGAACATCCTGCTGCTGGACCAGCGCACCGTGGCGCTGGTTGATACCCACGTGAACGACGATCCGAGCGCCGAACAAATCGCCGAATTCACCATCGCCGCTGCGGAAGAAATGACCTGGCTGAATCTGGTTCCGAAGGCGGCGCTGCTTTCGCGCTCCAATTTCGGCTCGGCCAGTTCGGCATCCGGCGGCAAGATGCGCCGCGCGCTGGACATCATCACCGAGCGTGCACCCACGCTCGAGGTCGATGGCGAAATGCATGGCGACTGCGCATTGGACGAAGCCCTGCGTCTGCAGATCCTGCCGACCTCGCGACTGAAAGGTTCTGCCAACCTGCTCGTCTGCCCGAATGTGGACGCCGGCAATATCGCCTACAACCTGCTCAAGACAGCAGCCGGCAGCAATGTGGCAGTCGGTCCGTTCCTGCTCGGCGTGAACGCGCCGGTGCATATCCTGACCTCCAGCTCCACCGTGCGACGCATCATCAACATGGCTGCGTTGACGGTCCTTGACGCAAATCGTCCGTCGTAATTTATTTGCGATAGCGCCTCAACGCGCGCTGCCGATCCTCCCCGGATCGGCAGCGGCCGGGGAAATGCCTTCCGGAATCCCTGTGCGTTCAGCTATACAGCCATTTCTGCGCCAGCTTGGAGTAGCGCGGCATGATCACGTACGTCATCAGCCCCACGATGATCGCCGCGACGATCAGGCGGCTGAGCAGTTGATAGTGCAGCACCGGAGCCGCATCGAACAAGGGCGCCAGGATCCACGGCAAGATCAGCGTCAGCGGGTAGATGACGGACAGCGTCAGCAGGAATTGCTTGTACGGTTTGGCGCGCTTCGGCGCCGGGCCCGGCGGCGGCGTGAACCAGAATTCCAGCCCGGTGACGGTATCGACCTGCTCGTCCTGGGACAGCATCGGTTGGACCTGCTCGATGAGTTCGCGCCGGGTCTGTGAACCGAGCCATTGCTGGGCGTATTCCACCGTATCAAAACGCAGCGTGACGGTGTAGCGATCGCCGCCTTGCGGCGGTTTGATGACATTGACGCCGCGATGTCCCGGCGCGGCGGCGGCGAGCGGAACGATGTGCTTGAGCCATTGTTCGTACTCCGCATGCGCACCGGCGCGGATGTCGTGCTGGATCACGATGGTGACCATATCGGGTTGCGGCTTGCTGTCCATGGTGTGTGCTTTCAAGGCTGAGTGGGCGTATCTGAGTGGGCGTATTCTAGGGGAAACCTTGCCGATGCATGCGAAAAAGCCCGGGTTTGCCGGGCTTCTTTTTTTCCGCGAAATTTCCACAGGAAAAGTTTTCCCGATTGCTGCCGTTAACCCTCATGCACCATGCCCTCTCGCTGCGAATTCAATGCGGCGGCTGATTTGCGATTAAAATTTCGAAGGTCGGCAGCGTCATGCATGTCGATCCGACAACACGCCAGGGCTCCAGGGAAACACTATGAAAAAACTCAATCTCAACCTCAAAGATGAAGTCTACGATTCGCTCGACCGCGACTACAAGAACTTCAATCGCCTCTCGCTGAAGTGCGATTCGGGATTTGTCTCGCCGACCTTCGAGAGCTTCATGCTGGCGAAACTCTCCGACAACACCACCTTCCTGACCGAAGCCGCCGTGCAGCACCTGATGCTGTCGGGCCAGTACGCATGGGCCAAGCGCGCGCTCGACAAGGACTTTCCCGACGTGGTCGCGATCCTGATCTCGCAAGCCTCCAATTACGGTTTCCATATCGCCGTGCGGCATGACTGGAGCATCGATGAACTGACCGCCGCGTCGAAGGCCTGGGCGACATCCATCGTCAAGCAAGCCAAGGGCGACGAATCGCAGATCGACGTCCTCGCCGCGCAAATCAAGTCGGCGGCGATCAGCATCGCCAAGGCCGAAGAGGCGCTGAAGACCCCGGCATGGCGTCTGGCGCGTTCGTGGGCGCAGCAACTGCACGACGCCAAGATCGCGGTCGAACATGCACGCGGCGCCGTCGCCAGGGAAAAACTCGGCTCGCTGCGCACGCTGCTCACACTCGGCATCGCCTACGGCACGGTCAAGGAAAAGGAAGAAAAGGAAATCCTCGATCGCCTGCGCGACAAGAAACCGTATCTGTTTGAAGAAGAAGCCGACGGCTTCCTCGGCCGCGCCCTCGCTTGGTATCGCAGCGTGTTTGCCTGAATCCGAATCGCCCCGATCCAAGGCCCGTTGTGCTTCATGCGCAACGGGCCTTGTTCTTTTCCGCGCCGAAAAACCTCCGAACCTTTCAGCCGAATCCGATCCAAAAGATTATCTGCGGGAGACATCGTGATTGCCGCAGCGCTTCTCAACGGACAGGAGTTATCAATGCTGCAACTCAAAGATCCTTCCCTGCTGCGTCAGCAGGGCTACATCAACGGCGCCTGGTGCAATGCCGACGACGGCGGTACGCGCACCGTCACCAATCCGGCCACCGGCGACAAGCTCGGCACGGTACCCGACATGGGCACGGATGAAACCCGGCGCGCGATCGAGGCCGCGCAGGCGGCATGGCCGGCCTGGCGCAAGAAAACCGCCAGGGAGCGCGCCGCCGTCCTGCGTAAATGGAACGATCTGATGCTCGCCAACGCCGACGACCTGGCCCTGATCATGACGGCCGAGCAAGGCAAACCGCTGGCCGAATCCAAGGGCGAAATCGCTTACGCCGCCTCGTTCATCGAATGGTTCGGCGAAGAAGCCAAACGTACTTATGGCGACACCATTCCCTCGCCGGCGCCCGACAACCGCATCGTCGTCATCAAGGAACCGATCGGCGTCTGTGCGGCCATCACGCCATGGAATTTCCCGGCGGCGATGATTACGCGCAAGGCCGGTCCTGCGCTCGCGGCGGGCTGTCCGATGGTGCTCAAGCCGGCCGAGGCGACGCCGTTTTCCGCATTGGCGCTGGCGGTGCTGGCCGAACGTGCAGGCGTGCCGGCCGGCGTATTGAACGTCGTCACCGGTTCATCCAAGGTGATCGGCGCCGAGATGACGGGCAACCCCATCGTGCGCAAGCTGAGCTTCACCGGCTCGACCGCAGTCGGTAAGCTGCTGATGGAGCAATGCGCGGCGACCATCAAGAAGATATCGCTGGAACTGGGCGGCAATGCGCCCTTCATCGTGTTCGACGATGCCGATCTCGACGCGGCGGTAGAAGGCGCGATCGCCTCCAAGTTCCGCAATACCGGACAAACCTGCGTCTGCGCCAATCGCATCTACGTACAAGACGGCGTCTACAACCAGTTTGCCGACAAGCTGGTCGCCGCCGTGGCGAAGCTGAAGGTCGGCAACGGTCTCGATAGCGGCGTCACACAAGGTCCGCTGATCGACGAGAAAGCAGTACAGAAAGTCGAACAGCACGTCGCCGACGCCCTCGCCAAGGGTGGGCGCGTGCTGTTGGGCGGCAAGCGCCATGCGCTGGGACACGGGTTCTTCGAGCCGACCGTGATTGCCGACGTCACCGCCGACATGAAGATCGCGCGCGAAGAAACCTTCGGTCCGATGGCGCCGCTGTTCCGTTTCAAGACGGATGATGAAGTGCTGGCGCAGGCCAACGATACCGAGTTCGGACTGGCCAGCTATTTCTATTCGCGTGATATCGGCCGCATCTGGCGTGTTGCCGAAGCACTGGAAAGCGGCATCGTCGGCATCAATACCGGCCTGATCTCCAACGAAGTCGCCCCGTTCGGCGGCGTCAAGCAATCGGGCATGGGACGCGAGGGATCGCACTACGGCATCGACGACTACCTGGTCATCAAGTACTTGTGCATGGGGGGAATCTGATTCAACCCGGTCGCCGGAACGTCTTGCGCTCTGCTTCCACCGTCTTGCGGCAGGCGCAGCCGGTCAGGTGGTCATTGACCAGACCCATCGCCTGCATGAAGGCATAAATCGTGGTCGGGCCGACGAAGGTCCAGCCGCGTTTCTTGAGTGCTTTCGACAACGCCACCGAGGCTTCCGAGGTGGGATTGGCCTGCCAATAGTCGAGCGTGAGGATCTTGGGCCGGTCTTTTGCGGCGGGTTCGAATTGCCAGAACCAGGCCGCCAGCGAACCGGCTTCGTCGACCAGTTCGATGGCGCGGCGGGCGTTGTTGATGGCGGAGACGATCTTGGCGCGGTTGCGAATAATGCCGGCGTCGCCGAGCAGGCGTTCCACGTCTTGCTCCGTGTAGCGCGCCACGCGATGGAAATCGAAACCGTCGAACGCGGCGCGGAAATTCTCGCGCTTGCGCAGGATGGTGATCCACGCCAGCCCGGACTGGAATCCCTCCAGGCAAATCTTCTCGAACAGCCGCACGTCATCGGCCACCGGCCTGCCCCATTCGCCGCCATGGTATTCGGGCATGGCCACATGCCAGGCGCAATACACCTTGCCGTCCTCCGCCGTGATCAGTCCTGGTACGTCGTTGCTGGTTGTTGTTGTCATGTCGATAAGTGGAATGCCGCGCGCAAGCCGCCATGATGAGGCAAAGCGAGCGGGCGCGCACGGCGCTTCTTGCTATTTGACAGTCAAGCCGCGATGGCTTCTTGCAGCAACTGCAAAACCGCCGGCGCAGCGCTCTGTCCATGCCGGCCCGGGTCGGCGATCGCATACACCGTGCGGATCGCCGGTCCGTCCATCGCGAAGCTGAGCGCGAGAACAATTTTTCCGTGCTGCAAAAATGTCGCGCCCCATCCGCCGTTGATGCCGGCGCATTCGATCCGCATGCCCGGCATGCTCATTGACATGAGGGCGCCGACAAAACCGCTCGCCGCCTGCGTACCGATCCCGCCAATACCACCATTGCCCACCACCACGGCATCCGGCGCCAGCAATTGCAGCAGGGCCTGCTTGTCCTGGCGACAGATCGCCGCCACGAACTCTTGCGCCGTCTCGCGGCACACCTGTTCGTCCGCAATCCGGCGTACCCGGTCCGACTGCACGCGCTCCTTCGCCCTGCGCACCAGTTGCCGGCAATGCACCGCCGTCTTGTCCAGCGTGCGTGCGATCTCCTCGTACTGGCAATCGAACACTTCGTGCAGCAGCAAGGCCGCCCGCTCATCCGGACTCAGGCGTTCCAGCATCAGCAGCACGCCATACGACAGGTCCGACAGCATCGACACCGCGTCTTCGGCCGACGGCGCGCACGCGTCCATCCACGGCTCAGGCAGCCAGGGCACGGCGGTGGCGGCGCGCTCATGCTGCAGATGCCGCAGGCGGTCTATCGCCAGCCGCGTGGCGACGGTGGTCAGCCAGGCCACCGGTGTTTTGAGCGGCAGGTCCTGCGCTTCGTGCCAACGAATCCAGGTTTCCTGGACGACGTCTTCCGCCTCGGCCACGCTACCGAGCATGCGGTAGGCGATCGACAGCAGCCGCCGCCGTGCGGCTTCGAACGTGGCGGTGGCGCTGATCGGGTTTCTTGTCATGTGATTTCTCCATATGGGCAGCGCCGGGCGACTGCTCTTCGTTGACGTCCGGGCCGGCCAAAACGTGACAGCGTGCGAAAAATATTTTCATGCCGTCACGCAAGGCCGGCGGCAACCGTCATGTCCTTACATCAACATTTCACGAAAAAGGACACGCCATGCCTGCATTTTCCCCTCGCGCCCTGGACCTGGTCCCCACCGTCGTCGAGCAATCGGGGCGTTCGGAACGCGCCTACGACATCTACTCGAGGCTGCTGCGCGAGCGCATCATCTTCCTGGTCGGGCCGGTCACCGATCAGTCGGCAAACCTGATCGTGGCGCAGTTGCTGTTCCTCGAGTCGGAAGATCCCGACAAGGACATCTCGCTTTATATCAATTCACCGGGCGGCGTGGTTTATGCCGGGCTGGCGATCTACGACACCATGCAGTTCATCCGGCCGCAGGTCTCGACCCTGTGCACCGGCTTCGCGGCCAGCATGGGCGCCATCCTGCTGGCGGCCGGCGCACCCGGCAAGCGGCTGGCCTTGCCTAACGCCCGCATCATGGTGCACCAGCCGTCCGGCGGTTCGCAGGGAAGCGCAACCGACGTCGAAATCCAGGCGCGCGAAATCCTCTACCTGCGTGAACGCCTCAACGGCATCCTGGCCCATCACACCCGCCAGCCGATAGAGCGCATCGCCGGCGACCTCGAACGCGACAACTTCATGTCATCCGAACGCGCCAGGGAATACGGCCTGATCGACGAAGTCGTGTCGCACAAGACGCGCCCGGACTGAGCGCCTGTTCACTCGGCAAAGCCGTCGGTGGCGCGGATCAGCTGGTCAAGGATGCCCGGCTCGTTGTACGCGTGGCCGGCGCTGCCGACCAGGTGCAAGGTTGCATCCGGCCAGGCCTTGTGCAGGTCCCATGCCGACTTCGCCGGCGTGACGATGTCATAGCGGCCCTGCACGATCACGCCCGGAATGCCCTTGAGACGCCCCGCATTGGCCAGCAGCTGGCCTTCTTCCATGAAGCCGTGGTGAACGAAGTAATGGTTCTCGATGCGCGCGAACGCCAGCGCAAAGTGCGGGTCGCTGAAGCCCGCGATCATGCCTTCATCCGGCACCAGCGTCACGGTGCTGGCTTCCCAGCGGCTCCAGGTGCGCGCCGCTTCCAGCCTGGCGGCTTCGTCGTCGCCGACCAGCCGTTTGCGGTAGGCGCTCATGAGATCGCCGCGCTCGGCTTCCGGAATCGGCGCCAGGAACTCGTCCCAGCGGTCCGGCGCCAGCCATGAGGCGCCTTCCTGGTAATACCACTCCAGCTCGGCTTGCCGCAGCAGGAAGATGCCGCGCAGCACCAGCTCGCTGACGCGCTCGGGATGCGTCTCGGCGTAGGCCAGCGCCAAGGTGCTGCCCCATGAACCGCCGAACACCTGCCACTTGTCGACGCCCAGCAGCACGCGCAGGCGTTCGATATCGGCCACCAGGTCCCAGGTGGTGTTGGCGTCCAGATTGGCATGCGGCAGCGAACGGCCGCAACCGCGCTGATCGAACAGCACGATGCGATATTTCTCGGGATTGAAGAGTTGCCGGTGCGAAGGACCGCAACCGCCGCCCGGACCGCCGTGCAGGAACACCACCGGCTTGCCTTTGGGATTGCCGCAGGTTTCCCAATACACGCTATGGCCGTCGCCGACGTCGAGCATGCCGCTCTCATACGGCGCGATGGGCGGGTACAGCGTGCGCAATGCGATGTTGTCGGTATTGTCGGTATTGTCGGTATTGCCGGCGTTGCTGCTGCTGCTGATATTGCCGATATTGCTCATTGTGTGGATTTCCTTGAGGTCGGATGGAAAGCGGGAAGAGTTTCAGGTCGCGGCAAAATAGCCCGACAGTTTGGCCAGGTCGACATTGCCGCCGCTGACGATGACGCCGATGCGTTTGCCCTTGAGCTGCGCCTTCATCTTGCGCACGGCGGCGAAGCTGAGGCAGCCGGTCGGCTCGACGATCATCTTCATGCGCTCCGCATAGAAACGCATGCATGCCACCAGCTCGTTGTCGCTGACGGTCAGGATGTCGGTCACATCACGGCGGATGATCTCGAACGTGTAATGACCGAGATGCTGGGTCTGGGCGCCGTCGGCGATGGTCTTCGGCGTGTCGATGTGGATGATCTTGCCGGCACGCAAGGATTGCAGCGCGTCGTCGCCGGCTTCCGGCTCGACGCCATACGTCTGGCAATCGGGCGACAAGGCCTTGGCAGCCAGCAAGGAGCCCGACAGCAGCCCGCCGCCGCCGAGGCAGACGAACAGCGCATCCAGCGGTCCGGTTTCCTCGATCAGTTCCTTGACGGCGGTGCCCTGTCCGCTGATCACGTCGGGATGGTCGTAGGGCGGAATCATGGTCAGGCCGTGCTTCTCCGCCAGCGCGGCGCAAATCTCTTCGCGGTTTTCGGTATAGCGGTTGAAACGTACCACCTTGCCGCCGTATCCGCGCGTGGCGGCCACCTTGGCTTCGGGCGCGTCTTCCGGCATCACGATGGTGGCCGGCATGCCGAGCTGGTGCGCCGCCAGCGCAATTGCCTGTGCATGGTTGCCCGATGAAAACGTCACCACGCCGTCGTTGCGCTGCTCCGGCGTGAAGCGCATCAGCGCATTCATGGCGCCGCGGAACTTGAACGCGCCCATGCGCTGGAAATTTTCACACTTGAAGAAAACCTGCCCGCCGATCTCGGCATCGGCCGTACGCGAAGTCAGCACCGGCGTCTTGTTAGCATGGCCGGCGATGCGGCCGGTGGCGGCGACTACGTCGCTGTAATCGGGAAGCTCAGGCATGTTCTCTCCATCAGTGGCTGGGCGGGTACGGGATTTGTTGCTCTTCAGATAGTAAAACATTTTCAGCAACGCGACCGCGCCCTGCTCCGCGCCGCGTCAGCGTCCGTTCAGGAAAATCCCGATACAAGCATGGCGCAGCCCCGCGTACCATCCGCTCACAGTCTCGCTACATCCCCGTTTGTCCGCCTTGCAAAGCAAAGGATTGCGTCCATGAAAACCCGTCAATGCGAAAGCGTTTCCGCTGCCCGCAGCAACGGCGGCATGCAGCACCGGCGGCCGCCCAAACTGCGGCTCAAACCGATATCGGTCCCGGTCGGCAAACGCCTCGGCGACGATCGCTTCCAGGCCATCGTTCGATCTTCGGGCGATGCCATCATCGGCAAGACCCTCAACGGCATCGTCACCAGCTGGAATGAAGGCGCCGAACGCCTCTTCGGCTATACCGAAAAGGAAATGCTTGGCCTCCAGATGCTGCGCCTGTTCCCGATCGAGCGCCTGGACGAAGAGTATTACATCCTCGAACGCATCCTCAACGGCGAGCAGGTCGCGCCGTTTGAAACCATACGCATTCACAAGGACGGCTCGAAAGTGCCTGTGTCGGTATCCATTTCGCCGGTGTGCGACGAAGACGGCAATGTCGTCGGCACCTCCAAGATCGCCCGCAACATCAGCAACCAGCTCAGGCTGGAAGGCGCTGCGGAACAGTTCCGCGCACTGGTCGACAGTTCCGACGATGCCATCATCTCGAAAACCATGCACGGCCGCATCAGCAGCTGGAACCGCGCCGCCGAGACCATCTTCGGCTACACCGAGGCAGAAATGCTGGGCCAACCCATGCTGCGCCTGTTCCCGGCAGAACGCCTCGAGGAAGAGGCGTTCATTCTCAACAAGATCCTGGCCGGAGAAAAGGTCGAACACTTTGAAACCGTGCGCATCCACAAAAACGGCAAACGCATCCATGTGTCGGCGACCATCTCGCCGATCCGCGATCGGGAAGGCAATATCGTCGGCGCGTCCAGTATTGCGCGCGACATCACCATGCTGCGCCGCCAGCAGGAAGAACTCGAACACCTGGCGCATTTCGATGCGCTCACCGACCTGCCCAACCGGCTGCTGCTGTCGGACCGTCTGCGGCAGGCCATCGCGCTCAGCAAACGCAGCGGCAAGCCGCTCGCCGTGCTGTATCTGGACCTCGACGGTTTCAAGCTGATCAACGACCTGCATGGCCATGACGTCGGCGACGCGCTGCTGGTGGCGATATCCGAACGCATCGTCGGCACCTTGCGCGACACCGACACGCTGGCCCGGATCGGCGGCGACGAGTTCGTCGCGGTGCTGGTCGACATCGACAGCAATGCCAAGCTCAAACGCTTGCTCGAACGCATTCTCAAGGCCTGCGCCATCCCGGTCCAGATCGGCGACAAGCATCTGGAAGTGACGGCCAGCATCGGCGTGACGACCTATCCCTATGACGACGTCAGCGAAGACCAGCTGATGCGCCACGCCGACCTCGCCATGTACGAGGCCAAACAGGCCGGCAAGAATCGCTACCATCTGTTCGACGCTCCCCGCGAGGCCGAAGGCAAGAGCCGTCATGTCTACGTCCGGCGCCTGGCCGAAGCGCTGGAGAACGACGAACTGGTGCTGCACTACCAGCCCAAGGTGAACATGAAAACCCGCACCGTGGTCGGCGTCGAAGCACTGCTGCGCTGGCAGCATCCGGAGCGCGGCCTGCTGGCGCCAGCGCTGTTCCTGCCGCTGATCGAAGGACATCATCTCAACGAAGACATCGGCATCTGGGTGGCCTCCAATGCGTTGGCGCAGATGGAGCAATGGCGGCAAGCCGGCATCCGCATGCCGGTCAGCATCAACCTGGCGCCGAACCAGTTGCAGGACACGCGCTTTCCGGCTGTGATGCAGGAATTGCTGGCGCGTTATCCGCACATCGCGCCCTGCGACCTGGAGCTCGAGATCCTCGAAACCAGCGCCATGCATGACATCGAAGCGGTGTCGCGCGTGATGCAATCATGCCGCGAGCTCGGCGTGCAGTTTTCGATCGACGACTTCGGCACCGGCTATTCGTCGCTGACCTATCTCAAGCGCCTGCCGGCCTGCACGCTGAAGATCGACCAGAGCTTCGTGCGCGACATGCTGAGCGATCATGAAGATCTCGCCATCGTGCGCGGCGTGATCGGCCTGGCCAAGGCGTTCGGACGCAAGGTCATCGCCGAAGGCGTCGAGAGCGAGCAGCACGCCGTCAAGCTCCTCAAGATGGGTTGCGAACTGGCGCAAGGCTACGGCATTGCGCGACCGATGCACGCCGACGCATTTTCCGGATGGCTGGGTGAATGGGAGGCCACGGCAAAGCGTGGCTGAAATACCAATTCCCGGCGTAGGACAAACACTGAATCCCCGGTAAGAAAGTTTGCTGCGCTCGCCGCAAACGCCCCTTTTTTCCCATTTCTTCGTAACATAGCAAGCGAAGATATCCCTCTGCCGCTTGCACCTTTCCATACACGTGTTCGCCGGAGACCGATTCCTCGGGTCGGAAGATTCACCAGAACGCATTTCATCAACAGGCGTGAGATGCGTTCTTCCCAAATCCAAAAAAAGCACTTCACCATGGTGAATACAGAGGCTGCACATGAAGCTTGACGCCGCATTGACGCAGTACAGTTTTCTCCAGGGTCCGGGGACCATGGGACGACTGATACTGGAACATGACTGGTCCGCCACCCCGCTCGGGCCCATTGGCAACTGGCCGCAAAGCCTGAAGACCTCCATCAGCCTGATGATCAATTCGCGACAGCCCATGTGGCTGGGCTGGGGCGAAGACATCACCTTTTTCTACAACGACGCCTACATCGCCGTACTCAGCGAATCCAAGCATCCTTCAGCGCTGGGGCGCCCCGCCGCCGAAGTCTGGGCGGAAATCTGGGATATCTGCGGCCCGCTGGCGGACAAGGTGTTCCATCACGCCGAAGCGACCCTGGTGGACGATATCCGGCTGTTCATGAATCGCGAATACGGCCTGGAGGAAAACTACTTTTCCTTTTCCTACAGTCCGATCCGCGACGAGTCCGGCAAAGTCGGGGGCCTGTTCTGCACCAACGCGGAAATGACCTCCAAGCACCTCAACGCCCGTCGCCTGCGCACGCTGTCCGACCTGGCGCGGGGGGCGCTGGTCGAGCGGACCACCGCAGGCGCTTGCGCCGCCGCCGCCGCAATCCTGGCCGACAATCCCGACGATATCCCGTTCGCCCTGTTGTATCTGGCCGATTGCAGCCGTCGCCAGGTGCTGCTGGAACAGCGCGTGCGCGTCGCAGCGCTCGACCCGGTTGCTCCCGCGGGCGTGGTTGTCGGCGCCGCTGATGCTGATGCTGATGCCGGCACAGCGACCTCCTTCTGGCCGTTCGAACAAGCGCTCGGCGCCAGCGGCAAAATCCTGATCGACATCAGCGCGGTCGATACGCTACCGCCCGGTCTGGCCGACCAGCATCTGCAGCAGGCGGTGATGCTGCCGCTGCAGACGCCGGGACAAGAACACCCGATCGGCGTACTGATCTGCGGCGTCAATCCGACTCGCCAGCTGGATGAGGACTACCAGACCTTCTTCGATTTGCTGGCGGGCCAGATCGGCATCGCCATCCAGAACGCGCGCTCCGCCGAAGCGGAAAAACAGCGCGCCGACCTGCTGGCCGAACTGGACCAGGCCAAGACCACTTTCTTCAGCAACGTCAGCCACGAATTCCGCACGCCGCTTACGCTGATGCTGGGGCCGCTGAACGACATGCTGGCCGACAAGGAACACAGCCTGCCTGCAGCGCAGCAGGAGCGCGCCGAAATGCTCCGCCGCAATGCCCTGCGCTTGCAACGGCTGGTGAATACCCTGCTCGATTTTTCGCGCACCCAGGCCGGCCGCACGCAGGCCTCGTATGTGCAGATCGACCTGGCGGCATTTACGGCCGACCTCGCCAGCACCTTCCGCTCGACCATCGAAGGCGCGGGACTGAGATTCGAGGTGGATTGCCCGCCCTTGAGCGAAGCGACCTGGGTCGATCCGGGCATGTGGGAAAAAATCGTCCTCAACCTGCTCTCCAACGCCTTCAAGTTCACCTTCGCCGGCAAGATCGGCATCCGCCTGCGCGGTCACGGCGACCACGTCAGCCTGACCGTCAGCGACACCGGCGTCGGCATCGCCCGTGAACAGTTGCCGCTGGTGTTCAAGCGTTTCCATCGCGTCGAAGGTTCGCAATCGCGCACCCATGAAGGCTCCGGCATCGGCCTGGCACTGGTGCGCGATCTCGTCACGCTGCAGGGCGGCGCCATCGGTGTCGACAGCGATCTGGACCAGGGATCGTCGTTCACGCTGACGATCCCGGCCGGACGCGATCATCTGCCGGCCGAGCGCGTGGTCGACTCCGCCGACCCGGTCAGCCTGAGTCCGCTGGCGGATGCCTACGCCGCCGAAGCGGATCGCTGGAGCGGTGCGAAAACAAGTACTGCCATCGAAGCCGAAGAGACGATCGGCGCCGACCGCATCCGCACCAATCCCCTGCCGTCGGCCGGCGCCCGCATCCTGGTCGCCGACGACAACGCCGACATGCGCGAATACCTGTGCAACCTGCTGCAATCGCACTGGCGCGTCGAGGCTGTCGGCAACGGCGCCGAGGCGCTGGAGTCGGTGCGCGCCAATCCGCCCGACCTGATCCTGTCCGACGTCATGATGCCGCAGCTCGACGGCTTCGGACTGCTGAATGCGCTGCGCAGCGAAGACGCCAGCAAGGATATTCCCTTTCTCCTGCTGTCGGCGCGTGCCGGCGAAGAGGCGCGGCTGGAAGGTATCGCCGCGGGTGCAGACGATTATCTGGTCAAGCCGTTTTCCAGCCGCGAGCTGATTACCAGGATCGAATCCATGCTGCTGCGTTCGCAGATCCGCGCCATGGAGAAACGCCATGCCGACCGCATGGCCACGATTTTCGCCCAGGCGCCGGTGGCCATCGCCATCACGCGCGGCCCCAATCACGTCTTCGAACTGGCCAATACGCCCTATCAGGAGCTGGTCGGCAACCGCCCCATCATCGGTCGCACCGTGCGCGAATCGCTGCCTGAACTGGAAGGCCAGGTGGTGCTCGAGCTGCTCGACAAAGTGTATCGTTCTGCCGAGCCCTACATCGGCCGGTCCCTGGGAGTGATGCTGCGGCGCAGCCCGGGGGCGGCGGAAGAACGCTTCTTCGATTTCGTCTATCAGCCGATGCTCAAGACCGACGGCAGCATTGAAGGCATTGCGGTAGTGGCCTTCGAAGTCACCGAGCTGACGCGCGCGCGCCAGGCGGCGGAAGTCGCCAACCGCACCAAGGATGAATTCCTCGCCATGCTCGGCCATGAACTGCGCAATCCCCTCACGCCGATTCTCACGGCGGTGCACCTGATGCGCCTGCGCGGCGGAGGCGGGATGGAAAAGGAATGCAGCGTGATCGAACGCCAGGCGCGCCACCTGGTGCGGCTGGTAGACGACTTGCTGGACGTCTCGCGGGTGGCGCAGGGCAAGATCAACCTGCAGAAAAAGAAACTCGAAATCGCCGACATCATCTCCAAGGCCGTCGAGACCGCCAGTCCGCTGCTGGAAGAGCGTCAGCACCGCCTCACCCTCAACGTACCGGCACAAGGCCTGCACGTGCACGCCGACCCGGAGCGTCTGACCCAGGTGCTCGCCAACCTGCTGACCAATGCCTGCAAGTACACCGAAAACCGCGGCCACATCAGCGTCGACGCCAGGCTCGACAACAACCAGATCGTGGTGGACGTACGTGACAACGGCATCGGCATTCGCCCGAATATGCTGCCGCACGTATTCGAAATGTTCGCCCAGGAAACCCAGGCGATCGATCGCGCCGGCGGCGGCCTCGGACTCGGCCTGGCGATCGTGCGCAGCCTGACGGAATTGCATGGAGGTTCAGTGCATGTATTTAGCGCCGGTCCGGGCGCGGGCAGCGTGTTCACGATCAAGCTGCCGGCCGTCCTCAGCGACGCCACGCCGATATTGCTGCCCTTGACTCCCGACAGCCTGCACGACCTGCAACCGGCGGAAAAAGGCTGCGCCATCCTGATCGTCGACGACAACCTGGACGCCGCGCAAATCCTCGGCGAACTCCTGACCATGCAAGGACATGAAATCCGCATCGCCTATGACGGACCGTCGGCGCTGGACATCGTCAAGGATTTCACACCGCGCATCGCCTTGCTGGACATCGGCCTGCCCATCATGGACGGCTACGAAGTCGCCGGCCATCTGCGCGCCATGCCGCAACTGGACGGCATCCGGCTGATCGCGCTGACCGGATACGGCCAGGCAAGCGACAAGCTGCGCTCGCTGCAGGCCGGCTTCGATCATCACCTGGTCAAGCCGGTCGATATCGATGTCGTGGAAGAACTGATCCGCAGCACGCTGGCTGCCTCCGCGGCTGCGTCCGAGGTCTCTGCCGGCGTGCTTGGCAATCTGATTGCCGGCGCCGCACCGGATGCTGAACCGGCCTGAACCGGCAGCGCAGGATCAGTCACGGCGCTGTTTAGCGTTTTCGGCAGCTTGCATGGCGATGAATTCCTGGGCGTCGCTGATCGCGGCCAGCTCGGTCGCCCGGATTTCCAGGCAACTGTAGCTGGGCTGGTAGCCGCCATCCACGAGCACGATGCCCCGGTATTGCGAGGGCCCCAGACGCGCGATGCCGGCTTGCAGGGATGGGCTGGTAAGCTCCGGCAGGAATTCGCCGCCGGGCAGGTCGACAGGGATGCTCATGCTGACTCCTCTTCAGTAGGGAACAACGACAAAATCTTCTTGGTTAGGCGCTGTTTCGTACCGGCATAGTCATGCCAGGGATCGCGCTTGAGCGAGGCCAGCCGTTTCGGCACGGTGGCGACATTGAAGCTGTCTGCCTTTGTCCTGGCGCTCAATTCATCCCAGGTCAGCGGTACCGACACCGGTGCTCCCGGCCGCGCTCGCGGCGAATACGCGGCGACGGTGGTGGCTCCTATCCCGTTGCGCAGGTAATCGATGTAGATCTTGCCGTTGCGCGCCACCTTCGCCATCTTTGCAGTGAAGTAATCCGGCAGTACTTCCGCCATGTGCGTGGCGAGGCTACGCGACCATTCCTTGACAACATCCCAGTCCTGTTCCGGCACGATCGGTACGACCACGTGCAAGCCCTTGCCGCCCGAGGTCTTGACGAAACTGCGCAAGCCGATTTCTTCCAGCAAGCCGTGCACCAGCCGGGCGCCGTCAACCACCTTGCCCCACGGGACGTCCGGCGCCGGATCGAGATCGAAGACGACCCGGTCCGGTTGCGTCAGCTTGCCCTCGCGCGAGCCCCAGGTATGCAGTTCCAATACGCCCATCTGGACGGTAGCGACCAGTCCGGCAACATCGTTGACCATCATGTAGTCGGCGCTGCCCTTGCCTTCCGGGACCTCGATCTTCTCCACGGCGTCAGGCGCTCCCTGGCCCAGATGGCGCTGGAAGAAGCACTTGCCGGCACTGCCGTCGGGACAGCGCACCATGGTCATCGGGCGTCGCTGCACGTGTGGCAGCAGCCAGTCGGCGATGCTGGCGTAGTATTCGGCGAGATCGCGTTTGCTCAGGTGCGGATCAGTGAACAGCAACTTGTCGGGATGGGTGAGGCGCACGCCTGCGATAACGCCGCCTGCAGATCCGGCCTTCGCGGATTTGCAGGATTTTCCTGACGCTGCCGTCGCATCAGGAGCATCAGGAACATCAGGCGTAGCGTCCTTCCTCTCGCGCACGATGTCGCCGGCCTTCTTGTCCTCGCGCAACGCCACGAACGCGCCGTGACGCAGGATGCCGGATTTGGTCCACTGCGCGAACTTCACCTCCGCCACCAGCTTCGGCGCCAGCCAGTGCACGCCATGCGCCAGCCGGCCGCGCGGCGGATCGACGAAGGCCGGCTGATCGCGCTCCAGGGTTTTGAAGCGCTTGAGCAGTTGCGCCAGATTGCGGTCGTCGAAGCCGGTTCCGACGCGTCCGGCGTAGTGCAACTCTCCGGTTGCTGCATCATGCACGCCCACCAGCAAAGCGCCGAAGCCGACTCGGCTGCCGGCCGGATCGGTATAGCCGGCGATGACGAATTCCTGGCGCAGCGCGCACTTGAGCTTGAGCCAGCTGCGGTCGCGCCGCCCCGCATAGGCGGCATCGATGCGCTTGACCACGGTACCCTCCATGCCGTGCAGGCAGGCGTGGCGATAGACTTCGGCGGCGTCGCCGACGATATGTTCGCTGAAACGGATCAGCCCGCTGCCGTCCACCCCCGGCACCACTTCGCGCAGCCGGCGCTTGCGCTCCAGCAGCGGCGTGTCGCGCAAGTCCTCGCCGTTGAGCCACAGCAGGTCGAACACGTACAGGGCCAACGTTACTCCGCCATAGCCGGCCTGGTCCTGCAAGGCTTCGAAACTGATGCTGCCGCCCTCCAGCAATGCCACCACTTCCCCGTCGATCCAGGCTTCATCGACGTCAAGCGCGGCCAGCGCCTGGGTCAGTTGCGGCCAGCGCTTGCTCCAGTCGAGATGCTCGCGCGTAAAGATGCGCGCCTCGCCGCCCTCGATGCGGCACAACCCGCGATAGCCGTCGAACTTCATTTCGCTGAGCCATTCGTCGCCGTCGGGTGCGTGTTCGGCCAGCGTCGCCAGCTGGACGTCGAGCTTGGCCGGCATGGCGGCGCGATGTGCGTTCCGGCGGTTTTTCGGCGTTGTTTCAGCCGCCTTGGCTGCAGGTTTTACGGCCTTGGGAGGCAGTGCATCCGCTACGCTTTCCGGCCGCAAGCCGGTGATGTCGGCCTGTTTGCCTTCGCGTGCGGCGTCGTCCTTTTCCTTGATCAACAGCCAGTTTTCCTTGCTCTTGCTGTCTTTTTCTGCGGGCTTGCCCATGCGCACCAGGTTCCAGCGCCCGTTCAGTTTGACGCCGCGCAGCTCGAATTCCAGGTGTCCTTTTTTCAAGCCGGCCACCGGATCGCCGATCGGCAGCCATTCCCCGCGATCCCACAGGACCACTTCGCCGGCGCCGTACTGGTGCTCGGGAATGCGGCCTTCAAAACTGCCGTAGTCGTAGGGATGGTCTTCCACGTGCACCGCCAGGCGCTTGTCGTGCGGGTCCAGGCTGGGACCTTTCGGCACCGCCCAGCTTTTGAGCACGCCGCCCACTTCGAGGCGGAAGTCGTAGTGCAAAGCGCGGGCGTGATGGCGCTGAATGAAGTAGCTGAGCATCTTGCCGGACCGGCGCGTGGCCGGCGGCGGCTCGGGCGTGATCCTGAAATCACGCTTGGCGCGATAGCGGGCCAGGCTCATGCGCGCGCCCGCGTTGCCGATGCGGCCCTTGCCCGGGTCTTGGCGGCAGGCCTGGCGCCAACCTTGCTGCGGCTTTTGGCGGCGGACGCAGCCGGCTTCTTGCCCTTGCCATCGATGCTCTGCTTGAGCAAGGCCATCAGATCGATGACCTTAGCGCTGCTGCGCGGCTTGCTGTCGTCATCGGCTTCCGGCTCGGCGATCTCGTGGGTCTGGCGGCTCCTGATCTTCTTTTGCACCATCGCCAGGATGTCGTCGCGGTAGGTGTCGCGCAGCGATTCCGGGTCCCACTCGCCCGACATGCTTTCCACCAGCGACTGCGCCATCTCGACTTCCTTCGCGCTGAGGCCGGCTTTCTTCGGATTGGCGTCGGGCACCGGCAAGTCGTCCGGCGCCCGCAGTTCGGCCGGGTAGCGCAAGGTGATCAGGTTGATGATGTCGTCGAACGGGGTCAGCGCGGCGATGTGCTGGCGCGTACGGATGACGATGCGCGCCAGCGCCACCTTGCCGCTCTTGCGCAGCGTCTCGCGCAGCAAGGCGTAGGCCTTGGCGCCGCTTTTCAGGGGCGCCAGGTAATACGGCTGTTCGTAGTAAGTGATCGGGATCTGCACTGCATCGACGAAGGATTCGATGTCGATGGTCTGGGTGGCTTCGACGTTGGCGCGCCGCAAGTCTTCATCCGACAGCAACACGTATTTGCCGTCTTCGTATTCGTAGCCTTTGACGATGTTGTCCCAGACCACTTCCTTGCCGGTTTTCTTGCTGATGCGCTTGTAGCCGACGGGGGACAGGTCGCGCTTGTCCAGCATGGTGAAGTCGAGCTCGTCATGCTTCTCGGCCGTGAACAGCTCGACCGGTATGTTGATCAGCCCGAAACTGATCGCGCCCTTCCATAGTGCTCGCCGCATGATGGATTCTCCCAATAGTGGGAAAAGTATCGCGCAAACCGGCTGCCGTTTCAGTCAGCAATCGGCTCAATGCCTTGTCAGACGGCCGCCGACGCGAACTTCAAATTGCACGCCTCCTGCTATTCCGGCGTCCCGATCAGCGCCAGCAACTGGTCGATCGGGGCCGGCTTGACCAGGTGATGGTCGAATCCGGCCTGCGCCGACCGCTCGCGATCGCCGGCCGAACCGTAACCGGTCAAGGCGATCAGCGTAGCGCCGTGAAAGCGTGGGTCGCGCCGCAGGATGCGCGCGATCGTATAGCCGTCCGTGCCGGGCAAACCGATGTCGAGCAGGATCGCATCCGGCACGAATTCGTTGGCGATGCGCAGCGCCGACTCGGCATCGACGGCCGTCTGCACCTTGTGGCCGTAGGATGACAGCAGCATGGCCATCATCTCGGCCGCATCCGGATTGTCGTCGACGATCAATACCTTGCGCACCGAAGCACCTGCTCCGTCGCCGGCGCCGGCAGCTTCGTCCTCCGGAACACGGTCCTGCCGCCCCGGCTTTTCTTGTTGCGGAAACGATGCTGCGCTATCGATTTGTATCCCCTTCCCCTTGATGGATCGCCCGTATTCTGGTGCCGCAGCACTATTTTTCGACGTAGTCCAGTTGGCGCCGCTGATTGCAAACGCAAGCAGCGAGTATCCTCATCGCCCACTTGTTTGAGGAGGTGCGCCAACACCCATTCTCTTGTAGGACAAACGGAAGTTCTCCTATGGCGCGGCCCTCGCCACTGCCGACAGGGTATCGCCGAAACCGCCGCGTGCGTGGCTGCTGATACGGCTGCTCGTCGTCACGCGGGGCGCGGCGCTCCAGGATATCCGCGCGCCGCAGGCAAGCAGCGCCTGCACCAGCGCCACGTCCTCGCCGCACGTCAGCGCCGCAAAGCCGCCCGCCAGCCGGTATGCCGTCGCTGACACGCCCAGGTTGGCGCCGTGGATATGGCGATGCTGGTCCTGATCGAAATAGGTCGCCTGGAAGTGCCGCAGCAGAAACGGGGCGCGCTCGCCATGCACCGACCAGTCGTCCACCGCGATGGTGCCGCATACTGCATCGGCCGCGTCCTGTGCAGCAAGGGCAAGCTGGGTCGCCAGCCAGGCCGGCGCCACCACGCTGTCGGCGTCGGTAAACGCCAGCCAGCGCGCCCCCGCCTGCAGCAAAGCGGCTGCTCCTGCTGCCCGCGCCAGGCCGACATTGCGCGCGTCGATACTGATGGATTCGACGTCCAGTCCCCGCGCGATGTCGCCCGAGCCGTCGCTGCAGGCGTCCAGCACCGCCAGCACGCGCACCTCCTCGGCCGGCAGGCCCGGATGCGCAACCGCCAGCTGTATCGAGGCCAGGCAGGCGCGCAGATAGTCTTCTTCGTTATGCACGGGGATCACGACGCCGATCATGCCCGCTCCTCCAACTGTGCCACCGAGCGCGACTCCCGGCTCCAGACATCGAGCAGGAAATCGGCGTCTTCGTAGTGCGCACAGCGATGCAATCCCTTCAGCTTGTCAAAGCCGGCATGTACCTGCGCGGTGTCATGCAGGCGCTCCGCAAAGTCGTGCTTCCAGTGACAGGCCAGCAGCACGCCGTCCGCCGCCAGCGAAGCATCGGCCAGCGCAGGCAAGACGTCCAATACGCCCTGGTCGAGGTAGTAGCCGAATTCGCTCAACACGATCAGATCGAAGGCCGGGCCCAGTTGTTCCGGCCACTCGTCCGGCAACGCCATGCAGACGAAGCGCGCATCGCAAGTCGTTCCGTGCGCATCCGCGTCCGCGTACCTCCAGCGTTTTTGCGCGATCTCGACTGCCGTCGCGGAAAAGTCGCTGCACAGGAGCCGATCGCAGCGCCGACCCAGTTCCAGCGTCAGTTCACCGCTGCCGCAGGCCGGCTCGAACGCATGGCGAAAGCGCGGGCGCGGCAGCACGGCCGTGACCAATCCGCGCTTGCGCTGCTCGTACCAGTTGCCGGCGATGCGCCAGGGATCATCGCTCCGGTGATAGAGCGCGTCGAAATAATCTTGTGAAGTGGCGCGCATGGCGTGGTATCCGTTCAGACAAAGTAAATCTCGAAATCCCGATGGAAGTGTGCGAGCACTTCGGGCGGCAGGATGGCGGGATTGCCGGTCGAGTGATCCGGTTCCAGCTGGCTGCGGTAACACTCCAGCGCGGCTTTCTTGCGCGCCTGCATGTCGTCGTCCAGCGTCAGCTTACGTGCCCGCTGCCAAGGGATATCGGGATGGTCGGGAGTGCGCCAGTGCCACATCCAGATCGGGATTTCGATCAGGCGGCATCCGGTGGCGCGCGCCGCATCGCGGCTCGCCATCCCGACCGCTTCATGGTCGGGATGGCCGTCGCGATGCCAACTGGCGAAGACGGTGTCGCCGCGCTGCAGATAAGCGCCGAGCAAGTCCTGCAACTTGCGCTGATGCTCGCCGACGCGACTGTCCGGAAGTTCGGCGCGCATGATCGAGATATCGGCAATCCCGAGCGCATGCAACGCCGCGCTGGTTTCGGCCGGACGCAGCTGCGACAGCAAGCCGCTGCTGAACGACGACTCGCTGCCATGGCTGCGCTCGCCGTCGGACACCGCAATCAGCAATATCCGGTGGCCGCTGCGCGCCAGATGCATCAGCAAGCCGGCGCAGCCGAGTACTTCGTCGTCGGGATGCGGGGCGACAATGACCGCCCGGGAATCGGGCGAGACCAGCGTTTCAGGATGGACTTGCGGCACCTTGGCCAGGTGCGGGTCGTCGCGCCAGCGCGCTTCGTCGGTGGCCGGATTGTCAACCGCGCCATGATTTTCTTCCGTCACAGTCGCCATTCCTCTTCTCCCGCATCGTCGTCTTCACCGTGCCGCAGCGTCGATTGCGCGAGCGCAGCCAGGTCGCGTTCGGCGTGACTCTGGCGCAGGAACACCGGCAAGTCCGCCATCATGCGCGCAACCCACGGATCGCGGCAGATCGGCGCGGCGCCGAGCGCGCGGCCCAACGCCTGCATGACCTCGACGGCAGCCTGCTCGGTCGCCAGCCGCACACGCATGGCCAGCCGATAACTATCCGCCGTCGGCGCCGCGTCGACGGCTTGTGCGGCAGCGCGCAATCCCGCCGCCGAGGCGCTCAGGGCCACATCGGCTCGCCCCAGGTGAGCCAATGCATGCGGGTCATCGCGCCCTGCCAGCTTGCCGCGCAAGTAACTTGCCAGCTGCGCAGCAGCGCCATGCCAGCATGCCGCGATTCCGGCGCCGCCCTGCCAGAAACCGGGCCGGTCGGTATAGAAATCGGGGCCGCCGACGGCGATGCCGCGTGCATTGTCAAAATGGACGTCGACGCTCATGGTCTCGGCCATGCCGACTGCGTGCCAGCCTTCGTCGGTGACCGTTACGCCGGCCTGATCGAGATCGACTGCCGCGAGGCAAGGATGACCGTCGGGATTCCAGCCGCTGACGATGGCGTGGCTCAGCGCGTTGGCGCCGGAGCACCAGGCCTTGACGCCGTCGACGACGACGCGGCCCGGTTCTTCGGCGGAAACGGCGTGGATGTCGAGTCGCGCCTTGGGCGGTTCGGCGCACCACACGCCCCAGACGCTGAGCGGCGGCGCGATGTCGGCGCCGGCTTCGGCGAGGATGGCAAGCGCGTCGGTGTGGGCTTCATACAGTTTCGCCAGGTTGAGGTCATAGGCGGCCACGGCCGCCAGCGCGCGCCAGCGTTGCAGCGTTTGTCCCGACCCAGGCGTGCTGAGCCGGTCCAGCCCGGCATCGACCATCTCGCACAGCAGCCGGCCGGCGTCGGGACGCTCCGGCAATTCCGCTAGAAAACTGCGAATCGCCTCGACGTTGTCTTTGACGAATGTGTTCATCAAACCACCGGCGGATCGGTTTCGCGATCCAGTTCGCGCGGGCCGCCGACGGCCTGGATAAATTGCGCCAGCCCCTCGTCGAGTTGATCGGCCGACACGTTGATCAGCGAGAAGTCCGCGTCTCCGGTCGGCAGCACCGCCGGCAATCCCGCGCGGTCCAGCAAATCGGCGCCGGTGTCGATGACCAGAATCGGCTTGCAATGGCGATATTGGTCTTTGACGAACTCGACCGCCAGACCGTTTTCGCACAGGCTGGTGGTCGATGCTTCTCCCGGCGCAATGATCAGGGCGTCGTACAGCGCCGACGGCGCCGCTTCGATCGTGATGTCGGCCTGCCAGCCGCCGGCGGGCTTACCCCCTGCGCCCTTGACGGCGCCAAGCGTAGGCGCCAGTACCCGCGGGACGGCGCCTTGCTGCAGCAAGACATCGCAGATCCTGGACAGCGCGGCGACATCAACGCCGTCCGTCGTCAAAATGGCGATGCGGCGGGTGCGAATGCTGCCGTCGCCCGGATACGCAGTCAGCGACAGCGCCGGCGACGGCGCATACACCGGCCGCACCACCGGGCCGATCTCCGGCGCCGGATCCGGCACCGCGAAACCGAGACCTTCGGCCACGCTCCCGGCCAGAAATTCGTCGACATTGGCCAGCAGCGACACCACGCGCTCGCGGATTGCCGGCGTCTGCACGCGCGTCAGTTCGAACCGGAACGCCTTGATGATGTGGCGCTGCTCAGCGGTGGACTGGCTGTTCCAGAACATCCTGGCCTGGGCGTAGTGTTCGGCGAATTTCTCCGGCTTGGCGCGTACCTTGTCGCCTTCCACCGGCTGAGGAAAACTGGTGAAGCCGGCGGAACCGGCCTGGAACGGACAGCCGCCGCCCAGTGAATTGGGCTCATAGGACACGCGGCCGCGATGCACGGCCTGGCGATGCATGCCGTCGCGCTGATTATTGTGCACCGGCGCCAGCGGCGCATTGATCGGCAGCTCGTGGAAGTTGACTCCGCCGAGCCGGCTGATCTGGGTGTCGAGATAGGAATGGATGCGCCCTTGCAGCAACGGATCGTTGCTGAAGTCGATGCCCGGCACGATATGCGCGGTGCAGAAAGCGATCTGTTCGGTCTCGGCGAAGAAATTGTCGGGGTTGCGGTTGAGCACCATCTTGCCGACCGGCGTGAGCGGCACCAGCTCTTCCGGCACCAGCTTGGTCGGGTCGAGCACGTCGAAGTCGAAACCCTCGGCCTGTTCTTCCGAGAATACCTGCAGGCTCAACTCCCATTCGGGCGCATGGCCGGACTCGATCGCCTCCCACAGATCGCGGCGATGAAAATCGGGGTCGGCGCCGCCGATCTTGACCGCCTCATCCCACGCCAGCGCATGCGTTCCGGCGAGCGGCGTCCAGTGGAATTTGCAAAACGCCGACTCGCCGGCGGCGTTGACCAGGCGGAAGGTATGCACGCCGAAGCCCTGCATCATGCGATAGCTGCGCGGAATGGCGCGGTCCGACATCTGCCAGAGCAGCATGTGCGTCGACTCCGGCATCAGCGAGACGAAATCCCAGAAAGTGTCATGCGCACTGGACGCTTGCGGCATGCCGAAATGCGGCTCCGGCTTGAGCGCGTGCACCAGGTCGGGAAACTTCATCGCATCCTGGATGAAGAACACCGGGATGTTGTTGCCGACCAGATCCCAGTTACCTTCATCGGTGTAGAACTTGACGGCGAAGCCGCGTACGTCCCGTACGGTATCGGCCGAACCGGCGCCGCCGGCCACCGTCGAGAAACGCGCGAACACCGGCGTGCGTTTGCCGTCGCCGGCGAACGGCGCGGCGCGGGTCAGCGCGCTGAGGTCCTTGTAGCATTCGAAATAACCATGCGCGCCGGAACCGCGTGCATGCACCACCCGCTCGGGAATGCGCTCGTGGTCGAAGTGGGTGATCTTTTCGCGCAGGATGAAATCTTCCAGCGCGGTCGGTCCGCGCACGCCGGCTTTCAGCGAATTCTGGTTGTCGGCAACGGCGACGCCCTGGTTGGTGGTCAGGGCCTGCCTGCCGGAGTCGACGCGGACGCGGTCGAGATTGCCGCCCACGGCGTTGTAGCCGGGCGTGGCGGCGCCGCCGGTCTTGTCCGAAACGATGGCTTCGCTGACGGTGCCTGCGGTGGCCTGGGGTGAAGCGGGCGCGGCGATCGTGCCGGCATCGGGGATATGCGGCGTGTCGTCGCCGGGACGAAGGAATTCGTCCGGCTTGGAAGCGTTATGCGTGACGGCGGCAGCCAGCTCGGCGCCTCCGACGATTTTTTTCAACAAGTCCGCCGGCAACACTTTCTTGCCGCTGTCGGGACCGACGACGGCTGCGCCCGACATGGTGCCGAGCACCGATCCTGCCGCTTCATTGCCGCTGTTGCTTGCGTTGCCTGATTTCTTTCCTGCCATGATGAAAACCTCTTTCTCTGTTTACGTATGCAGCCGAACCACAGCGCATGCACACCATAAAGACGCGCCACTACGCCAACCAAGGACGAGCCTAGCGAGAAAGCAATGCGGGCGACATAAGCGGACGTCTTGTTCGGGCGTCAGATTTGTTGAAGGCGGCGGAGGGAAATGGAGAAATGGAGAAATAGGGAAACGGTACGGCAGGCAGAAACTCCGGACAAACTCAGAACAGCACGCCCTGGCGCTCATCTGCATGGGCGCTGCGGGGAGATTTCTTTCCGGCCGGCTTGCGCGGAGGACGCGGCGTTTCGAGTGGGGCTTTCTGGTCTTGCAGCCAGCGCGCCAACATATCGATGACGTGTTGCGTCTGCAGCGTCGTGAGGGCTGCACCCATGCCGATGCCGTGCCATTTCTCCAGACAGGAGCGGCAACAGGTCGCGGTTGCATGCTGCGCCACGAACACCGGATGGCCGCGAAACGGCGTCTGCTTGCCATCCTTGTCGGGATGCGCCGGCGCCAGGCGCGTGGCGATGAAGCTCTCGGCATGCTGCAATACTTCTTCCAGCCCATGTTCCTGCAGGTAGCGGTACTCGGGCGGCTTCAGCGTGAAGCGCCTGCGGAAGGCGGAGTGCTGCAGGCGGTCGACAATCAGGTCTGGTGGAAACATGGCGTCGGGATGGAGTGGGCGACACTTGATCGTAACGCACTGGCTTGCTGCAATACAGCAGCGGAATGCCGATTGCGTTGTGGGACGATGCCTACCTGCCCTGCTTGCCGGGCTGCATGCACGGCTTCCTACGCAACAACAAGCCGCACGCCGACATTCTCCCGGCAGCCGGATTGTTACGCTGTCGTCGGCATCATTCCCGTCTCGACATCATGACATCACGACATCCGGCCGGCACGATACGACAATGACAATGACAAAATCCAAATCCACCCCCACCACCTGGCTCAAGCGGCTCGGTCCCGGCCTCATTACCGGCGCGGCGGACGACGATCCCAGCGGCATCGCAACCTATTCGCAGGCCGGTGCGCAATTCGGTTTCAATACCCTGTGGACGGTGCTGCTGACTTATCCGCTGATGGTCGGCATCCAGATCGTCAGCGCCCGCATCGGCGCTTTCAGCGGCCATGGACTGGCGACCAACATCGGCCGCCACTTCCCGCGCTGGATGCTGCACGGCATCGTGATCTTGCTGCTGCTGGCCAACGTCATCAACATCGCCGCCGACCTGGTGGCCATGGGCGACGCCGTTACCTTGGTGATCGGCGGGCCGCATCATCTCTATGCGCTGGCATTGGGGATGACGTCCCTGGTGCTGCAGGTGTGGATCCCCTATCAGCGCTACGTCAACGTGCTGAAGTGGCTCACGCTGACACTGTTCGCGTATGTCGGCACGGTATTTGCGCTGCATATCGACTGGAGCGAAGTCTGGAGCCGTACGTTTTTCCCGCACATCACCCTGAGTCGCGACTACGTGACGATGATCGTCGCCATCTTCGGCACCACCATCAGTCCTTATCTGTTCTTCTGGCAAGCCTCGCAGGAAGTCGAGGAACAGCGCCGCGCTCCCGCAGGGGAAGCGCTCAAGCGCCGTCCCGAAGACGCCGCGGCGGGCCTGGCGCGCATGAAGTTCGACACCTGCGTGGGCATGGGCGTATCGAATGCGGTGGCTTTCTTCATCATGCTGACCACCGCCATCACGCTGCACCAGCACGGCGTGCATGATATCGAAAGCAGCACCCGCGCAGCGTCGGCGTTGAAACCGGTGGCCGGCGAACTGGCGTTCATCCTGTTCAGCCTCGGCATCATCGGCAGCGGCATGCTGGCCATCCCGGTGCTGGCGGGATCCGCAGCCTACGCCATGGCCGGCACGTTCAGGTGGAGCAACAGCCTGGAAGACAAGCCGGGGATGGCCAAGCGCTTCTACGGCGTGATTGCGCTGGCGACCATCATCGGCGCGGCGTTGGCCTTCGCTTCGGTCAACACCATCCAGGCGCTGTTCTGGAGCGCCGTCATCAACGGCGTCATTGCGGTGCCGGTGATGGTCATCATGATGCTGCTGGCGGTCAACGCCAAGGTCATGGGGCGCTTCATCCTCGGGCTGAAGATGCGCATCCTCGGCTGGTGCGCCACCTTCGCCATGGCTGCCGCAGTAGTCGCCATGCTGGCGGCGATGATCTGATTGCCCCAGCTGCTTCGGAGTCTCTCGGGTGCGGCGTCTTTTGAGAGTTTTCCTATGGTTGCCGGCCACCCCGCCGCCTACACTGCCTGCACTCCAGGCTTTCTTTCGCTTCGTCTTTTTGTTTCATCGTCTCTGATGCGTGAGCGCCTTCTTCTTTTTACCGTTGATCAGGCCGCTCATGTCCGTTTTTTCACGTCTGTTGTTGCTGTTGCCCTTGCTGTATCTGGGCGCCTCCCATGCCCGCGCCGGTGAAATGCCGCCCTCCTCCGCGCGCTTCGCAGCCAGCGCCGTCAACAGCCTCGCCAGCGGCATCCGCTATAAGTTCGGCGGCACCGATCCCGACAGTGGCCTCGACTGCAGCGCCTTCATTGCGCTGCTGTACAAGGATGCCGGCGGCGGCGATCTGCCGCGCACGGCGCGCGAAATCAGCGAGGTAGGCGCCCGCATCGACGTCGGCGCGCTGCGGCCGGGCGATCTGGTGTTCTTCCGCAATGCGCAGAGGGGCATTGCGCATGTGGGAATCTATGTTGGCGATGAGAACTTCGTGCACGCCTCGCGCAAGCATGGCGTGATTTACCAGTCGCGTCTCAGCGAGCCGTACTGGAAGAGCCGTTTCGAGGGCGCCCGCCGGTTGCCGCAATCCTGATCGCTCATCCCTGAATGAAACAAAGCCGCTCCGAGGAGCGGCTTTCAGTTCGTCCCCGCCGATGCGGGAACGACAAGGTACAGCTGTTTTTATCGTTTATTCCGTGATTACTGCTTGGCGACGGCTGCCGGCAGATGACGGCCGTGGAATTTCACATAGATCGCATCCAGCTTGCCGTTGCGGTGATTGGTCAGGACCCAGTTGTTGATCCATTCCTTCAGGCGCGGCTGGTTCTGGTTGAAAGCGATGCCCAGGTCGAAGTCCTTTTGCGCGAATTTCAGCTCCAGGTTCTTGCCCGGCGCGCGCTTGATCATTTCGCCCAGGTTGGACGGCGTGCTGGAGAAGATTTCGACCTGGCCGGTCACCATCGAGGTGATCAGCGTGGCGTCATCTTCATAGCGCACGATTTCGGCGCCCTTGGCTTGCGCCGTGGTCAGCGTGTCGTTGACGGTGGCGCGGGTCAGGCCGATGCGCTTGCCGGCGAGGTCGTTGTAGTCCTTGATCTGGATGTTCTTCGGACCGCCGACGATGATGGTGATGACGGCGTAAGGCACGGAGAAGTCCACCACCTTGGCGCGCTCGGGCGTGATCGACAGGTCGGCGATGACGACGTCGGCGCGGTTGGCTTGCAATGTCGGGATGCGTGCGGCGTTGGTGACCGGCACGATTTCCAGCTTGACGCCCAGGTCCTTGGCGAACTGCTCGGCGGTTTCGACATCGGAACCGGCCGGCTGCAGGTTGGCGTCGGCGAAGCTGAACAGCGGCGTGCCCATGGCGATCGCCACGCGGACCTTGCCGGCCTTCTTGATGTCGTCGAGCTGGTCGGCCATGGCCGCGTGAGCCAGGCCGGCGGTCAGCAAGGCTGCGACGCTGGTGCGGGCGATGGTACGGACTAAGCGGTGATTCAGTTTCATGCAGGTCTCCTTGGTTTGATTGTGATGCAATGAAAAACGCGAGAACTCATTTCGTGCCGGTCCTGGCATGAAACGAGTTCAGTGAACTACAGGCCGTTGTTCAGGAAGGCATGCAATTCCGGTGTCTTGGGGTTGTCCAGCATCTCGCCCGGGCCGACTTCCCATACGGTGCCCTGGTGCATGTAGATGATGCGGTCGGCCACGCGCTTGGCGAAGGCCATTTCGTGGGTCACCAGCAGCATGGTCATGCCGCCGGCGGCGAGGTCTTCCATCACGCGCAGCACTTCGCCGGTCAGTTGCGGATCGAGCGCCGAGGTGACTTCGTCGAACAGCATGACCTTCGGCGCCATCGCCAGCGAACGGGCAATCGCCACGCGCTGTTGCTGGCCGCCCGACAGCTGCTCGGGATAGGCGTCGGCTTTGTTGCCCAGGCCGACTTGCTCCAGCGCGGCCAGCGACACGCTGAGGGCCTGCGCCTTGGGCTGCTGCTTGACGTGGCGCAGCGCCAGCATGATGTTTTCCTGCACGGTGAGGTGCGGAAACAGGTTGTAGCTCTGGAATACGATACCGACTTCCTGGCGCAGCTTGTGCAGGTCGACGGCCGGGTCGTCGACCCGCATGCCGCAGACTTCGATGGTGCCGGAATCGATTTTCTCGAGACGGTCGATACAGCGCAATGCAGTGCTCTTGCCGGAACCGCTGGCGCCGATGATGGCGATCATCTCGCCCTTTTGCACTTCAAAGGAAACGCCCTTCAGTACTTGGTTGGAGCCGAAGCTCTTGTAAATCTGATCTAGTTTAACGATTGCTGACATTGAGCTTGTTCTCCATCGATTCACTCCAGCGCGAGAGCGGGTAGCACAGTACAAAATAGAACGCCCCTACCAGACTGAAAATCAGGAAAGGCTGAAAAATTGAGTTGTTGATGATCTGACCGGCGCGGGTCAGTTCGATAAAGCCGATCACGGACGCCAGCGAGGTCATCTTGATGACCTGCACCAGGAAGCCTACGGTAGGCGGCAGCGACAGGCGGAAGGCTTGCGGAATGATCACCAGGCGCAGCGTCTGCCAGCGCGTCAGCGACAGGCATTCCGCCGCTTCCCATTGCGGACGCGGCATCGCTTCGACGCAACCGCGCCAGATGTCGCCCAGGTAGGCGCTGGTGTAGACCATCATCGCCAGACCGGCGGCCACCAGCGCCGGCAAGGCGAAGCCGTATACCGACAGGCCGAAATAGACGATGAACAGCAGGATCAGCAACGGGATGCCCTGGATGCACTCGATGTACACCAGCGTCGGCATCCACAGCCAGCGGCGCGGCGAAATGCGCGCCAGCATCACGCCGAAACCGCCGATGCTGCCGAGAATGAACGCCAGGCCGGACAACACCAGAGTCCACCAGATCGACTGCACCAGATACAGGAAATGTCCCCAGGAGAAACTGCCGATCATGATGCGCTCCCGGTGGTGGTGGTGGTGTTGGCAGCTGTGGCTGCAGTAGCGGCGACAGGCTTGAACGGCGGAATCGCGGGCGGACGGCGGCGGGCGGCTTCCAGCGCGGCGCGGCGGATGATGCGGCGGCGCTTGAACAGGTATTCGCCGAAGCCCCAGGCCAGCAGCTTGACCAGGATCGACAGCGCCAGATACATGAAGGCGACGACTATATAGGTTTCCAGCGAGCGGAAAGTGTCGGATTGCACGGTGTTGGCGATCGCGGTCAATTCTTCGGCCGAGATCTGCGAGGCCATGGCCGAGGCTTGCATCATCAGCAGGAACTGGCTGGTCAGCGCCGGATAGACGCGCTCGATCGACGGTTGCAGCATGACATGCCATGCAATGCGCCAGCGCGACAGGCCGAGGCATTCCGCCGCTTCGATCTGACCCTTGGGTACGGATTCCAGGCCGGCGCGGATGATTTCGGCGGCGTAGGCGGCGATGTTGATGATCATCGCGAGCACGGCCGCGGCAAACGTCGGCATGTGGATGCCGAGACTGGCCAGACCGAAGTACAGCAAGAAGATCTGCACCAGGAAAGGCGTATTGCGCACCGCCTCGATGTAGGCGGAACAGGCTTTGGAAACGGCGCGATTGCTGCCGCGCTTGAGGAACGCGATCAGCGTACCGATCGAAACGCCGACCACAATGGCCACCGTCGTCATCTTCAGCGTCAGCCAGGCGCCGGTCAGGAAGACCGGCCAGTATGGCGCGAGAGGAGCGAAATTAAGTGAAAAACCCATGCCGATAATGCCCTTTATACGTGGCGTTCTACGTTGTTCGGCATGTAATGACAGTGGAGGACACGAGGAGCCGGCCGACAACCGGGCGATCCACCGTGGAACGAAACTAATCGATTTTCCCTGAGCTTGCGGCGTCATCAGCGAGGTCCGTGCTCGACCTCCGCGATAGCGCCGCTTCCTGCGGTGTGTGCGTTATTGTTCTTGCTTACTGTCGCTCACCGTCACTACTACCGTCTCCCTTCACCTTGTCCGATGCCGGCGCGTTGCGCTGTCTCCGCCGGGTTGCCGGACAAGGCGGCTGTAGCGTTACCAGCCTTTACTACTGCTATTGCTTGTTGCCTGTTATTACCGTGCTGACTGATATCGTTATCTGGTATTGCCGTTATCCGATGGTGCGGCCTGTATTCGCCAGCCGGTTTTAAAGCCGGCTTCTTGAAGAAGCCGGCAGCGCTGCGAGTTCAGGCGGCAGCAAAGATAACATGGATGTACGATAACATACAATCAAGAATGTGAAACCGGGCGTGATAACTTTTTTTGCCTTTTTGGATTAGCTTGCCGTAATCCGGATATCTGTCACACCGGATCGAACGGACCGGTCGCCGTGAAGATCCCGCCCTGATAGACCCGTACCGGGTCATCGGCCGGCGGCAGCGGCTGCGCCTCGATCCTGGTGCGGAAGATCTCGGACGTATCGCGCGCCTTGAAACCGAGGTGGGCGGCATAGCGGTTGTCCCACCAGGTCGACGGATTATCAGACATCCCATATACGACGGTGTGGCCGACGTCCGGCGTAAAGAGACAGCAGCGCATCAGCTCAGTCAGGTCGTCGTAGCTCAGCCAGCTTGCCAGCGAACGGCGGTCCCTGGGTTCCGGGAACGACCAGCCGATGCGGATGCTGACGGTTTCGATGCCATACCGGTCATAGTTGAATTGCGCCATGTCTTCGCCGTAGGACTTCGACAGGCCGTAATAGCCATCCGGGCGGCGCAAGTCGCGCACGTCGATGCGCTCGTCCTGGCGATAAAAGCCGGTGACATGGTTCGAACTGGCGAACACCACCCGCTTCACGCCGTGGCGGCGCGCCGCCTCATAGACGTGGAACACGCCCTTGATATTGGCTTCCAGGATTTCTTCAAACGGACGCTCGACCGACACGCCGCCCAGATGGACGATGGCGTCGCAGCCTGCGATCAGCTTGTCCATGGCGTCGCGGTCGGCCAGGTTGCAGGCCACCACTTCTTCGTGCGACGCGGCCTCGTTGCCCAGTGCGGCGCCCAGATCGGAGACGCGCAGCACGTCGGCAAATGCCGCCAGGCGCGGACGCAATACCTTGCCAAGGCCGCCGGCGGCGCCGGTCAGCAACAGGCGGCCGAATCTGGGTTGGTTCTTGTCTTGAGCAGCTGCTGCCCCTGTTACCTCTGTTGCTTGGTCGGCCATGTCCACATTTCCAATCAATAAGTCTCCGGCAGCGTCTTGCATCGGAGGATGCGATGCTGCGCTGCGTGATACGTTGTCTTATAACGCGAGCAAGGATTATCGGCTTCGCCTCGTTTCCTTGTCAAACGAAGTCGACAGGAGCGCTCAATGTATTCAGTTTCGCAACGCAGCAATAAGACGCCCGACGACACCGTTTCAACGATGCCGGCATGAGAAATTACATTAACTCTTAAAAAATATAATTACCTTTTAAATACAATAAGTTAAAAATTATATTTAAAGCTTTGAATCATATTTCATTCTACCGCGTACGAAACATCTGTCGCGTCGCACAAGACCTCCCCTTCCCTCGTCCAGCCCGCTCCAGGCCGTCAAAAATAGTTGCAAGTAGTCATTGGCAAATGAAGAATCCACATTGTATGATGACTGATAACGAATTATATAAAAACAAACAATATCAAACGCCTTCCGAGACTTCTTCAGCCAACTTCACGCCATCATGACGCCACAAGAACTTAAAACCATCATGGGCTCCGGCCTGCTTTCGTTTCCCCTGACCGACTTCGACGCCAACGGCGACTTCAATGCGCGCGGCTATGCCGAACGCCTGGAATGGCTGGCTCCCTACGGCGCCAGCGCACTGTTCGCCGCCGGCGGCACCGGTGAGTTCTTCTCGCTGACCGGCCATGAATATCCGGCCATCATCAAGACCGCCGTGGATACCTGCCGCGGCAAGGTGCCGATCATCGCCGGCGCCGGCGGCCCGACCCGCTACGCCATCGAATGCGCCCAGGCCGCGGAAAAAGCCGGCGCCCACGGCGTCCTGCTGCTGCCCCACTACCTTACCGAAGCCGGCCAGGACGGCTTGGCCGCGCATGTCGAAGCAGTCTGCAAGAGCGTCAGGTTCGGCGTCATCGTCTACAACCGCGGCCAGTGCCGCCTGACGCCCGCCACGCTGGCGCGTCTGGCCGAGCGTTGCCCCAACCTGGTCGGTTTCAAGGATGGCATCGGCGACATCGAACTGATGTCCTCGATCTACATGAAGATGGGCGACCGCTTCGCCTACCTCGGCGGCCTGCCGACGGCCGAAGTCTACGCCGCAGCCTACAAGGCGCTGGGCACGCCGGTGTACTCGTCGGCGGTGTTCAACTTCATCCCGAAGACGGCAATGGAGTTCTACCATGCCGTCGCCAGGGACGACCTCGCCACCCAGCATCACCTGCTGCGCGAATTCTTCATGCCTTATCTGGAAATCCGCAACCGGATGCAGGGATACGCCGTCAGCATCGTCAAGGCCGGCGCCCGCCTGGTCGGTCATGATGCCGGTCCGGTGCGTGCGCCGCTGACCGACCTCAACGCCGCCGAATGCGACGCCCTCGGTGCGCTGATCGCCAAGCTCGGCCCGCAATGAACATCAAATGAACATTGGCATGACAACGAAAACAACAATGCAGCAACGCATGACCCGTTTCACCCAACCACAACTCAAGGAGACAAGATGTTCAGGAAATGGATGTATCTGGCCAGCGCCATGGTGTGCTCCATGGTGATCGCCCAGGGTGTCGCGGCGGCCCCTGGCGCCGACGAACAGGCAGTGGCGACCGCAGTCGAAAAACTGCGCGTGGCGATGACCTCGCAGATCGACCGCGGCGCACTGGATGCGCTGACCGACGACCAGTTGAGCTACGGCCACTCCAGTGGCGTGGTGCAGACCAAGGCTGAATTCATCGGCCAACTGGTCAGCGGCGAATCGACTTTCGTCAAGATCGACCTGACGGCGCAAACCGTCAACGTCCAGGAAAACGTCGCCGTGGTCCGCCATACGCTGACGGCAGTGACCAACGACTCCGGCAAGCCCGGCAACGTCGCGCTGAAGATCCTGATGGTCTGGAAAAAGACCGGCGGCCAATGGCGCCTGCTGGCTCGCCAGGCGGTGCGTTTCGCGGCGCCGGCCTGATTCCCGACTGCGATGGCAAAATGAAAAACCGAAGCTGCGGCTTCGGTTTTTTTATGGGCGAAGAGATTTTCCCCGCCAGCTTACCCGACCACGAACTGGTAATCGACCAGAATTTTCCCGTTCGCATCGAGCTGCAAGACTTCGAACCCGGTGGCCAGCACCTCGCCGGTCTGCGGCCGGATCATTTCCCAATGAAACGTCACCACGTCGCGCAACCGCTGGGCGTCAGCTACGGCGCGGAAACGGAAGCCGTTGCCCAGCACATTCTTTTCATATGAGCCGGCCACACGCACGTAGAGCTGTTCATAGCCGCGCACTTCGCGTTCCCTGACGTAGTGCTCGCCGTTCTCCGTCCACAGGGCGCGGATCTCGGCTGCGCGTGCCGTGGCGTCGGGTTGATTCCACGCGGCCGTGTAACGGTCCGCCAGTGCTTGTGCCTGAAGCGTCATCTTGATGTCCTGAAATGAATGCCGACGAGACCGGAGAACTTCCGGCTCCTTGATCGATGCATCATCCTAAATGGCGGCAACAAGACGAGCCATGCCTGACAGGGTATATTTATTGTCCGTTCGTCCAAATCCCGCCGCCATGGATCCACTCGATGAAGTCTTCGCCGCCATGCGCGTCGAACAAGCCCTGCACGCCCGCCTCGAAGCGACCGCCCCGTGGGGTCTGCATACGCGGCGCATCGACGGCACTACCCGTTTCGGCCTGATGCTGCGCGGGCGCGCGTGGCTGAGCATGGGCGACGCAGCACTGGTGCAGCCTGTACGGCTGGAGCAAGGCGATTGCTTCTTCATCCCGCGCGGCGCGGCCTACACGCTGCAGGATGACATCGGCTCACCCACCATCAATTGCGTCGACGCCGTGCGCAATAGCGTGGACGGCGTGGTCGTGATCGGCGGCAAGGACGAAGGAGAACAGGCGACCGTGCTCAGCGGCTGGTTCCATGTCGATCCGCATGGCGCCGGAGCGCTGTCCGAACTGCCGCCGCTGCTGCACGTACGCATGGACGACGCGCGCACGCGCATGCTGCAGTCTTCGCTGCAGCTGCTGGCGCTGGAAACCACCCGGCCCGGTCTCGGTTCCGGACTGATCGTCAGCCGCCTAGCCGACATCCTGTTCGTGCAGGCAGTGCGCGCCCATGTGCAATCGCTGGCGGCGGATGGCGCCACAGGCTGGCTGGCCGCGCTGGCGGACCACAAGATCGGCGCCACGCTGCGGCTGATGCATCGCGAGCTCGCGGCAGGCTGGACGGTTGAATCGCTGGCCGTGGCCGCCGGAATGTCGCGCTCGGCTTTTGCCCAGCGCTTCCGCGATAAGGTCGGCCGGCCGCCGCTGGACTACCTGGCGCATTGGCGCATGTTCCGCGCGCAAGGCATGCTGCGCCACTCGGAACAGGCGCTGGCGGCGATCGCTGCCGTCGTCGGCTACGACTCCGAGGCGGCCTTCAACAAGGCATTCAAGCGCCGCACCGGCGTCAGTCCCGGACTGTATCGGCGCCAGGCGAAACAAACCGCCGCCGAAGCGTCTTGAAGCGAATGTCGCCAATTTCACGAATCGCATAGAATCCCAGCATGACCAGGGCGAGCCGGACTATAAAAAAGCCGCCGCACTTTCACCGATCGGAGACCCATGAAAAAACTCATCAACGACGTTTCGCAAGTAGTGCCCGACATGCTCAACGGCCTGGTCGCACTCAATCCCCATCTGGCGCTGTTGCAAGGCAAGACCATCGTCGTGCGCGCCGATGCGGCGCAGGCGGCGGCGCGCGGTGAAGTTGCATTGATCTCGGGCGGCGGCGCCGGCCATGAACCGGCGCACGGCGGCTATGTCGGCGCCGGCATGCTCAGCGCCGCCGTCGCCGGCGAAGTCTTCACCTCGCCCTCGACCGACGCCGTGCTTGACGCCATCCGCGCGGTGGCCGGTCCTGCGGGCGTGCTGCTGATCGTCAAGAACTACACCGGCGACCGCCTCAACTTCGGCCTCGCCGCCGAAATCGCGCGCGCCGAAGGCATCCCGATCGAGATGGTCGTGGTCGCCGACGACGTCGCCCTGTCCGCCCACGGCGAGCATGCAGGACGACGCGGCCTGGCCGGCACGGTGCTGGTGCACAAGATCGCCGGCGCCGCCGCAGCGCAAGGCGCGCCGCTGGCTGAAGTGGCCCAGGTCGCGCGCGATGCCATCGCCGCGCTCGCGACCATGGGGGTGGCGCTGACGCCATGTACCGTACCTGCAGCAGGCAAGCCCGGCTTCTCGCTGGCCGACAACGAAATCGAATGGGGATTGGGCATCCACGGCGAAGCCGGCATCGAACGCGGCGCACTCGTGCCGGTCGACGCCATCGCGGCGCGCCTGCTGAAACAGATCGCCGACGACCTCAAACTCCGGCGCGGCGACCGTGTTGCGCTGCTGGTCAACAACCTCGGCGGCACCCCCGCCAGTGAACTCGACATCGTCACCGACGCCGCCTTGCGCGATCTTCATGCGCGCGGTGTCGAAGTCGAACGCGCCTGGGCCGGCACCTTCCTGAGCGCGCTCGACATGGCCGGCATATCGCTGACCGTCTTGCGCGTGGATGACCGCCGTCTCGGCCTGCTCGACGCGCCCGCACGCACCAGCGCCTGGCCGGCGCTGGGCGGACATCTGGCAAGAACGCCGGTCAAAACGGCTCCGGTGGCGCCACCCGCGCATGCAAAACGCAGCGACCGCATGGCCGCTGATGCCCGCCTGCGCCGCGTGATCGAGGCCGTCTGCATCTGCCTGACCGGCGCCGAAGCCGTGTTGACCGACATGGACCAGCGCGTCGGCGACGGCGACCTGGGCATCAGCATGGCGCGCGCGGCGCAAGGCATCCGCGACGAAATCGACGAATGGCCGGCGGAAACCGACCCGGCCGCGGTGCTGCGCGCCATGTCCGCAACCATCCGCCGGGTGGTCGGCGGCACCTCGGGTCCGCTCTACGCCATCCTGCTGATGCGCGCCGCTGCGACCCTCGATGCTGCAAAAGAAAACGGCGTACGCGCCTGGAGCGCCGCCTTCAGCGCGGCGGTGGAAGGCGTTTCGGAACTCGGCGGTGCACGTCCGGGCGACCGTACCATGATCGACGCACTGCACCCTGCGGCACAGGCGCTGCAGGCCGCGCTCGATGGCGGAAAGAATCAGGAAGCAGCGCTCGCCGCCGCCGTGGAAGCGGCCGTCCAGGGCGCGGCGCAAACCGCATCGATGAAACCCAGGCGCGGCCGCTCCAGCTATCTCGGCGACCGTGCGCTCGGCTTCGCCGATCCGGGCGCCCATGCCGTGGCCTTGTGGCTGGCGGCGGTGCGCGACGCGCTGGCGACTCCCCGCTGACCTACATTGATTCGCCCATGCAGAAAAAGACCTATCGCACGACCACTTACTGGCAGCAGTACCAACGCTTCTTTCCGCCGCACGCCCGCGTCGACGCCGTCAACGCGCCCGATGAAGAATGGCTGCACTGGCGCGGGGCCGACGTCCACCTGGATCGCTATCGCTGCGACGACGCCTCGCTGACCGTGATCCTGGCGCACGGCGGCGGCGGCTACGGTCGCCTGTTCGCGCCGCTGGCCCTGCTGCTACACCAGGCAGGCCATGAAGTGATTGCCCCCGACCTGCCCGGCTACGGACTCAGCGCGGCGCCGGCCGACCTGATCCGCTACGACGCCTGGGTCGATCTGCTGGCCGACATCGCCGCCGCCGAACGGCAACGCAACGGCCGCCGCATCGTGTTGTTCGGCGGCAGCCTGGGCGGCTATCTGGCATATTTGTGCGCGGCCAAGATGCCGCGCGGCGCGATTGCCGGCGTGATCGCCACCACGCTGGCCGACCCGCGTCTGGCGCTGACAAAAAAACAGTTCGCGCGCAATGCGCTGGTCGAATACGGATTGATGCCGCTGATGCCCGTGTTCGCCGCATTGGCGGGACGGCTCAGGTTGCCGGTCAAGTGGTTCACCAAGATGCACGCCATGTCCAATGACCGGACCCTGGCGGCGCTGGTGACGGCCGACCCTTGCGGCGGTGGTGCGCGCGTCCCGGTGGGATTCATGGCGTCGATTTTTACCGTACGGCCGGATGTCGAGCCGGAACACTTCGATGCATGCCCCCTGTTGCTGGCGCATCCTGCCGCCGATCAATGGACTGCCGTCGCTTCCAGCCGGCCATTCTTCGATCGCATCAAAGGCCGCAAGGAACTGGTCCTGCTCGACCGGTGCGGCCACTTCCCCATCGAACAGCCCGGCATCGCACAGCTGGAACAAGCCGCCGTCGCCTTCCTGCAAGGTATCGCCGCCGATGCGGACTAGCGCACGTTGCGCAGCGCCAGCGGATCAGGTTGCAGGTAGACCAGGTTATTGATGGTCGCCAGCGCCTGATTCAGCCTGGAGATATCGGCGGCGCCGGTGGCGCCCTCTTTCTTTTGCAGCGGCTTGAGCAGGTCGAGGAAGTCGCGCGACAGTGTGGCGTTCTGCGGCGTGGTCTGATCGCTGACCAGCTCTCCCATCATGTACTTCTGCACGCGCGTCGACTGGCTGGCCGATTGCTCCAGCGTGGCCCTGACCAGCACGCCCTTGTCGTAGGCGATCGAGGCCTTGCTGCTGGCGTCGTCCTTGATCTGGTGATACGTGTAGTTCTGCGAATTCTTGTCGGTGGTCAGCCTCAGAGGCAGGTCCGCCTGCAGCGACTCGTGGTAACTCGCGCTCAGATGCGATTCCTGCTGTTGCGTGATGGCGCGGTTGAGCTGGCCATTGCCGCTGACGTTGCTGCTCTGCGAAGTCTGGTACGAGAAGGTGTCGTGTTCGCTCTGGCGCGCCGGATTGGGCGACGTCACTTCCTGCGTCATCGAGGCGCTGAAATCCGCCAGTCCGGTCGTCATGCTCTGGTCGGTCTTGTTGAGCCAGATCGCCGCCGGCGACTGCTCGCGCGCCTGTTGCGCGGCGTTGGTGACGTTGCTGTTCATTTCCTTGAAGGCATCCTTGAACATCGCCACCAGCGAAGCGTCGCCGTGACCGCGGCTCTGGGCGTCGTCGAACTGCTTCAGATAGCGCTTGATGGCCTCCGCCTGCTGCTTGGCGGTGCCGACGATGGCCAGGTTGCCGAGATCGACGCTGACCTTGAGCGTACCTGCAGGCCCGGCGGCACTCACGCTGCGCTGCTTGCTGTCGGCATGGAAGTCGATGGTTTGCGCCTGGCCGCCGACCTGGACGCTCGCGTGCAGGTCCACCGACGCCAACAGGCTGGTATCGAACTGCGTCAGTCCATCCAGCTTCAGGCCGGGCGGATTGGCGGAAATGCCGTCGATGGCGCTCTGGAATCCGTCCGACAGTTTTTGCAGCGCGCCGCGTTCGGCATCGCTGAGCTTGCCCTTGCTGACCTGCAGCTGCACCGACAGGCCGTCTTCCTGATTGGCCAGCGTCAGGTCGACCTGCGCACCGGAAGCCGTCACGATGGTCAGCGAAATCTTGTTGTCGGTCTGGGCGCCGGTCTGCGCCCGCAAGGTCGTCTCCAGCGCTGAGCCCTTCGGCGTGCCGGCCGGAAGCGCCACCACCGATTGCGAAAAATTGCCGCTGTCGCTGTCGAAGCGATTCAACAGCGCCGCGCCGAGTCCCTTGAAACGCGCGCCGAGCGACGAGGCGGAAAAATTCCCCGCCATCATGGTGCTGACGGCGTCGTTGGATTTTGCCTGCCACGAAACGATCTTGTCCGATGCGGGCGCCGCACCGGATATCGAATACAGCTGCGCGCTTGCCGCGGCGTTGCTGCCGCCCAGCGTGACGGAGGTATACGATTGTGCGGGAGTCTTGTTCGGCGCAGCGCTCGAAGCCGAGGCGGTCCGTGCCGTCGTGGCGGACGCCGGTTGCACCGGCGACGAGGTGCTCACTGCGGATAGGCTTGTCATGGCAATAAAAGAATAAGTACCTGCAAAGCAGTAAATGGACATCCGGATCAGGACATCCGCTAGCTGCTTTACGGTTGATGCTGCAGGAACTTTATGCCGGCAATTTCAGATGGCGCCCTGATTGACGCGCCTGCTCAGCATCTCGGCGCTCTCCCTCCGCTCGCTGTAACGATTTGCGAGCGTTGGCGAGACGTCGCGTGTCAGCAAAGTAAATTTCATCAATTCTTCCATCACATCGACCACGCGATCGTAGTACGCGGAAGGATGCATGCGGCCGGCCTCGTCGAATTGCTCAAATGCCTTGGCGACCGATGATTGATTCGGGATGGTCAGCATGCGCATCCAGCGTCCCAGGATGCGCATCTGGTTGACGGCATTGAACGACTGCGAGCCGCCGGATACTTCCATCACCGCCAGCGTCTTTCCCTGCGTCGGCCGGATGGCGCCTGACGATAGTGGGATCCAGTCGATCTGCGCTTTCATGATGCCGGTCATGGCGCCGTGCCGCTCCGGCGAACACCACACCATGCCTTCGGACCATTGCGCCAGTTCGCGCAATTCCTGCACCTTGGGATGCGTGTCCGGCGCGCCGTCCGGCAGCGGTAAGCCATGCGGATCGAAAATCCTCGTTTCGCCGCCCATGGCCTGCAACAGCCGCGCCGCTTCCATCGTCAGCAAGCGGCTGTAGGAACGCTCGCGCAGCGAGCCGTACAGCAGCAGAAACCGGGGTGCATGGGTGGCGCGGCCGACTGCGGCGAAGTCGCTCGCCTGCGGCGCATGGAACAGCTCGCCGTCAATGTTCGGCAAATCAGGAAGTTGCGGCACGGCGTCCCTCCGCATCGATGACGACTTCGCCATCCTCCTTGGTGAACGGACCTTGCTGCGGATTGGGGAGGATATCCAGCACCAGCTCCGAAGGACGGCACAGGCGCACGCCTTTTGGCGTGACCACGAAGGGACGGTTGATCAGCACCGGATGTGCGAGCATCGCATCGAACAGCAAGTCGTCGCTCAGTTGCGGATTGTCGAGGCCGAGTTCGGCGTACGGTGTGCCTTTCTGGCGGATTGCTTCACGCACCGCAAGGCCGGCGCTGCCGATCAGGCCGATCAGCGTGTCGCGCGTGGGCGGATGTTGCAGGTACTCGATGATCTCGGGCTCCTCCCCTGAATTGCGTATCAGGGCCAGCGTATTGCGCGAGGTGCCGCAGGCGGGGTTGTGATAAATCCGGATGGTCATGATGGCTCCTTGAATCGATGATGTTCAGTGCAATGAGGTCAAATAAAAATCAGCGGTCGGCCGCTTCAACACTGGTGCTGGTGCTAGCGCTGGTGCCGGCACCGGCCTCATACCAGCCCCGCGTCCGGTTGACGGCGCCGACCACCAGCAGCATCAGCGGCACTTCGATCAGCACGCCGACGACGGTCGCCAGCGCCGCGCCCGACTCAAAGCCGAACAGGCTGACGGCGGTGGCGACGGCCAGTTCGAAGAAGTTGGAAGCGCCGATCAGCGCCGAAGGACACGCCACTGCATGCTTTTCGCCAACCGCACGGTTGAGCCAATACGCGAGAAAGGAATTGAACAGGACCTGGATCAGGATGGGCACCGCCAGCAAGGCGATCACCAGCGGCTGCTTCATCACGGCGTCGCCCTGGAAAGCGAACAGCAACACTAGCATCGCCAGCAATGCCGCCATCGACCACGGCTGCCTGCGCGCGATCACCCTGTCGAACCGCGCTTGCGTTTGTCCTTGTCCTTGCCCTCGTCCTTGCTGGCCATGCAGCAGCCACCGGCGCCAGACTTGCGCGATGACGACGGGCACGACGATGTAGAGACCGACCGAAGTCAGCAGCGTCGCCCACGGCACGGCAATACTGGAGACGCCCAGCAGCAGGCCGACCAGCGGTGCGAAGGCGAACACCATGATCAGGTCGTTCATCGCCACCTGCGACAAGGTGAAGTATGGATCGCCGCCGGTCAGGCGGCTCCAGACAAACACCATCGCCGTACACGGCGCCGCCGCCAGCAACACCAGCCCGGCGATGTAGGAGTCCAGCTGCGCGGCAGGGAGATACGGCGCGAACCAGTGCCGGATGAACAGCCATCCGAGCAAGGCCATCGAGAACGGCTTGACGGCCCAGTTGACGAACAGCGTCACGGCAATGCCGCGGCCGTGTCCGGCGATCTGGCGCCAGGCGCTGAAGTCGACCTTGAGCAGCATCGGGATGATCATCACCCAGATCAGGGCGCCGACCGGCAAGTTCACGCGGGCCACTTCCATGCCGCCGATGATCCTGAAGATCGACGGAAACGCCTGCCCCAGCAGGACGCCGAGGACGATGCACAGCGCCACCCAGATTGTCAGATAGCGCTCGAACAGATTCAGCGGGGCGACGATAGTCTTCTCGGAGACGGCGAGTTCAGGTTGGATGTTCATGGCATGCCCGCGCTTATTTCTCGTCCACGCCGGGACAGCACTCCTGCACCGGCGAACACACGTTGCCGCCGCAGCAGTTCTCGGTGAGGAAGCCGAGCAGGCCGTTCATCCTGTCGAAATTCGCCGAATAGATGACGAAGCGCCCTTCGCTGCGCGCCGTGACCAGGCCGGCGTGCGACAGCTCTTTCATGTGGAAGGACAAGGCCGACGGCGCCACTTCCAGTTGTTCGGCAATCTTGCTGGCGGCAAGGCCTCCCGGGCCGACCTGCACCAACAGGCGGAATGCCGCCAGACGCGATTCCTGGGCGAGCGCGGCAAGTGCGGTAATAGCGGTTTTGTTGTCCATGACGGCTCCAGTGAATCCGATTAATCCAATAATTCAATTATTATTGAAATATAGAATTGATGCAAGCGCCAGAATTATCCTGCTCACGTACACCTATCGATCCCCCCGATTAACGACAACTCCCTTGATCCAGATCAAGGAGTCTCCAGAAACCCCGCCGTACGCTGTCTTCCGGCCGTCGCCCTGCGCTATATTGAGTAAAACAACGACCAGGCGTCCACACGTCCACTGCCATGAGCGAGCTTCTCCAGATCCAGCGGCCCCTGCCGCCATCCCTCCACGCGATGAAAACCAGTTGCGTCAATTGCAGCATGCACCAGCTGTGCCTGCCGATGGGGCTGGATGACTCCGACATGAACCGGCTCGACCAGATCATCGGCCGCCGCCGCCGGGTGGCCCGCGGCGAGAGTCTGTATCGCATGGATGATCCGTTCAGGAACCTCTATGCCATCCGGCTCGGGCACTTCAAGACTTACCAGTTCAACGCCGGCGGCGAACAGCAGATCACCGGTTTCCAGATGGCCGGAGAATTGATGGGCATGGACGCCATCAGCACCGACAAGCATCATTGCGACGTTGCCGCGCTGGAAGACAGCGAAGTGTGCGAGATCCCGTTCCAGCGGCTGGAAGAGTTGTTCGGCATGATCCCGATGCTGCTGCGCCACTTCCACCGCATCATGAGCCAGGAAATCACGCGCGAGCAAAACGCCATGCTCCTGCTCGGCAACATGCGCGCGGAACAGCGCTTCGCCGCTTTCCTGATCAACCTGTCGTCGCGCTATGCGGCACGCGGCTACTCCTCGACCAGCTTCCAGTTGCGCATGTCGCGTGAAGACATCGGCAACTACCTCGGACTGACTATCGAAAGTATCAGCCGGTTGGTCTCCAAGTTCCGCAAGCTGGGCTGGCTCGGTGTCGACAAACGCGAGATCCAGCTGCTCGATCCGGTCCGGATCAAGGCGCTTGCCGCCGGGACCGAGACTTGTCCGATGGCCTGACAAGATATTCTCTCTGTCCGGGCAGGTTCAGTAGAAACGCCAACCCGCCCGACAGTGCACAGAACAGCCACAGGAAAAAGAATCCCACGGTGTACGCCGCCAGCCGGTCGCGCTGGCTGACGAGATTCAACAGCTCGTCCGGATCGAACCAGGCGAAGAAGCAACCCTCTGCCGCAATTGCCGCCAGGAACGAGGCCCACAGGATATTCGGCACGATGCGTTGCATGGCAATCTCCTCTTTGAATTCCACTTCTCAACTATCCGCCGGCTGATCCGCAATCAGGTCCAGCATGCGCTGCTGCGGCCAATGCCAGACGCCGGCCACGCGCCAGTCGCGCGCCTCGTTCTCCAGCAGCACCTGCCAGCGCGCCAGTTCCAGCATCGGCAGGCCGACGCTGAAATCGCCGTGAGCATCGGTTTCGAGCGGCAGGCGCAGGTCTTTTTCAGGCCGGGTCGGATGCGCCAGGTGCAGTTGCAGCTTGCCCTGCAGCGGGCCGGCGTGGGTCTGCACGTTGCCCAGCAGTTTTCCCGACGCGGCGTCATAGCCGAGATGCAGCGCCACGCCCAGTGAGGTCGCGGCGCGATCGCGCCGCAGGTCCTGGTTGATGGCGCGGCCTTCCTTGTAATAGTCGCCCACCACCATGGCGTCCTCGCGCGTCACCGCCAGCCAGATCGTGAACGAACCGGCCGCGATCACCAGCGCCGGACCGAGCATCAGCAGCCACGGCCAGCGATGGGTGTACCAGGGACGTAAGGTCGGAGTCGCTTGCATGTTCATTTCCTTTGAAGGTCAGCGCGGTACAAAGAAGACGGCCTTCTCCTGCACCTGCAATCGTGGATCGTCGACGGCGCTCAGCTCGAACGCCACCTTGTTGGAGCCGTGTTCGCCCTTGCCGTGCGGCACCCTGACGCGTACCGGGACGGCGCGCGTGGTGGCGGCGTCGATCTCGACTTCCGCCGGCGTCGCCAGTCTGATGCCGTCGATGCCGGACACGTCGATATGGAAGCGATGCGCGGTCTCGCCGGTGTTCATGATCTGCAGCCGGTATACGTTCTCGATCATGCCGTCCTCGACCTCGCGCGCCATCACACCGCGATCGCGGATGATGTCGAGCTTGAGCGGCGTGCGCAGCGCCAGTGCCGTGCAGAATGCGGCCACGATCAGCACCAGCAGCGCCGTGTAGGCCAGCACGCGCGGACGCAAGACACGCCGGCGCATCTCCGGCAGCGACAGCTGCGTCGTCATGGCCCGTTCGGTCGAATAACGGATCAAGCCCGGCGGCAATGCGACCTTGGCCATGACGCCGTTGCAGGCGTCGATGCAGGCTGCGCAGCCGATGCATTCATATTGCAGGCCGTCGCGGATGTCGATGCCGGTCGGACAGACCTGCACGCACATCGAGCAATCGATGCAGTCACCGCTCTTTTTCGCGGCTTTGGTCTTCGCGCCGCGCGGTTCGCCGCGCGCGCGGTCGTAGGTGATGATCAGCGTATCCTTGTCGATCATCGCGCTCTGGAAGCGCGCATAGGGACACATGTATTTGCACACTTGTTCGCGCATCCAGCCGGCATTGCCGTAGGTGGCGAAGCTGTAGAACGTGATCCAGAAGGCTTCCCAAGGTCCCGGCGACATGGCGGCGACGGTAGCCATCAATTCATGGATGGGTGTGAAGTAGCCGACGAAACTGAATCCGGTCCACAGCGACAACGCGCCCCAGACGATGTGCTTGGCGCCCTTCTTCGCGAGTTTCTGCAAGCCCCACGGCTGGCGGTCCAGGCGCATGCGCGCACTGCGCGAGCCTTCGATGCGCCGCTCTATCCACAGGAAGATTTCCGTGTAGACCGTCTGCGGACACGAGAAGCCGCACCACACCCGCCCCGCCACCGCCGTGAACAGGAACAGCGCGTAGGCGCAAATGATCAGCAGCGCCGCCAGGTAGATGAAGTCCTGCGGCCACAGCACGATGCCGAAGATGTAGAACTTGCGCGCGCCAAGGTCGAACAGTACCGCCTGGCGGCCATTCCATTGCAGCCACGGCAAACCGTAGAACACCAGCTGGGTCAACCACAGGCAGACCCAGCGCAAACTGGCGTAGCGGCCCTTGATTTCGCGCGGATAGATATCCTCGCGGGCGCTGTACATGTTGACGACGGCAATGTCCGGCGGCGGCTTGTCCATTATCGAATCTCTCTACTTCTGTTCGGCGTTGGACCGCGCGTTCGACAGGCTCCAGACGTAAGCTGCCAGCACCTGCACCTTGGCTTCGCCGAGGAAGGACTGGAACGCCGGCATGGTGTTGTTGCGGCCCTTGCGAATGGTTTCCATGACGGTTTCGACACCGCCGCCATAGAGCCAGATCTTGTCGCTCAGGTTGGGTGCGCCCAGCGCCTGGTTGCCGGTGCCGCCGGCGCCGTGACAGCCGGCGCAGACCGCGAACTTGGACTTGCCAAACACCGCCTTGATCGGATCATGCGTCGAGTCCGACAAGCTGAGCACATAGTGCGCGACGTTTTCGACGTCCTTGTCCGAACCGAGCGCCGCCGCCATCGACGGCATCTGGCCGTTGCGGCCGTGCAGGATGGTTGTCTTGATCACTTCCGGATCGCCGCCGTACAGCCAGTCCTTGTCGGTCAGGTTCGGAAATCCCTTGCTGCCGCGTGCATCGGAACCATGGCATTGCGCGCAATAGGTCAGGAACAGGCGTTCGCCGATCACGTGCGCCTGCGGATCGGCGGCGACGGTCTTGATATCCTGCTGCAGGTATTTTTCGAACAGCGGACCGTAGTCGGCGTCGGCTTTGCTCAACTCGCTCTGATACGCTTCGCTCGATTTCCAGCCGAGCTTCCCGGCATAGCTGCCCAGGCCCGGATACAGGAACAGATAAGCCAGCGCGAACACGATGGTCAGGTAGAACAGCCACATCCACCAGCGCGGCATAGGCGTGTTCAGCTCGGTCAGGTCAACGTCCCAGACATGTCCCGTGGTGCCGACCGTTGCAGGATCCTGGCCCGGCTTTTTTTCGACCTTGACCTTGGACTGCAACCACAGCAGCAGGCCGCAGCCGATGATGCTGATGATGGTGAGACCTGCGATGTAGATGTTCCAGAATCCACTTGTGAAATCAGACATGGCGGTTCTCCGCGGATTCTGCCGGCGGCGCATCCATGAAGTCGTCGGCGAACGGAATCCGTTCGGCCTCGGCGAAGTCGTAGCTGCGACGTGCGCTGAATGACCACCACAGGATGCCGATGAAGGTGCTCAGACTGATCACCGTCATCACGCTGCTGGCCTGGATCGTGAAATTGTCGATACCCATGTGTTTCCCCTAGTTTCTTGTCTTGATTTGCGTGCCGAGGCCTTGCAGGTACGCGATCAGAGCGTCTTCCTCGGTCTTGTCGGCCAGTTCATCCGGCGCCGCCTTGATCTCTTCATCCGTGTATGGCACCCCCAGGCGATGCAGGGCGCGCATCTTGGGTGCGATGCTCTTCGGATCCAGCTTGGTCTTGGCCAGCCACGGATAACCGGGCATGTTGGATTCGGGTACCACATCGCGCGGATTGTTCAGATGGATGCGATGCCATTCATCGCTGTAACGGGCCCCCACGCGCGCCAGGTCCGGACCGGTGCGCTTGGAGCCCCACTGGAACGGATGGTCGTAGACAAACTCGCCCGCCACCGAGTAGTGGCCGTAGCGCTCGGTCTCGGCGCGGAACGGCCGGATCATCTGCGAGTGGCAGTTGTAGCAGCCTTCGCGGATGTAGACGTCGCGGCCGGCGAGACGCAGCGGCGAATAAGGTTTCAAGCCCGCGACCGGTTCGGTGGTCGAGCGCTGGAAGAACAGCGGCACGATTTCCACCAGCCCGCCGACGCTGACCACCAGCACCACCAGCGCGATGAGAAGCCAGGGATTCTTTTCGATCCATTCATGGGAAAATTTCATTCGATGCTCCTGCTCATGCGTGGGTGGTTGCCAATACAGGGATGCGCGCTTCAACCGGCTGCCCGTCCCGCATGGTCCTGAAGGTGTTGTAAGCCATCATCACCATGCCGGCCAGGTACAGCAGGCCGCCGGTGAAGCGGATCACGTAGTAGGGATAGGTCGCCTTGACGCCTTCCGCAAAGGTATAGGTCAGCGTGCCGTCGGCATTGACCGCGCGCCACATCAGGCCCTGCATCACGCCGGCGATCCACATCGAGGCGATGTACAGCACCACGCCGATGGTGGCCACCCAGAAATGCAGGTCGACCAGGCGCACGCTCCACATCTCGCGTTTGCCGGACATGCGCGGAATCAGGTAATAGATCGAACCCATGGTGATGAACCCGACCCAGCCCAGCGCACCCGAGTGGACGTGGGCAATGCCCCAGTCGGTGTAGTGCGACAAGGCGTTGACGGTCTTGATCGACATCATCGGGCCTTCAAACGTCGCCATGCCGTAGAAAGACAGCGACACGATCATGAACTTCAGCAGCGGATCGGAACGCAGTTTGTGCCACGCACCCGACAGCGTCATGATGCCGTTGATCATGCCGCCCCACGACGGCGCCAGCAGAATCAGCGAGAACACCATGCCGATCGACTGCGTCCAGTCCGGCAACGCGGTGTAATGCAGATGGTGCGGACCGGCCCACATGTAAGTGAAAATCAGCGCCCAGAAGTGCACGATGGACAGCCGGTACGAATACACCGGACGTTCAGCCTGCTTGGGGATGAAGTAGTAGACCATGCCGAGATAGCCGGCGGTCAGGATGAAGCCGACCGCGTTATGGCCGTACCACCACTGGATCATGGCGTCCTGTACGCCGGCGTAGGCCGAGTACGACTTCCACATCGACACCGGCATGCTGGCGCCGTTGACGACGTGCAGCAGCGCCACCGCGATGATGTAGGCGCCGAAGAACCAGTTGGCGACATAGATGTGCCTGACCTTGCGCTTGATGAGCGTGCCGAAGAACACCACGGCATACGTCACCCAGACCACGGTGATCAGCAAGGCGATGGGCCATTCCAGCTCGGCATACTCCTTGCCGCGCGTGAAGCCCATCGGCAAGGTAATCGCGGCTGAAACCAGGACGAGTTGCCAGCCCCAGAACGTGAATTCTGCCAGCTTGTCCGAAAACAGCCGGACCTGGCAGGTACGTTGCACGACGTAGTACGAAGTCGCGAACAGGCCGCAGATGCCAAACGCGAAGATCACCGCATTGGTGTGCAGCGGCCGCAGGCGACCGTAGGTCAGCCACGGAATATCGAAGTTGAGCGCCGGCCACGCCAGCTGCGCTGCAATGAAGACGCCGGCAAGCATGCCGATGACGCCCCACACCACGGTGGCGATCGTGAACTGCTTCACGATCCTGTAGTTGTAATTGAGTTCTCTGTCCACACCCTCTCCCGGAATTGTGCCGTGCCTGCTGTGCGCGCACGACCTTGATGATGGGAGAGTAGTTTTATGGAGCGCGGTTGTCCTTGATGTGCATCAAAAGGCAGGCGATCAGTCTGGTACTGTTCCGGTATCGGCGGGATTTTCACTGGCCGCAGCACGATCGTCATCCTGCAAAATCCGCCAGCCCGGGCTCACCAGGTCATCGAACTGGCCGTCGTCGGACATGCGGAAGAACAGCCAGATCGCCGCGAACACGATGGCGATGCTGAGCGGCACCAGCAGATAGAGCGCTTCCATGCTCAGCCTCCCTTCCCGGTCCGGCGCAGGCGCACTGCGTTGAGCACCACCACCACCGAACTCAGCGACATGCCCACGCCCGACAGCCACGGATTGATCCAGCCCAGCGCCGCCGCCGGAATCGCCACCGCGTTGTAGAGCGTGGCCCAGGCCAGATTCTGGCGAATCACCGCCAGCGTCTTCGCGGCGACGCGGTCGGATTCGCACAATGCCGACAGTTGCCCCGACAGCAGCACGCAATCGGCGTTAGTCTGCGCCAGCGCGGCGCCGCTACCCATCGCGAAGGACACATCGGCGGCGCGCAGTACGGCGGCGTCGTTGACGCCGTCGCCCACCATTGCAACAATCGCACCGCCCCGCTGCAATCCTTGCACGAAGGACAACTTGCTCTCCGGCAGGCAATCGCCGAGCGCAGTCGGAATCCCCAGCCGGTCGGCCACGCGTTGCGCCACATCGTGGCGGTCGCCGCTGAGCAGCACCAGGCTCTTGCCCAGCCGCTGGAAATGCGCGACCACCGCTTGCGCTTCCGGCCGCAAGGCGTCGGCGATGTCGAAGCGCGCCAGCCAGCCTTTGCCCGACGCCAGGAACACATAGCTGGCTTCGGCCTGCTCATCGGCATCGGCGGCCGGCATGGTCGAGGCCGTCGGAATCAGTGCATGCACGAAGGCGAAATTGCCGAGCCGGTACGTCACCCCGTCCACCGTCGCTTCGACTCCCTGGCCGGCGGCGTGGCGCAGCGCGCTTGTCTCTGGAATGCCGTGCAGTTGCTGGTCGGCGGCTGCCTGCACGATGGTCAGCGCCAGCGGATGCGTACTGGAGCGCTCCATCGCGGCGGCGATGCGCAGGCAATCGTCCGGCGGCAACGTCCCCAGCGTCACGAGGTCCTGCAGCGTCGGCTTGCCTGCGGTCAGCGTGCCGGTCTTGTCGAAAACGATATGCGTGGCGCGATGCAATGTCTCCAGCACGTGCGGCTGCACCGCCAGGATGCCTTGCCGCAGCAGGCGGTCGGTCGCCGCCGCCAGCGCCGTGGGCGTCGCCAGCGACAAGGCGCAGGGACAGGACACCACCAGCACGGCAATCGCCACCGGCCACGCGCGGGCCGGATCGACCGCGTACCACGCACAAAACACCGCGACCGCAAACAACAGCAGCGCCGCCACGAACCATGCGGCCACGCGATCTGCCCACAGCGCCAGTTTCGGCTTGGCCTGGCCGGCCCGGTTGACCAGCCCGACCAGTACCGACAGCGTGCTATCGCCGGCGGTGCGCACGACTTTGGCGGTCAGGGCTTGCGCGATGTTGACGGCGCCGCCGGGAACGAAGTCGCCGACGCCTTTGTGTACGGGACGGCTTTCACCGGTCAGCAGGGACAAGTCCACCGAGGACACGCCGTCGAGCACGATGCAATCGGCCGCCAGCGCCTCGCCCGGCCGCACCAGGATGACATCGCCTGCGCACAGTTGCGCCGCGGCCACGAGTTGGGTGCCGGCATGCGGATAAGCGTCCATGCGCAGCGCCGACGCCGGCAGCGACTGCTGCAGCTTGTCCAGCGCCGACGCCGCCTTGCGCCGCGCCGCCAGCTCCAGGTAACGGCTGCACAGCAGCAGAAAGATGAACATCGTCACCGAGTCGAAATACACGTCGCCTTCGCCGCGCCATGTCGCCAGCGCACTCCCGCCAAACGCAGCGGCAATGCCCAGCGCCACCGGCACATCCATGCCCGGCGCGCAGTTGCGGATATCGCGCCAGGCGCCGCGGAAGAACGGTTGCGCCGAATACACCAGCGCCGGCAGGGTCAGTAACAACCCGGCCCAGCGCATCAGGCCGGCCATGTCGGCATCCATGCCGCCCTCGCCCGCCAGGTAGGCCGGCACGGCGTACATCATGACCTGCATCATCGACAGCCCGGCGATGAAGAGTTGCCGGAACAAGGTCTTGCGCGAACGTTCGAGCTGTTCGCCGTGCTGCACCGGATCGTAGGGATAAGCGGCGTAGCCGATGGCCCGCAACGCCGCGAGAATGTCGCTGGTCTTGCAGATCCGCGCATCGCGGCGCACCTGCAGGCGTTCGCTGACGGCATTGACCTGGGCGCTGTACACGCCCGGCAGACGCGCCAGGCGGCGTTCGATCAGCCAGATGCAGGCGGCGCAGCGGATGTTGGAGACGGTGTAGTCGGTCTCGCTGATGTCAGTATCGGCATTGGTATCGGCACCGGCACTAGCACCGGCGTCGTGATCCGGCGGCTCGCTGTCATAGAACTGCAACTCCGGCGGCACCAGATCCTGCGCTGCAGCGGTCGCCGCAAAACCCTCGCGCGTGCCGTAGTAGTCCGAAAAACCGTTGTCGACGATACTCTGCGCCACCGCTTCACAGCCGGGACAGCACATCGCGCGCTCGACGCCGGCGATGGTCACGCGCCAGCTGGAAGCCGGCGCCACCGGCAAGCCGCAATGAAAGCAGGCCGCATCCACCACGCCGCGTTCGACCGCAATCATGGCCGTCCCACTGCGAATTCAGCGGCCGGGTGGGCCAAGCTTGCCGGCGTAACGCACAAGGCTGCCAGCCAGTCCGGCGTGAGGCCGTGATTGGCTCGCAGCAGGCCAAGGACGCCGAACAGCAACACCACCATGCCGCTTGCCACACGCACGCTGCGCCGCTGCAGCACGCTGCGCAATTGCGCGCCAAACATGCCGGCAGCCAGCAACACCGGCAAGGTGCCGAGACCAAACGCCAGCATCACCACCGCGCCGGACGCCGCCGAACCGCTCAGCATCGCCGTCAGCAGCACGCTATACACCATGCCGCACGGCAACCACCCCCACAGCGCGCCGGCCAGCACCAGCTTGAACGGGCTGTCCAGCGGCAGCAGCAAACCGGTCAGCGGCTGCAGGCGTTTCCACAGAAGATGGCCGAATTTTTCCATCCTGGCGAGGCCGCGCCAGGCATCCATCAGGTACAGGCCCAGCGCGACCAGCATCAGTTGCGCCAGCACGTAGACTCCGGTTTGCCAGGCGAGCATATCGGCCATCAAGTGCGCACCGCCGGCGAGACTGCCTGCCAGCGCGCCGGCGACGGCATAGCTGCCGATGCGGCCGACATTGTAGGACAGCGTACGCAACAAGACCGCACCGCTCGCCTCGCTGCGCATGACGTTGACCGCCACTGCTACCGGGAACGGTTTCGCCCGGACCGTCGCGGGCGCCATCGAAAACGCGCCGACGATGCCGCCGCACATGCCGATGCAATGCACGCTGCCGAGCAGGCCGATCATGAAAATCGGGATCAGCGCAAAAATCAGATCAAGACTCAGCTCAAGACTCAGGCCCAGGGCGCTCATGCTTGTTCAGATGGTGCGCGAATAGCGCTGCTCTGCCGGACGCGATTGCAGGTAGCGGTCGAACACCATGCAGATGTTGCGGATCAGCAGGCGCCCTTTCATCGTCACCGAGATCCATTCATCGTCGATCACCACCAGGCCATCCTGCTCAAGACGGTGCAAGCCTTCCAGCTCGGCCTCGAAATAGGACGCAAAGGTAATCGGATAAGCGGTTTCAATGGAAGCAATCGACAGCTCGAAGTTGCACATCAGGCGCTGGATGATCAGGCGCCGCAAGACATCGTCCATGTTCATGCGCAGGCCGCGCACGATCGGCAATTCGTTTTTGTCGATGGCGTCGTAATAGGCATCCAGCGTCTTGACGTTCTGGCTGTAGGTCGAAGCCACCGCGCTGATGGCCGATACCCCGCAGGACACCATGTCCGACTCGGCATGCGTCGAATAACCCTGGAAATTGCGATGCAGCCGGCCCTGCTGCTGGGCGATCGCCAGATCGTCGGTCGGCAGCGCGAAATGGTCCATGCCGATGTAGACGTAGCCGGCATCGGTCAGCCGGCGGATCGCCAGCGCCAGCATGTCGAGCTTGGCTTCCGCCCCCGGCAGTTGCGCCTCGAGGATGCGGCGCTGAGGCTTGAACAGGTGCGGCAGATGGGCGTAGTTGTACAGCGAAATGCGGTCTGGTCCGGCCTGGATCACCTTGGCCAGCGTCTGCGCCATGCTGATCACGTTCTGCCCCGGCAGGCCGTAGATCAGGTCGATGCTGACCGAGCGATAACGCTGGGCGCGAGCGGCCTTGATGATGTCCAGCGTCAGGTGCTCGGGTTGCGCGCGGTTGACCGCGCGCTGCACCAGCGGATCGAAATCCTGCACGCCCAGGCTGAGGCGGTTGAAACCCTGCGTGCGCAGGCTGGCGACGCGTTCGGCGGAGACCGTGCGCGGATCGACTTCGATCGAATATTCGCCGACCTCGTCTCCCGCGAAACGGAACCAGCGCTGCAGATGCGTCATCAGGTCAGCCATCTGCGCGTCTGAAATATAGGTCGGCGTGCCGCCGCCGAGGTGCAGTTGCTCGATCTGGTTCATGCCGTCGAACAGCTTGCCCTGCATCTCGATCTCATGCTTCAGGTAACTGAGATAGATGCCGGCCTTGTCGCGATTCTTGGTGACGATCTTGTTGCAGGCGCAGTAGTAACAGATGTTTTCGCAGAACGGGATATGCACGTAGAGCGACAAGGGATTGCGGCTGCCGCGCGTGCGTAGCCCCGCCACCGCCTGCAGATAGTCGCGGTAGCCGAAGGTATCGCTGAAGCGATCCGCCGTCGGGTACGACGTGTAGCGCGGGCCGGACTGGCTCAGCTTGCGGATCAGCTGAGCGTCGAATTCGACCGATGGTTCGGCGACCATCGTCATTGCGGATACCACCATGTTGTTAGCTCCAGAGGCGGGTCGCAGCAAGAAATCGAGACGAGCGAGAAGAAGTAGGACGGATTGCGACCCTGGCGAAGCAAGTCTAAGGAGTTGCGCCAAACCACTCCTTGACCTACATCAAAATGGGTGAAAACGGGTGCAAACGCAGATGAATCAGCGCATTGCCGCCGATCTGCCCGTAGCTGCAAGACGCTGACTTTTCTCTTTTTGATCGACATCAAATCCTGCCTCCGTCATCCCGCGTACATTTCGCTGCGTCGCAACTTCATTCACAACAATGCGCTTTCGCCGAGAAAAGTCGAGAGAAGGCGCGAGGAAATCCATCATGAAAAAAATCGCAGTGCTGTTGACTTCCATCGCCACCCTGTGCATCGCAACACCCTTTGCCGCAGCGCAGGAAAGCCCCTGGCTGGTGCGGGTACGCGCCGTCAATATCAGCCCGGACAACAAGTCCGATCCGGTCGGCGGCGTCGGTGCGTCGGATCGCCTGACGGTCAGCTCCAAGACCATCCCGGAAGTCGACATCAGCTATTTCTTCACGCCCAACTGGGCTGCCGAACTGGTCCTGACCTACCCGCAAAAGCACGACGTGCGCCTCGACGGCCAGAACATCGGCAGCTTCAAGCACCTGCCGCCGACCCTGCTGGCGCAATACCACTTCACGCCCGCCTCGACCTTCAGCCCCTATGTCGGCGCCGGCATCAACTACACGCGCATCTCCGACGTCAACCTGCTCAACGGCGGCGCACGACTGGAAAACCACAGCATCGGCGGCGCACTGCAAGCCGGCTTCGACGTCAAGCTGGATCGCCATTGGCTGATCAACTTCGACGTCAAAAAAGTACAGATCCGCAGCGATGTGATGGCTGCCAACGGCGCCAAGCTGAGCACGGTGAAGATCGATCCGTGGCTGATCGGCGTCGGTGTCGGTTATCGCTTTTGAGGCAACGCGCCCGCCCGGTAAAAACGCCATCACCATGTCTTGAGGTTTCATCCCATGTCGCATCCTGCTTCACATACTGATTCGCTTGCTGATTCAACACTGACGCCCGTCGATCCGCATCGACCCATGCCGCATCGCAAAGTCATCCGCTCCTGGCTGGCGCCCATCGTCGCGCGCAGCACGCCGCTGGCGATGGCGCTGGTGGTGCTGGACTTGGTCCTGTTCGGCCTGGCGCTGGCGGCGACGATCGCGGCCGGCAACATCGTCGCCAAAGTCTTGCTGGGCATGCTGACGGGCTTCATCATCGGCCGCCTGTTCATCCTCGGCCATGATGCCTGCCACCAGAGTTTCACCGCCAACCGCCGCCTCAACACCTGGCTCGGCCGGCTGGTGTTCATGCCGTCGCTGACGCCTTACAGCCTGTGGGCGGTCGGGCATAACGTGGTGCATCACGGCTATACCAACCTGAAAGGCTTCGACTTCGTCTGGCAGCCGCATTCGCTGCAGGAGTTCCGGGCGCTGCCGCGCTGGCGCCAGAAGCTCGAGCGCCTGTACCGCAGCGGCTGGGCGCCATGGCTGTATTACATGGTGGACATGTGGTGGAAGAAGATGTACTTCCCGTCGCGCAAGCAAATGCCGACGCGCCGCGCGGAGTTCATCTGGGACGGTGTGCTGGTCAGCGTCGCCGCCGCACTCTGGATCGGCGGACTGGCATGGGCCGCACAGGCCGGCGGGCAATCGTTCTGGACGCTGCTGCTGACGGCGTTCGTGGTGCCGGTGCTGTTCTGGAAGGCGATGATCGGCTTCGTGGTCTACGTGCATCACACCCACGTCGGCGTGGCCTGGTACCAGGACAAGTCGGAATGGTCGGCGGCGCAGCCGTTCGTCTCGACCACGGTGCACCTGACCTTCCGTCACGGCATCGGCGCGGCGCTGCACCACATCATGGAACACACCGCCCATCACGTCGACATGAGCGTGCCGCTGTATCGCCTGAAGAAGGCGCAAAAGCTGCTGGAGACGATGCTGCCCGGCCGCATCGTGATCCAGAAATTTTCGTGGCGCTGGTATTTCGATACCGCACGGCGCTGCAAATTGTATGACTTCGACCGCTTGTGCTGGACGGACTTCAAGGGCCGTCCGACCAGCGCACCGTTAAGGGCAGTCGTGGAAAGAGCAGTTGTGGAAGCGGCTTAGAAATTTTCGAAGGCTCTAAGCCGCCTTTGCTGTCGCCTTGCCCTTGGCTGTTTTGGGCTTGGCGGCAGCTTTTTTTACTTTGGTTGCGGGCTTTGCTGCCACAGGCTTTGCCGCCGCTTTCCTGGCAATCGGCTTCCTGGCCGCCACCGGCTTGGCCTCCGGCTTCTCCAGCGCATCCGTCAACTTGCGCGCCAAACCGATCACGCGTTGCGGATCGACGCCCAGGGTGCCGATCAGGAACTCGATGATCTCGGAGCGTGGATTGGCCAGCGTCGGCTCGATCATCATCACCGCCGCCGAAACCGCCAGCGCACGCTCGCGCGTAGCCGTATCGGGCAGCAGCTGCTCCAGCGCGTTCAGCGCCTCCACCGGCGCCACGGCCGTCAGCCGCGCCTGGTCCTTCAGCAATTGCACCCAGTTGGTTTTGGGCGAAACGCTCGCATGCATCGGCAATTGCGCCAGCAACCGCGCCAGTCGCAGGCTACGCCGCTCGAAGGCGCCGATAGAAATCATCCCCGCCACCACGATGCGGCACACCGCTTCGGCAAAACCGCCTTCGGCAATGTGCGCCAGGGCCTTTTCACGATAGACGTCGAGCTCGCGCAGCGCGCGCTCGTGTGCGACGACGGCATCGGGTTCGTGCGGCTTGAGCCATGCACCCAGCCCCTTGGGACCGAACATCTGGCGCGTCATCCTGACGGTGCGCTCGTCGCGACGGTCGCGGTACAGGTTGAGCTCGTCGGTGATCTGCTGCGCCATCTTTTTTTCAAACTGCTTCAGCGGATGGTCGTCGGCGACCGCGGCCCGCTGCGCGCGCGCTTCAGCTGCCTTCTGGCGGATAAACGGCGCCATGAAGAAGCTGTCCGAGAACAGTTGGCGCTGCATGCGCAAGGGGTTCAGCTTGACCATGGTGTTGGCGATGTCGCGCGTGGCGCTCATCTTCACCCACGGCCGCACATAGGTCTTGTAGAGATTGGCGTTGAATTCCGACCATTGCGCGATGGTAGAGAACATTTCCTCTTCTTCGCGCCCTTCCGGATTGAGCTTGCGGATATCGTCCATCGTGCGGTGCTGGTAATGCACGGTGTAGTCGCCCGGCTCCAGCTGGTCCCAGCGTTGTTCGTCTTTTCCTGCCTTGGCTTCGAGCTTCATCTCGTACAGGCCGGCAGGCAGGCTTTCGATGACGTCCAGCGAGGTCACCAGCTGATCGTGTTCCTTGAGCGCAATCGAACCGCCGACGAAGATGCCGAGGTGGCCCACGCTTTCATGCAGCACATAGATGATGGTGCGGCCCGCCGCGGCAATCGCGCGCTCGTCGCCCCAGGTGTCGATGATCCAATTGAGCGCCTGCGGCGGCGGCGTGATGTTGTCGCCCCAGGAAGCGAACACCACGACCGGCGACGTGATGTTGCGCAGGTCGATGGCCTTGTCGCCGGCCATCATCGCGCCGCGCGCCAGTTTGTTGCCGACGAACAGGTTTTCGACGATGGATTCGATCTCGCTGCCGGTCATGCGGAAATAGCCGCCCCACCAGCGCTCGAACTCAAGGAAGCGCTCGGCCTCGGTATCGACGCCGGCCCAGAGGTTGTAGTACTTGTTCCACAGCGTGTTGGCGGGATTGAGCTTCTCGAAGTTCTCCACCAGATAGGCGCCGTCGAAACGGTCCGCGCCAAGGTCGCTGGTCATCGACGCCAGCCAGGACCCGCCCAGCTGCGCACCGCTGTACCGCATCGGGTTGAGGGTCGAACTGCCGGCCCAGTAGGACACCGGCGCGCCGACGATCATGAGCGGGCCGAACAATTCCGGCCGCCGTGCGTTCAGCGCCATCATCGCCCAGCCGGCCTGGCAGTTGCCGATCACCACCGGCTTGGCCGGGCATTGCGGGTGGCGCCTGATGACTTCTTCGATAAACAAGGCTTCGGTATCCATCACGGTCAACAGCGTCTGGCCGTCTTCCGGCTCGGGCCGGAACGTGACGAAATACACGGTATGGCCGGCGCGCATGGCCATGCCGACTTCGGAATCGAACTTGAAGCCGCCGATGCCGGGGCCGTGTCCGGCGCGCGGATCGACCACGACGACCGGGCGCGCCTCGGGCTTGACCGGCATCGAGGCCGGCGGCTGCAGCCGCAGCAAGGCGTAATTGCAGGGATTGGGCAGATCATGGCCGTCCATCACCACCTCATGCTCGAACTTCAGCAACGGCGGCGTGCCCTGATCCAGATGCTCCAGATAGTTGTTGCCGCGGTCGAGCAAGGTGTCGAGGAACAGGAAGGTGCGCTGCATGGCGTCGGTCAGGTAGGCATTGACGTCACCGAGCTGAGGAATTCCCAATGCAGGGGCGGCTTGCGGCGTCGCTGCTTCATCTTTTCGCGTTGCTGCCGGGGTCTTGCGCGTGGCCATGAGTCCGCTCCTGGGTGATGAGATATACAACGTTATCGAACATCATACCGAGAAAGACGTGATGACAATCTCTGATCTCTGCGACAATAAAACCGCAATTCGTCGTATTGAAGTATAGATCGTGCTTTGTTTCATGAGGATGAAATCTGCCGCAGACACACTGATGAAAACTGCACCGCCGCTGCACGCAGGGCTACTATCGATAGCCAGTATTGACACAAGGGAACAACGCATGGAACTCAAGAGCCTCGTCGACCAGCCCAACAAGCTGCCCACCGTCCCCAAGGTCGTCCAGCAACTGATCGAAAGCTTCAACTCCGAAGACATCTCCGCGACCGAGATCGCGCACCTGATTGCGAGCGATCCGGCGCTCTCGGCCAAGCTGCTGCGCCTGGCCAACTCCGCCTACTTCCACGTCTCGCGCACGGTCGGCACGGTTGACGATGCGCTGCGCATGCTCGGCTTCGTGATGGTGCGCAACCTGGTGCTCGGCAACGGCATGGTCGCGGCATTCAAGAACACCAAGGGCATGGAGCTGCAGCAGTTCTGGCGCTACAGCCTCTACACCGCCTGCACCGCACGCTGGCTGGCGCATCAGGGCGGCGACAACGGCGACGCCGCCTTCACCTTGGGCATGATGCACGGCATCGGCCAATTGCAGCTGCATGCCGTCGCGGCAGCCGAAGTGGCCCTGCTGGACAAGCAACTCAACGTACTCGACGCCGGCCGCGCCGAACTTGAAAATGAAAAGCTGGGCTTCCATTTTGCCGACGTCTCGGCCGAACTGGCGAAGATCTGGAATTTCCCGGAAGCCCTGTCCGGCGTACTCAAGGACATCCCCGCGCCGCTGGCCGCCACGCCTTTCGACAGGATGGCCGGATGGGTCCACCTGGGTGCCTGGCGCGCACGTGCAGAAGTGTGGGACCAGAGCGATGAAGACCAGACCGCCAGTTATCCGGCTGCCGTCGCCAAGCGACTGGGCGTTGATGCCGGATGGGCGCTGGCAAGCGCAAAGGATCACGCCGACAAAGCGATGCCGCCCCTGAAGGAATTGACGGCGGGGTTGGATGCGATGCTGGAGTGAAAGATATCTCGTATAAATTCAAACCTGCTCGACTGGTGACCGTGTAACCGTGATAACCGCGCAAACCAGTTTGAGAGTTTTCCCATATCTCGCCGCGCTGAAGTTGCAGACAATAGCTTTTTTAAAATTTGCAACGAGGCGCTTGTGTTGAAATTCACTTTGTATCCGGCTGCGCCGTATCGCAGCTCAGTTCAGCTTGGCTCAGCCGTCGCGGACACAGCGACATCAGCCGGCCTGCCTAAGACCTTGCCGCAAGGCATCGGCATGCGCCATTTTGTTAAATGGTGTCTGCTCTGCGTTCTTGTTTTTTGTTCAGGATCGGTTTTTGCGGCCACTTGCTCCTACCCTCACGGAGGTGGGGATTATGTCGCAGAGATAGGGACGGTACGTATTGATACAAATGCCCCTATCGGTTCAATCGTGATATCCGAGAAAGCTCCATCAGGTGCCGCATACGCAATACGGTGTTACGGTGAATATAGTTATGGTGGGGGGGATCGAAACGTCATTTTCACCTTGGGCATCACTGTTCATCCCGTCGACGGCTATACCAATGTCTATCCGACCAATTTGGCGGGCCTAGGGGTGCGCTACAAGGTGACTACGAATACAAGTTCTGATGACGGCTGTAGCATTCCATCCAATCAATATATCGAAAATTCCAGCTATACCTTCAGATGTTTCATGCCGGGGACTAGTACCGGCCGTACTTGGCAATGGAATTTCTCCACGGAATTTGTCAAAACCGGGCCGATCACTGTTGGAGCATTAAGATTGATACAGGCAGTTAGTCTTATAGTCGAATTTGAATCTCAGTCCAATCGCTACTCTACCAAAAGTGTATACAGCGGCACCGCTACGGGCACTGTGGCCAAGGGTACCTGCAAGACACCCGACGTCGTCATCCCGATGGGCAATACCAACTTTGCCACTTTTAATAGGACAGGCGCCGTGAATGACAGGTGGAACAACGCCACGCTCAATGTCAACGATTGCCCGGTCGGCCTCACTCAGGTCACGATCAAGTTCAATACGCCGCTAGCCGGTTGGCTGGATCAAGCCAATAGTGTGTTCAATCTCAACAATCCGAGCGACCCTACGACCGCGAAAGGTATCGGCATCCAGATGAGCTTTGGCGACAATAACACCCCCGTCGCCTACAACACTGCCCAGACCCTGAGCGGCTACAGCACAGTCAGGAACGATGGCGACAGCTTTTCGGTACCCATCGGCGCGCGCTACGTCAAGCCGGCGTCCACGACCAGGCTCGTCGCCGGTCAGGCAAACGGGGCGGTGGTCTTTGTCATGAGCTATGAATGAAGCCATACCGCAGCGCTTAGCGCTGCGGGCAACATCGCTAAGCGCAAAGGATCACGCCGACAAGGCGATGCCGCCCTTGAAGGAATTGACGGCGGGGTTGGATGCAATGCTGGAGCGAAACAAATTTCGTATAAGTTCAAGCCTCCACACCGAATTCCATCGATATTTTTGAGAGTTTTCTCATATTAATCATCGATCTCAAATCCTAAAATTCAGGCATCGCATCAGAAACATCACGAATCGTTAAATTCATCCGGAGGCCTGACATCTTCCGGCGCGTGATTCTGCGCGATGGTACGACCCGGCAACGATGAAGTAGTTTATCTGTCGCCAAAGTCCACCATTTTTCAACATTCACCCAGCAACCTACCAAAACGTATGTTTTAGGGAATTGCCCGATATCCATCCTGTACGAGCGTGCCAAAATGGACTCATCAACACCGGGCAAGCGCGACACATCGGCTGCGGGCCGTGTCGTCCTTGCCGGGTGTCGATGAACCCGGTGAACAGGTTGGGTTCTTATTTTGTGAAGGCGATGAGCATGCAAGGCTTACAACAATCCGACATTCTTTTGGTGGACGACAGTTCTGAAGTGGCGGAACTGGCCCGCTTCGCCATCCTGCGCATGAAACTCACCGAAAAATGGACCTGGTTCAACGATCCTGAAAAGGCCTCGGATTTCCTGTTCCGTCACGAATACACTGCGCGCCGTGACCTGCACCCTTTTCTGATCCTGCTGGACCTGAACATGCCGCGCCTGAGCGGCCACGATCTGCTGCGCATGCTCAAGGGCAACAAGGCGACCTCGCATATCCCGGTGGTGATGTTCTCGACCTCAACCGACCGTGAAGACATCAACAAGAGCTACGAGCTCGGCGCCAACGGCTATCTTCACAAGGCCACCGATGCGGACCAGATGATGGATACCGTGGTCGACGCCGTATCGTACTGGACCACGCGCAACCTGCCGGCACGATAAACATGAAGCGGCAAGGATAAGAGCCGCTCAGCCATGGCCCCGGTCGTCGCGGCCCTTGGCTCCTTGGTTATCTCTTGTTCAAACTATGGCAAGGAAGCGCTTTCGCGGCCGCCCGGCTGCGGCGAGGCGGAGCCTGATTGCTCCCACACCTTGCGTTTCTGCACCACGCGAGCCTTGCGCTTGCGCATCCAGATCACCACCCCGGTCACCGACAACATCGCCACCAGCGCGCCCATGAAGGAAATGAAGATGCGGCCCGGCAAGCCGAGGATGCGTCCTGAATGCAGTGGAAATTGCGCCTGGATGAACAAGTCGCCGGCGCTGCCGGTCCCCGGGATGCGCGTGCCGGCCGGTGCGCCGGTGGCGGCATCGAAGTACAGCCAGGCGTTGCCGAGGCCGACGTCGCCATGATCGTTGCCTGCTTCGAAGAACCCGACGCCATACAACCCAAACATCGATGAATAGAACACGCCGCCGGCCGGCGCCTCGAAGCCGCGACGCTTGCCTTCCTCGATCGCAAGCCGGGTAACCTGCTCGCGCGACATCCGGGGCTCCGCCACCTTGTCCGGCGCGACCGGCGTGCGGGTGTCAAAGGCGGTCGGTGTCACCGTCGAGAAGACCTTGATGATCGGCGTCATGACCTGGTTGTTGAGATTCATGGACACCGAGGTCACCGCCAGGATCAGAAGCAAGCCCCATACCCACACGCCACCTGAGCGATGCAGATCGAAGTTGAGTTTGTGGCCGCCCTCTTTCCAGCGGAAGGCAAACGACTTGCGCCAGCTCTTCGGGTTGGGGAAGGACAGCCACAGCGCAATGAAGCAATCCAATGCCCAGACGATGCCGATAATGCCCATGAGCCAGATGCCGAGCTCGATGCCGCCGACTTCGGGAAGATGCATCGTGTAGTGCAGCTTGTAGAGGAACGGCAGCAGGTTTTCGCGGCTCAGCGAAATCGCGCCCCACATGCGCTTGCCCTGGATTTCAGCGGTGACCGGGTCAACGGCGATCTGGTTGTAGCCCAGTTCATACGGCTTGCCGGTGGCCGGATCAAGGCGCGGCTCGATCATCATGTTGCTGGTGTGGCCCGGCTCGCTCTCGTTCATCACGTAAGTGACGCGCAGCTTCGGCTCGCGCGCTTCGACGATGTTGGCCAGTTCCAGGCCTGGTTTGGGCGTGCCGGCTACGCCGCCCGAGTTGGCGCTATTGGCGCTGTTGGCGTGGAACAAGGTCGGATTGAGCGCGGCGTCGAGCTCGTGATCCCAGGAAATGATCGCACCGGTAGCGCCGGAAATAAACAGGAACACCGCCACGCCGAGACCGAACCAGCGATGAAGGAGGACGAGAACAGCACGCATAGAGTCGCTTCAAGAAAATGCCGAAGCGGTCTTGCCCCGTTGTCGGAGCATGACCATCGGCTGGTTAATACCATCACCCAGGCTGCCGGCGGCCCGGAAGTCCGCGTTGGCAACAAGGCCGAAACTTGGCGGATCCAAGGCTTGAACGTCCGGTAACAGGACAGCCTCTGCCCCGGAAAGCTCAGACAATAATAAGAATGCTTCTCATTTTAATCCATGCTGGGGCCGAGCCACAATCCTTGGCCTGCGGGCGTAGACGATCACCGAACCGGGACTCACGACGACACGGAATCTTTTGCGAGTATTTAGCGAAAGTTTTTCGATGGTTTTGAGAGTTTTCTCATATCAACGAGAAGTCTCAACTCTTAAGATTCAGACATCTCATCAGAAAAGACAGATTAATTTTTGATGGCACGGTCCAGGTAAAAAACGATGGACGGATGGAAATGAAGCGATGTGCCGAGATCTCGACCATTGCAGCAGCCGTTCCGAACGCGGTATCAATTCACCGAATTTCAAGGAAATGATCATGAACAAACAAGTCACCCTGCTTTGCACCCTTGCTGCTTCCTTGTTGTTTTCTTTCTCTGCCCAAGCTGCCGAGACCGCGGAAATGAAGGTCAAAGGCTCGATTCTGCCTCCTGCCTGTACTCCAACATTTGCTGGTGGCAACACAGTCGATTATGAAACCATTCCGGCCAAAAGCCTGAAGTCACGTGAATACGCTAAATTGGAGACTCGCTCCATTCCGTTCACAGTAACTTGCAATGCCAAGATGCGGATAGGCATCGCTGTAACTGACAACCGTGCGACCTCCCGTATTGATAGTGGATCTTTTTCTAGCGCTCACAGTTTCGGCCTTGGCAGCGTTGACGGCAAGAACGTCGGCAACTATGTCTTGGCCCTCGGGCCAGATGTGAAAGTGGACGGCAATAATTCGCAACTCGTTTTTTTTGACACGCAAGGCACAGGGGTGAGCAATTTTGGGGCCCTGATCATGTCTGTCCACAACACGGCCAGGTTTATCTACACGGCTCTGACCGCAGGCCAAGTCTGGACCTTTGACATGAATTTGACTGCCTATCTGAACAAAAGAGAAAATCTCAATCTGACAGGCAGCATTCCCCTGGATGGTTCGGCAACGATCGAAGTCAAATATCTGTAACCAATCCCCGGTTTGCCCCTACGCCAAACAAATGCAGCTGGGCGTATTGCAACAGCATGATGGTCTTGCCGTCGGCGATCTCGCCTTCGGCAATCATCATCAGCGCTTGCTGGATCGGCACCTCCATCACTTCGATATCCTCCCCTTCGGCGACATTGCCGCCGCCCTCGCCTGCGCGCGCATCCGCGGTGTATTCGCCGACGAAGAAATGCAATTTCTCGGTCACCGAGCCGGGGCTCATGAACACCTCGAACACCTTGCGCACGTCGCCGACGCGATAGCCGGTTTCTTCCTCCGCCTCTGCGCGGATACGCTGTTCCGGGCTGGCGTTGTCGAGCAGTCCGGCCGGCGTTTCGACCAGGAAGCCGTCGTGACCGTCGCGATAGGTCGGAAAACGGAATTGCCGGATCAGGATCACGCTGCGCCGCTCCAGGTTGTACAGCAGGATGGTGGCGCCGTTGCCGCGATCGTAGGTCTCGCGGTTGAGCGTCTGCCAGACGCCATCGGCGCGACGATAGTCGAAGGTGGTTTTCTTGAGCAGGTACCAATCGTCGGACAAGACCTCGACATTGCGGATGCGGACGCGCTCGTTTTCCATCGTTTTACTCCTGTGCAGTGAATTCATAAGGCCACAAAGTCGGCAGTCCTCCTTGCCGGTATTTGCACGCTTTGTTTAAAATATCATGCAGCGTCAAGAAAAATCAAGAATATTCGTGCAACAATCCACGCAATACTTACGTGAAGCTGCACGAATTTGCGCATTTTCTTGTACACTGCCTGACCTCACCCATCCCCGAACCGGAGCACGACCGCATGCTGACCAGCCAACGAAAGAAACACCTGCTCGACCTGCTCAGCCGCGACGGCCGCATCGTCGCCAAGCCGGTGAGCGAACAACTGGAGGTATCCGAAGACACGATCAGGCGCGATCTGCGTGAACTGGCGAAGGAAGGATTGCTGCGGCGCGTACATGGCGGCGCGTTGCCCTTGATTGGCACCCCGCCGATGGTGATGTTCGCCAACCGCCAGCACATCGAGCCCGGCGCCAAGGCCGACATCGGCCGCGCGGCGGCGGCGCTGGTGCTGCCCGGCCAGGTGGTATTCATCGACGGCGGCACCACCTGCGTCCAGATGGCGCGCCACCTGGCGCCCGACCTGAAGGCAACCGTCGTCACGCACAGCCCGTCGATCGCGGTCGAGCTGTCCGGTCATGCGCATATCGACGTCATCATCATCGGCGGCAAACTGTTCAAGCACTCCGTGGTGGCGATGGGCGGCGGCACCATCGAAGAGATCGGGCGCATACGCGCCGACCAGTATTTCATGGGCGTCTGCAGCCTGCATCCGCACACTGGCATCACTTCGCTCGATTTCGAGGAAGCCGGCATCAAGCGCGCTTTCAGCCGCTCGGCAGCCGACACCGTGGTGCTGGCCTCGCCGGACAAGCTCGACACCACCTCGCCGTTCGAGATCGTGCCCTTGGCCGAAGTCGGTCGCCTCGTGGTCAATCGCGACACCGCCGCCGAACTGATCGCGCCTTATCAGGCGCAAGGCATCGCCATCACCCTGGCGTGAGGAGCCGTTTAGTCCCTCCCTTCCGCCTCAGCGTTCGAGAAACGTTTCTGCAACACCTCCAGCTTGTTGTCAGCACCTGCATATCTCCCGTGGATTGCAAGAAGAAAAATTATCAAGAAATACACAAATAACAACTGCCTTTATTTGAACAAAATTATCTTTCATGCAATTCTGTGCGTAACTGCCCGCTGCTGCGAGCGGGAACCGAAGCGCCGCGAAACCAGTGCGCCGACTCACAAAAAGCGGGGGAGAAAGATAATGAAATGGTTCTACAACTTGAAGATCGCCACCAAGCTGATCGCCGCGTTTTTAGCCGTGATCGTACTGGCTGCAGGCCTGGGCATTTTCGCCATCAACCAGATCGACAAGGTCAACCGCGCCTCTACCGAGATAGCGACCAACTGGCTGCCGACCATTCGTACGCTGGCTCGCCTGAAATTCACGACCTCGCGCATCCGCAGCTTTGAACTGCAGCATATCGTCGCCTCCGACCCCAAGGAGTTCGACGAAATGGAGCAGAGCGCCAACCAGCAGCTGCAGGTCCTTACGGCGGCACGCAAGCGGTACGAGAGCCAGATTACCGAACCGGAAGAGCGCGCCATCTATCCGGAAGTCGGCAAAATGCTGGACGTTATCGTCGCCGAACATCCCAAGATCATCGCCCTTTCGCGCGAGGGCAAGAGCGCTGAAGCACGCACGCTCATGAAAGGCGAGTCGACCAGGAACTATCTCAAAGCCATCGAGCTTCTCGACCAGCTGACCGCCGTCAACGAGCGCGGCTCGGACATCTCGAACAAGCTCGCCGACGATACCTACGCCAGTGCGCGGCTGTGGATCATCGGCATGCTGGTCCTGTGCATCGTCGCGGCCATGACGCTGGCGGTGATGGTCGCGCGCATCATTTCACGGCCGCTCACGGAAGCAGTCAAGGTCGCCCGCCAGGTGGCCGACGGCGACCTGACCGCGGACATCAGGCAAAGCAGCGAAGATGAGACCGGCCAGCTGCTCGGCGCACTCAGGCAAATGAACGACAACTTGCTGCACATCGTCGGCAGCGTCCGCGTCGGCACCGACACCATCGCCACCGCATCCAGTGAAATCGCATCGGGCAACCTCGACCTGTCCTCGCGTACCGAAGAACAAGCCGGGTCCCTGGAAGAAACCGCGTCGGCGATGGAAGAACTGACCTCGACCGTGAAGCAGAACGCCGACAATGCCCGCCAGGCCAACCAGCTGGCGACGACCGCATCGGAAGTCGCCGTCCAGGGCGGCACGGTGGTCGGCAAGGTGGTCGACACCATGGGCTCGATCAATGAATCCTCGCGCAAGATCGTCGACATCATCAGCGTCATCGACGGCATTGCCTTCCAGACCAATATCCTGGCGCTGAACGCGGCGGTGGAAGCGGCCCGGGCCGGCGAACAAGGCCGGGGTTTTGCCGTCGTGGCGTCGGAAGTGCGCAGCCTGGCGCAGCGCTCATCGGCCGCCGCGAAGGAAATCAAGGCCCTGATTGACGACTCGGTCGCCAAGGTCGACGTCGGCAGCAAACTGGTGGAAGAAGCCGGCTCGACCATGGATGAGGTAGTCAGCAGCGTCAAGCGCGTGACCGATATCGTGGGAGAAATCTCGTCCGCCACCCAGGAGCAAAGCACCGGCCTGGAGCAGATCAACCGGGCTATCGCGCAGATGGATGAAGTCACCCAGCAGAATGCCGCGCTGGTGGAAGAAGCCGCGGCGGCGGCCCAGGCGCTGCAAGAACAGGCCGGCAAGCTGGCGGAGACCGTCAGCGTCTTCAAGCTGGACGGCAATGCGGCCGCGCCGTCCGCCGGCGTCAAGGCGATGCCGAAACGCCCCGTAGCCGTTGCTGCAAAAACCTCCACCAAGCCGGCTCTGCGCGTCGCGGCGGCGTCCAACGGCAAAGCCGTTACCGGCCCGGCACTTGCGCAGGAGGAAGGCGCCTGGGAACAGTTTTAAGGCGGCGAGGTTTTACCTGAGGCCAAGCCGTTTTGCCATGCGGTTCAGGTTGGCGCGGTCCACCCCCAGTTCGCGCGCAGCGGAGGCCACATTGCCGCCGTTGCGCGCCAGGCAGGCGCTGACCAATCTGCGCTCGTAGGCACTCACGGCGTCGCGCAGGCCGCTGCCGTTCTGCAGGTCCAGCTCGGACTGGACCTGTTCTTCATGCGCTGACAACGCCACCGCCTTCTCATTGGAAAGATCGAAATCCTCGGCCGCCAGCGTCAGGATGCGCGGCCGCTCGGGATGCTTGCCGAGCGTCTTGAGCGCGGTGCGGGCGATCACGTGTTCCAGCTCGCGCACGTTGCCCGGCCAGCGGTAATTGAGCAGCACTTCCTGCGCATCGGTCGCCAGCCGCAGGCTCAGCAAACCCAGCCGGAAACGGTTTTCTTCCAGGAAAAACCCGCTGATCAGCAAGATGTCGTGGCCCCGCTCGCGCAACGGCGGCACCGCCAGCGGATACACGCTGAGGCGATGGTAGAAGTCGGCGCGATAGCGGCCCAGCCGCACTTCTTCCTCCAGGTCGCGGTTGGTGGCGGCGATCACGCGCACGTCAACCTTGTGTTCCTCGTCCGACCCGACCCGCTGGATCTGCCCGCTTTGCAGCGCACGCAGCAACTTGGCCTGCACCGTCAGCGACAACTCCCCCACTTCATCAAGGAACAAGGTGCCGCCGTCGGCCAGCTCGAACTTGCCGCGCCGGTCGCCGACCGCGCCGGAAAACGCCCCGCGCACGTGGCCGAACAGCTCGCTCTCGACCAGGGTTTCCGGCAACGCGGCGCAATTGAGGCTGATGATGGGTTTGCGTGCACGCGGCGAGGCGGCGTGGATGGCGTTGGCGACCAGCTCCTTGCCGGTGCCGGTTTCGCCGGTGATCAGCACGGTCATGTTGCTCGGACCGGCCAGCCGCACCTCTTTCATCATCCGCTTGTGCGCCGGACTCTGGCCGATCAGCTCGCGCCGGCTCTGGTTGGCGGCGAGCCGGTAGGCTTCGGCGCGCTGGCGCTCCTGTTCGCTGGTCTCGGCAAGATCATGGATGCGTTCGGCAACATTGACGGTCGCCGCCGCCAGACTCGCGAAGGCCTGCAGCGAGGCCGTATCGACCGAATCGAAGCGGCCCGGCCCGAGCGCGTCCAGCGTCAGCAAACCCCAGGGACGGCCGTTCATGGTGATCTGGCATCCCATGCAATCGTGGACGTGGAGTTCGCCGGAATGCGCTTCGACCAGGCCGTCGTAAGGATCCGGCAAGGACGAGTTGGCCGGAAAACGCGTCGGCGGCAGGTTCGACAACAACACGCGAAAGCGCGGATGTTCGCTCACGCGGAAGCGCCGGCCCAGCGTGTCGCTGCTCAGGCCGTTGATCGCCAGCGGCACCAGCACCTCGCCGTCGAGCCGCAACAAGGCGGCGGCGTCGCAGGGAAACAGCATGCGCAGCGTATCCAGCAGGCGGCGGTAGCGCTCGCTGTCATGCAGCTCACGCGACAAGTCGGCCACCAGCGGAATCAACGCGTCCAGCATGAGCTTTGGAGTCATTTTTACCCTTTTCGAGTCAATATGACTCGGGTCGATTTGACTCGGTCATTTTTTAAGTGACTGATTATAAAAGATTTTTACTCTGGCATGGAGTTTGATTAAGAAGGGGCAGGAAACGAGGATTCCCGACCTCCCGTCTGCTTGTTCAACCCTGAAAGGTACCGCCATGCTCTCCGACGCCCACCGCGCCATCGTCAAATCCACCGTTCCCCTGCTCGAAAGCGGCGGCGAAGCGCTGACCACGCATTTCTACAAGATGCTCATGCGCGACTACCCGCAAGTCATCCCCTTGTTCAACAAGGCCCACCAAGGCAGCGGCGACCAGCAGCGCGCATTGGCCAACGGCGTGCTGATGTACGCGCGCCATATCGACCAGCTCGAACAACTGGGCGGCCTGGTCACCACCATCATCAACAAGCACGTCGCGCTGCAGATCCAGCCGGAACATTATCCGATGGTCGGCGACTGCCTGCTGCGCGCCATCCGCGAAGTGCTGGGCGCGGAAATCGCCACCGACCAGGTCATCGAAGCCTGGGCCGCCGCCTACGGCCAGCTGGCCGACATCCTGATCGGCGCAGAGGAAAACATCTACCAGGCCACCGAAAAAGCCGACGGCGGCTGGCGCGGCCTGCGCAAGTTCGTGGTGGTGCGCCGCGTCGACGAGAGCGAGGAAATCACCTCCTTCTACTTCGCGCCTGAAGACGGCAAGGCCATCATGGAATACCACCCGGGCCAATACATCGGCCTGTGCGTCACCGTCGACGGCGAGGAAATGCGCCGCCAGTACTCGCTGTCGGCCGCGCCGAACGACAAGATGTACCGCATCAGCGTCAAGCGCGAGCCAAACGGCAAGGTCTCGAACTTCCTGCACGACCACATGACGGTCGGCAAGCAGATCGACCTGATGCCGCCATCGGGAGAGTTCACGCTGACCCCGGGTGAACGCCCGCTGGTGCTGATCAGTGGCGGCGTCGGCATCACGCCGATGCTGGCGATGCTGGACGCAGCGCTGCCGAGCAAGCGCCCGGTCGTGTTCATCCACGCAGCGCGGCATGGCGGCGTACACGCCTTCGGCAAGAAAATCGCCGACCTGGCGCAGGAACATCCGCAGTTGCAGCATTACTTCTGCTACGAGCAACCGCGCGAACAGGACCAGGCGCCACATGCGACCGGCTACATCGATCGCGACAAATTGGCCGGCTGGCTGCCGGAGTCGATGGACGTGGACGCCTATTTTGTCGGTCCCAAGTCCTTCATGAAGGCAATCAAGCGCCACCTGCACGAGCTGGGTGTACCGGCGGCGCAGAGCCGTTACGAGTTCTTTGGCCCGGCTGCTTCGCTGGATTAAGCACCGCGCGCCGGGCTGAAGGCAGTCCGGCGCCGTTTCAGACCTGACGAGAATGAGATACCGATAGAAACTCCATGGACATCGACAAATACAAACACCAGCACACGGTCATCTTCGACAACATCCGCAAGCTCAAGGAGTTTTCCCATCTGGGCATCGCCGAGCACGCCGCCGACATCGCCGCACAAGTGATCAAGATGAGCTCCGTCATCAAACTGCACCTGTCGATCGAGGACAAATTCCTTTATCCCGCCTTGCAGGAAGCCAACAATCCTCGCCTGGCCACGATGGGCAAGCAATACCAGCATGAAATGACCCACATCGCCGAAGCCTATGGCGAATTTGCACGCAAATGGAATGATGCCGGCCACGTGGCGGCTGATCCCGACGGCTTCCGCAACGCCGCCAACAAGGTGCTGAAAGTCCTGTTCGACCGCATGCAGCGCGAAGACCGCGATTTCTATCCGATGATCGAGAACGCCTGAAAAGCCGTTGTTGCCCGCTTAGCTGCTTAGTTGCTTACTTAGCTGCTTAGCCGCTGAGCTCTTCCAGGATCGTCCTCACGCGTCCCAGCGCCGTCTCGATGTCGAGCGACTCGATGGCGCCATAGCCGAAGAACAGCGCCGGCTCCGGCTTGACCCGGTAGTAGAACTCGTCCAGCGTGTACAGCGCGACGTCGACCCGGCGCGCCAGCCGCAGCAATTGCGCCATGTCGACTTCGGCCGTCATCTGTGCCGCCAGGTGGAAACCGGCAGTCGTCGGCACCGCGCGCATCCAGGGTTTGAGCGCACCGTTGAGCGCGGCATGCAGCTTTTCGCGGCGTGCGACATAGATGCCGTGGCAGCGGCGGATGTGCTTTTGCAGGTAGCCCTCGTCAATGAACCTCGCCATCGCCCACTGGGTCAGGGTCGGCGTATGCCAGTCCGACAAGCCCTTGACCACGCTCATGGCGCGCAAGATCGACGGCGGCGCAATCACGTAGCCGACGCGCAACTCCGGGTTCATCGACTTGGAAAACGTGCCCACGAACGCCACCAGCCCGTCCTGGTCCATGCTTTGCAGCGAATCCATGGGCCGCCCCTCGTAACGGAACTCGCTGTCGTAATCGTCCTCGATGACGATGGCCCGCAATTCACGCGCGCGTGCCAGCAAGGCCGTGCGCCGCGCCGGGCTCATCGGCATGCCGAGCGGAAACTGATGCGCCGGCGTCGCATAGATCAGGCGTGTTCCATCCGGAATCAGATCGACCCGCATCCCTTCGTCGTCCACCGGCACGCTCTCCACCCTGGCGCCTTGCGCCGAGAACAGCATGCGCGCGGGCGGATAGCCGGGATCTTCCACCGCCACCACGCTGCCCGGCTCCACCAGCACCCGCGTAATCAGGTCCAGCGCCTGCTGCGCGCCGTTGGTCACTAGTACATCGGCAGCCGTGCATTGCACCCCTCGCGAGAACGACACATGGCGCGCGATCGCCTCGCGCAAGGCCGGCACGCCTTCGGTCTCGGCGTAGAAGCCGCGCGCCTCATTGACCTGGCGCAACCCGTACAGCACGCACTGGCGCCACTCTTCCTGCGGAAATTGCCTGCGCACCGGGATGCCGCCCATGAAATCGTATTGCGAGCGCGTTTCCGGGCCGACGTGCCGCATCAGCAGCGGGAACGACTGATCGAGCCAATGCGCGATCAGTTTGCCGGCGGCGAGGTCGCTGCTTTCGAAGCGTTTCGGCTTGGCTTTCGGCTCGGCCGGCGCATTGACGAAGGTGCCGCTGCCGGCCCGGCCCACCAGCAGCTTGTCCAGCGTCAGCCGCCCATAGGCTTCCGAGACGGTCTTGCGCGACAGGCCCAGCTGCGTGGCCAGCAGGCGCGACGGCGGCACCTGTTCCCCCGGCGCCAGGCGGCCGCTCTGAATGGCGTCGCGCAGCTGGCGATACACCTGCCCGGCCAGATCCTTGTTGCCCTCAATGACGATGTGCAATTCCATGCGTCGCCCGCTCCCTTGTATTCGTGTTTTTTGCCGGTGGTCGGCTTGTGGTTGGCTTGTAGTTCGCTGTCCGCGATTCTAGCCGTGCCACCGGAAGTGGTCTCCTGTTTTTTCGAGAAATTGGTTATCCGCGACGACGAGTGGTCTCCTTATGATGACGTCACTGGCTCAGCAAACAAGCGATACAGCCAAGACCAATTTAACGATTCACTCAACTTGCCAAGGAGCATCACCATGGAACAACGCGTCGATTTCTACAAAGCCTCCCCTGAAGTCCTGAAGGGCATGATCGCCCTCGAAAACGTGGTCGGCAAGCTCGGCCTGGAAACATCCCTGCTGGAACTGGTCCGCCTGCGCGTGTCGCTCATCAACGGCTGCGCCTTCTGCGTCGACATGCACACCGCCGACGCCCGCAAGGCCGGCGAAACCGAACGCCGCCTGTACGCCGTGCCGGTCTGGCGCGAAACCCCGTTCTTCACCGACCGCGAACGCGCCGCCCTGGCCTGGAGCGAATCGCTGACCCTGATCTCGCAAACCGGTGCTCCCGATGAAGACTACGCCCTGGCGCGCGCCCAGTTCACCGACGCAGAACTGGTCAACCTGACCCTGGCCATCAACACCATCAACGCCTGGAACCGTTTCGCCATCGGCTTCCGCAAGATGCCGGTCGCCTGAAACGGCGACGGCCACGGACAAGGAGCCTGACATGCGATTCCTCCCCTCTGCAAAAAGCGCACTGCTCGCCGCCTTGTTGGCCCTGGCGGCCGGCGCCGATGCCCACGACGGCAAACATGGCGATGAAGTCGTCACGCCTTTGCAGCATCAGGCCCTGTCCGATGCCCCCGGCAAAAGCGGCGTCATGGCGATAGTCGCTTACGGCCCCGGCCAAAGCTCGGTGCCGCATCGCCATCCCGGCTCCATCTTTGCCTACGTGCTGGAAGGCGAAGTGGTCTCCCAGCTGCAGGGCGGCGCCCCGGTGACCTATAAAGCGGGCGAGTCCTGGTACGAAGCGCCCGACACGCCGCACCTGGTGTCGCGCAACGCCAGCACTACCAAACCGGCAAGGCTGCTGGTCTGGTCGCTGGTGCAGGATGGCAGGCCGTTGACGGTACCGCTGGAAAAGTGACTCATCCGGCGCATGCTCCCGCTTCCGCAATCCGGAAAGCGGGATTTTCAGCTTTTCCTTTCGGAAATTTCAGCTTAAGTTTCAGCGCAGGTCCCGGCTTCCTGTAAACTTGCGGGATGCGCTTATTTTTACTTGACTGGTTCGGCTGGTCGTTCTTGTGGATGCTGCCCCTGCTGGGCAGAGTATTACTGTCCTTGTTGTCCGGAAAAGGCCTCGGCGGACGCGGCTCCATCCGTATCTGGCTCGGCACCCTGGCCATCCTGTGCGCCAGTAGCGCCCTCGAGGCCATGCTCCGTTCGCAAGGCGATACTGCACTGGAAACCGACCTCCTCGGCCAGGCGCTCGCACGCAACGTCACCCTCGCCTTCGGTAAGCTGGTCGCCGTCCTTGTCTTGATGGCAACAGGAATGATCGGCCTGTTCTGGCTGTTCGGCCGCCGCAAGGCCAGGATGGACCTCGATGCCGACATCGGCTCCCTGCCGCTGCAGGCTTCGGTGCCGCGCCGCACCCAGGCCAATATCGCTCCCACCATCCGCAACATGCCGGCAGCGCAGTCGCACCGGACTCCTCCGGCGCAACCGAAACCGCCAGCCGCGCCCGCCTTCGGCAACCTGACCCGCAAGCGCGATCCCTGGCCGCTGCCCAATGAATTGCCGCGCGCCGCCCATCCTGCGCATACCGCCGCCGGCAACTGGCCCGGCGCTGCGCTGCAAAAGGCCGAACCGCCCAAACGCCCGGCGCGTCCCGCTTCCGAATGGGCCGCATTCGAATCGCTGCGGCCGACCCAGGCGATGCTGGCCCGTTCGGCTTCCGGTCAGCAGCCGGAAGCGCCGGCGCATACCGCGGCGCTCAAGCCATCGCTGGCCACCAGCATCATCAGCAAACCGAAGATCACGCCCATCGCCGGCAGCAGCACCAAGGTCCGCATCAGCACCGCCAGCGACCGCAGCCAGGCGATTCCGACGTCGCTGAGCGCTGCGCTGCGGGCGCGCGAGCCTGCTCCGCCTCCGGTTACCGCGCCGATTCTAGAGCCGGTGCTGCAGCAGAGTGCGCCCCAGACCGCCGCCTTCCATGCGACCGAGCCGGAACCGGAAGTCATCACCGCCTCCGAGCCATTCAATATCATCGACACCCGCATCGAACCGGTTGCCGCAGCCATTCCCGAGCCGACCCACGCTGCACCTGCACCTGCATCGGCCCCGTCGTTGCTATTTGAGGAACCGGTCCAGGAACCTCCGGTTGCAGCCGCCGCCCCCATGCAGATCCGCACCTGGACGCAAGCGCCTGCTGCTCCTGCTCCTGCTCCTGCTCCTGCTGCCCCCGTGGTGACAGCCGCGCCGGTGCGGCCTTATCGCCCCACCGAAGTTCCCCTGCCCGGCATCGAGTTGCTCGACCAGGGCAGCGACGCGCCGGTCGAGATGGACGAAACCCAGCTGCTGGAAATCGGCCAACTCATTGAGCAGCGCCTCAAGGAGTTCAAGGTCCCGGTCACCGTACTGGGCGCCTACGCCGGTCCGGTCATCACGCGCTTTGAAATCGAACCCGCGCTGGGCGTGCGCGGCGCCCAGATCGTCAATCTCATGAAAGACCTGGCGCGCGCGCTCGGCCTGACCTCGATCCGCGTGGTCGAAACCATCCCCGGCAAGACCTGCATGGGCCTGGAGTTGCCCAATCCCAAGCGCCAGATGATCCGCCTGGCCGAGATCATCCGGTCCGAAGCCTACGCCCGCTCGGCCTCGCACCTGACGCTGGCGATGGGCAAGGACATCACCGGCGTCCCGGTCGCCACCGACCTGGCGCGCGCGCCGCACATGCTGGTAGCCGGCACCACCGGCTCCGGCAAATCGGTGGCGATCAACGCCATGATCCTGTCGCTGCTGTACAAGGCCACGCCCGACGATGTGCGCCTGATCATGATCGATCCGAAGATGCTGGAGCTGTCGGTCTACGACGGCATCCCACACCTGCTGGCGCCGGTCGTGACCGACATGAAGCTGGCCGCGCATGCGCTGTCGTGGTGTGTCGGCGAGATGGACAAGCGCTATCGCCTGATGTCGGCGCTGGGAGTGCGCGGCCTGGCCGGCTATAACCAGAAGATCGCCGACGGCATCGCCGCCGAGAAGCGCGTCAAGAACCCGTTCTCGCTCACGCCCGATGCCCCCGAACCGCTCGATCCGCTGCCGATGATCGTGGTCGTGATCGACGAACTGGCCGACCTGATGATGGTGGCAGGCAAGAAGATTGAAGAACTGATCGCCCGTCTGGCGCAAAAAGCCCGCGCCGCCGGCATCCACCTGATCCTCGCGACGCAGCGTCCGTCGGTGGACGTCATCACCGGCCTGATCAAGGCCAACATCCCGACGCGCGTGGCCTTCCAGGTGTCGTCCAAGATCGACTCGCGCACCGTGCTCGACCAGATGGGCGCGGAAACGCTGCTCGGCCACGGCGACATGCTGTTCCTGCCGCCGGGCTCGGGTTATCCGCAGCGCGTGCATGGCGCGTTCGTCTCGGATGAAGAAGTCCACCGCGTGGTCGAACACCTGAAAGCCCACGGCGAACCGCAGTACGAAGAAGCAATCCTGGCCGGTCCGGCCTCGGAAGAACCGCAGCAAGGCGACATGTTCGGCGAACCCGGCGATGAAGCCGACCCGCTCTACGACGAGGCCGTGGCCTACGTCACGCGCAGCCGGCGCGCCTCGATCTCGTCGGTGCAGCGCCAGTTCCGCATCGGCTACAACCGCGCGGCCCGCCTGGTGGAACAGATGGAAGCCGCCGGCATCCTGTCATCGATGTCCAAGAGCGGCAGCCGCGACGTGCTGGCGCCGCCGCCACCGGAGTTGTAGGAACCGGTTCACGATCCAGGACGCACTGCTGGTGCTGCGCCCCTCTGTTTGGCAGGGACCGCGCCAACAAGGAAAACGCCGCCGTTTCGATGCAGATCGGGACGGCGGCGTTGTTGTTTGCGGCGTTGAGCGATAAATGACGTGGCGTAGCGTCGGGCGCGTAAACTGCGCAGACCAGTTTGAGAGTTTTCTCATATAAATCGAATTTTCAAATTGTCATAATTGCGCAACAGATTTAGCAAACAACATATTTCAATTCGAATTTATTTCGAGTTCAACAGTTATTTGTAAGGCGCCAATCATGAACAAACAAGTCGTTCTGCTCTCCGCCCTCCTAGCTTCCTCGCTGGTCTCTTTCGCCGCTCGGGCCGTCGACACGACTGAACTCCAGGTCAAGGGTTCGATTCGTCCTTCGGCGTGCATTCCGAGTTTTACCAATGGCGGCGAGGTCGATTTTGGCACCATCCGCGCTGCTGATTTAAAGGCAGGCAAATATACCGCGCTTCCGGTGAAACAAATTAACTTCAATGTGTCATGCGATCAGTCTCGAACGATTGAACTGCTCGTGCACGACAACCGTGCTGCTTCGTACGTCAGAGGTAGCTACACCGGAATTTACGGCGGAGAAGACGATGCCGTACAGGTTTTCGGACTCGGCTCAGTTGACGGCAAGAAGGTCGGTGGCTACAGGCTGGTCATGTCTGACATCACTGTCGACGGCACCCCGGCGACGTCGGGTTACATGGCTCGCCCTTTATACGGGAAGGGATACGCTCCCGGCGGCGTGCTGGCCAATAACACAGGCTATTACTTCGTGTTTATTGTTACCTGGCCCTATGCGGCAGCATCGAAGTTCCTGAACGTCAAAATCAACGTTGAGGCACTCCTCAATAAACCGGAAAATCTGAATCTGACAGGCGATATCCCGCTGGACGGTTCTGCGACGTTCGAGATCAGATATCGATAACGTCGTCCAGCAACCAGAAAGGCACGCCGACCGGACAAGAACTATTGACTCCGCTCAGGCAACCGGATCGATGGTCTTTGTCATGAGCTGCGAGTAACCGCCATCAGTGACGCGATGCAGTCGCCGACCGCGTTAATCGTGCGAACCAGTTTGAGAGTTTTCCCATATCTCGCCGCGCCGAAGTTACAGACAATGGCTTTTTTCTAACTCTGCAACGAGGCGCTTATGTTGAAATTTAATTTGTATCCCGCTGTGCCGTACGGCGCGTCGCGGGTCAGGTCAGCGGCTACGGATAAGGTGCCATTGGTCGGCATGCGTCATTTTGTTAAATGGTGTTTGGCCTGCATTCTTGTTCTTTGCTCGGGATCGGCTCTCGCGCAACAATATGGCTGTACAACCATTGCTGGAGGGAATTATGTCGTAAGCATCGGGACGGCAAGTATTCCTTTAAATGCCGCCATCGGTTCGACCGTGATACCCAAGTCGCCTCAACCGGGAGCCTCCTATCGCATAAGCTGTAGTAATTCAGGGGGGCGTATCACCGCCTATTACAAATTTAGTGTCACTGGTGCGCCCGTCAGCGGTTACACCGACGTCTATCCGACAAATTTGGCTGGCCTCGGCGTGCGCTACCTTTTCTCGCAAACGATTGGCAACAACTGCGGCATGAACGACGATCAGACTATCGAGAATTCCAGCTATACAGCCAATTGCTGGGTGTCAGCGTATAGTCCCAATCTAAACTGGTCATGGCAGGCCTCCACGGAATTTGTCAAAACTGGAACTATCGCTGCTGGAACACTAACGTCGATACCGGCAATTAATATCACAGTCACGTCAAGTATTGATCAGGTGACTGTTTGGCAGCAAACGCCCATGTACACGGGCGGCGCAACAGGTAATGTGACCGTGCCCACCTGCGCGACACCCGACGTCGTCATCCCGATGGGCAATACAAATTTTTCCACTTTTAATGGCACCGGCACGATGAATGACAGGTGGAATAACACTACATTCAACGTCAACAATTGCCCGGTCGGCCTCACTCAGGTCTCGATCAAGTTTAATACGCCGCTAGCCGGTTGGCTGGATCAGGACAATGGCGTGTTCAAGCTCAACAATCCGACCAGCAGTACGACCGCACAAGGTATCGGCATCCAGATGAGCTTTGGCGCCAATAACACCCCCGTCGTCTACAACACCGCCCAGCCCCTGAGTGGCTACGAGGCGATCAAGACCACCGGCGGCAGTTTTTCAGTGCCGATCGGTGCGCGCTACGTCAAGCCGGCGTCCACAACCCGGCTTGTTGCCGGTCAGGCAAACGGGGCGGTAGTCTTTGTCATGAGCTACGAGTAAATCCCGGCGCTCCCGCCACTTATTTCCCCACCCTCGCCGTCTTGCCAATGAACATAAAAATCATCAGCGTCGCCATCAGCTCCACGATGGCGATGGTGGTCAGGCCCTTGCCGTACTGGCCGGTGGTGGTTTTGAGATAGCCCAGCAGCTGCGGTGAAAAATACCCGGCCAGATTGGCCACCGAATTGATCACCGCCAGGCCCACCACGATCGCAGAACCGGACAAGAAGCGTCCGGGTAATTGCCAGAACACCGGAATCGCGCCCATCGTGCCGGCCGACGACAGCGCCAGCGCGAACACCACGCCGGCGGCGCTCTTCTCTCCCAGGAAATACGCTGCCAGCAATAGGCCCAGCGCGCCGATGGCGGCGGCCACTGCGGTATGGATGCGCACTTCCTTGTTGCGGTCCGACAGGTAGCCGTTGAGCAGCATGCCCAGCCAGCCGCAGCAATAAATCCCGCCCATCACCCAGCCCAGCGTCTTGATGTCGGTAAAGCCAACCTCCTTGACCAGGCTCGGGCCGTAGTACACCAGCGTGGCGTTGCCGGCGATGATGCAGAAGAACACCATGATCAGCGCCCACATGCGCGCGCTGCGCAGCGATGCGAAGAAGCTGTGCTCGCGCGGACCCAGCGCCTGGTCCTCGGCGGCCAGTTCGGTCTCGACGTGTTCTTTTTCGCGCGGGCTGAGCCAGTGCGCGTCGCGCGGACGGTCCGTCAGCAGGAAATACGCTGCCGCGCCGGCCACGATCGACGGAATCCCTTCGATCACGAACAGCCATTGCCAGCCCTTGAAGCCGCCCAGGCCCTGCGACAACTCCATGATGTAGGCCGCCAGCGGACTGCCGACCACCAGCGAGACCGCCGACGCCGAAACGAAAATCCCCAGCGCCTTGCCGCGCCGGTGCGTCGGCAGCCAGTAGGTCAGATACAGGATCACGCCGGGTTGCAGGCCGGCTTCGAACGCCCCCATCAGGAAGCGCAGGACGTAGAACTGCGTTGCGGTCTGCACCCAGGCCATCAGTACACAGGTGATGCCCCACCCGATGGTGATGCGCATGATGGTCTTGCGCGCGCCGAACTTTTGCAGCGCCAGGTTGCTCGGCACCTCGAAGATGAAATAGCCGATGAAGAAAATCCCGGCGCCGGCGCCGTACACCGCGTCCGACCATTGCAGATCGCTCATCATGGTCAGCTTGGCGAAGCCGACGTTGACGCGGTCGACCCAGGCCAGGAACCAGATCAGCGTGACGAACGGGACAATGCGCCAGATGACGCGGCGGAAGGTGATGTCGCGCTCTTCCACGGCGGTGTGGGCAGGCGCGGCTGCGGCGATGGTGGTCATGGGCTCCCCTGTCTTGGATGAATCGAATATTGAATTCGGGACGGCAGACGTTGATTTGCACCACGACTGTGCGCACCAATCAAGTTTGCCGCCCTCTTCCCGGCAAGCAGCATCCATGCCACTGCCGGAACGGGACCTCATCCGAATGTCGGGGAAAATTGTCGGGGAAAAATGTTGTTGGCCGGGACGGCCCCGCCGTTACAACGAACTATCGGCGCCCTGCAAATCCCTGCCGCGCAGGGCAAAACCGCGCTGGGCCTTGCTGACATTGCTCGGCGTCAGCGGAATCGCCTGCCGCAGCGCCTGCGCAAACGCCAGCAGCTCGCCGGTGTCGCCGGACTTCAGTTCCAGCTCGATCTCGCAGATCGGCTGGGTTTGCCCGCCTGCCTCGACCACGCCTTCGTCCAGCGCGACTTCGACCTCGGTGCCCTGCGGCAGGCGCAACTGCCAGGCGGTGCGGCGAAAGCTGGTGGTGAAGACTGCCTCCAATTGCTGCGACAATCCGGGCAACTCCAGCGCGGTGCGCGCGGTCGGGTTGTCGACCAGCGGCAGCAGCTTGTCCAACTCGATGCGCGGGCCGGCGACTTCGCATTCCCACTCGTGGCGCTGATGCAGGCCCGCCGCGACGCTGCCGCCGCCCTTGTAGGTCTGGATCCACAGCGCGCCGGCCTTGCGCACGCGCAGCGCCGAGCGGTGCTGTTTCAGGTGTAATGCCGGCGTGTCGAAATAGGTGCTGAACAGGTCCTGCGATTCCGGCGCCGCGACGGCGTGCTCGCTGAGCAAGGGCAAGGCGCGAAAAGCGTCAACGCTGTCCGCGGCAATCAGTAATTTGAGTTCGATTTCCATGGCGGGGAGTTTACCTGCAAACCTGCCGTAACCTGTCGTATCATGGCGAACTTTGCTTCATTGAGCCTCTCATGTCCGACCTCGCGCCAGAATCCCCCGATACCGAAGAACCCGCCACCGATATTTCCGATGTGATCCAGGAAGCGCGCCTGTGGCGCGATGAAGGCTGGACTGCGCGCATCATCAAGAATGACGACGATGACGGCTGGGCGGTGGAGATGACGCGTGAAGGCGAACGCGAACCGACGCTGATCGGTCCGTGGACCATGGGCCGCGACAAGAAGAACCCGAAACCGATGGACAAGAATGCCTTCAACACGCTGGTGAAGACGGCTTCGGAATTCCGCCGCCGCAGCGAACAGCAACTGCACGCGCAATTGCACAAGCACGTGAGCGTTGACGGTCCGGACGGCAGCATCAAGGTGACGCTGGATATCGTTCCCGACGACGACTTCCCGTATGCCGACCTGAAGGCCTGGGACGACATGGGCGAAATGGTGGCCAAGGTGCAGGTGGCGCCCAACTTCAAGCTGAGCGCCGCCAGCGCCGAACGCTGGGTCGAAGGCGGTTACCGCAAGCCGACTTCGGGTTGAGAACACCTTAGGGCCTGCCACATTCGAGCCAATAGAAAACGGCAGACGCGAGGTCCGCCGTTTGAGTTTTTGCGCTTGCGCGCTTGTTAAGCTTGTTTATCCTGTCAGACGCGGTAGATCTTTTCTCCGGTCTGGACAATCTTGAATTTGGCGTCCGACAAGGGATCGAGCGCACGGCCGTCAGCCAGCTTGTAGGTCTTGAGTCCGGGCGGGGCCGCCTTGTCTGCTTCTTCCAGCGCCGTCTGGTACACCTCGACGTGATAAGCGCCTCCTGTCTTGCCTTTGGCGTCGAATTTTTCAACCAAATCCATATGTGTCTCCTCGTGGTTTCAGGTCAGTGCCGTTTTCGGGTCGGTGCCGTTATAAAGATAGCAGATTTATTTTTTTGCGCGACAGAGATTTGAAGATATTTACGCCGCATTCCCACCGCATCGTGAAAACATGAAAAACTAGCGTTCCGCCGTCCCTCCTATCCAGCCCACATGCCTTTCCTGACGCACAACAAACAACCACGAATTCACTACGACATCATCGACGGCGACCCCGCAAAACCCTGGCTGGTGTTCCTCCACGAAGGTTTGGGTTGCACTGCAATGTGGAAGGATTTTCCGCAGCGTTTGTGTGCGGCGACGGGCTGTCGCGGGCTGCTGTACGATCGTCTCGGTTACGGCCTTTCCGATGCACTGCAGCAAACGCGTGCGCCCGATTATCTGCACCGCTATGCGCTGGATGAACTGCCCTCCATTCTCGTGGCCTTGTTGCCGCAGCAAGCCTATATCCTGATCGGCCACTCCGACGGCGGCAGCATTGCCTTGTTGCATGCGGCACAGCGTGCGCCCCTGCTGCGGGCAATTGTCACCGAGGCGGCGCACGTTTTTGTCGAACCAGTGACGCTGGACGGTATCCGGGCAGCCGACCGCGCCTATGCCGACGGCAAGCTGAAAGGGTTGCAAAAATATCATGGCGACAAGACCGGACAGATCTTCAAGGCCTGGTCCGAGACCTGGCTTGCCCCCGCCTTCGCCGACTGGAACATCGAGGCCGATTTGCCGCGCATCGCCTGTCCGGCGCTGGTGATGCAAGGGGTTGACGATCAGTACGGGACGCCGGCGCAGGTGGACGCCATCGTTGCTGGCATCGCAGGAAGCGCGGGCGGACACCTTGGGACGGCGCGCCCGGCCATGCTCGCCGGTTGCGGCCACAGTCCGCATCAGGAGCAGCCGCAGGCGGTGCTCGAACTGATGCGCGACTTCGTCCTGGAACAGGTCGCCGCGACGGCAGCCTGAACACCTAGAGCGTCGCCACCTGCTCCAGGAACGACGCCACCAGGCGGCTGTCCTTGCGGTCGGCCAGGCAATAGATGTAGGTGTGCGTGCTGACGGGGTTTCCTTCAATCCGCAGCAGTTTCAATCGCGGGTCCGGCACGAACTCCGCCTCCGATACGGCCCCCAGTCCGATGCCCCGCGCCACCGCCTCGCGCAGCGCTTCGCGGCTGCCGATCTCCATCACTACGCGCGGCATGACGTCGGCTTCCTTCAGCACCTTCTCCAGTGCCAGCCGGGTGGTTGAACCCTGCTCGCGCATCACCATCGGCTGGCCGTGCAAGTCCTGCAAGGCGATGGAATCGCGCTTCGCAAACGGATGGTCGACATGGGCGAACACCACGATGGCGTGGTCGGCGTACGGCACCGCCACAAAGCGCGGATCGTCGTTGAAGCTGGCCAGCACGGCGACGTCGGTGACGTAGTTTTCCAGGTCGGCCATGGTTTCGGCGGAGTTGCCCATGCGGATCGACAGCTCGACATTGGGAAACTTGCGGCGATAGGCGTCGACCATTTCGATCACGTGGAACGGCCCCACCGCCCCCAGCTTCAGGTGGCCGATATTGAGCACGCCGGAGTTGTACAGCAGGTTGTAGGCGTCGAGTTCGAGTTCGGCGATCTTTTGTGCGATCGGCAACAGGCGCTGGCCGGTGTCGGTCAGGTCGAGCCGACGGCCGCGGCGATAGAACAGTTCGACGTTGTGCTGGCGCTCCAGCGCCTGCACCTGCGACGTCAGCGTCGGCTGGCTGACGCCGAGCGTGCGGGCGGCGGCGCTGAAACCGCGATTGCGGGCGACGGCGAGGAAAGCGCGGAGTTGTGAAGGCGTCATCTATAGATTCCATCAATAGGTAATCGTCAATCTCCTGATTATATCGATAATAAAGGCGTCACAAAAGCGCCTTAATCTTGCGGTCATGAATCCAAAACCCGCATGGACACGCTGTCCCGGCGGGCCACCTCTGCATCCGATCACTACCGCCAGGAGCATCATGAAAACCCTTTCCGCCTTGTTACGTCCTTTGGCCTTGTGCCTCAGCCTGGTTTCGGCCTCGGCTTCGGTCTCTTTCGCCGCCCAGCCGCAACAACTGACCGTCGGCCTGATCCCTGCCGAAGACTCCCAGGCCATGCTGGAGAACAGCAAGAAAGTCATCGACAGCTTGCAGGAACAGCTGGGCATGCCGGTCAAGCCTTTCATCGCCACCGACTACAACGGCATCATCGAAGCGCTGCGTTCGAAGAAGCTCGACGTCGCCTACCTCGGCCCGTTCTCGTACGTGCTGGCCAGCTCGATCGCCAACGTCGAAGCCTTCTCCGTCGCCGAAACCAAGAAGACCGGCAAGAGCGCCTACAAGAGCCTGATCATCGTGCGCAAGGACAGCGGCATCGATAGCGTCGCCGCGCTCAAAGGCCACACCATGGCCTTCGTCGATCCGTCGTCGGCCTCGGGCCATCTGTTCCCGACCGCGGGCCTGCAAAAGCAAGGCGTCGAGCCGAACAAGTATTTTTCGCGCGTGATCTTCTCCGGTTCGCATGACGCCAGCATCCTCGCCGTCGCCAACAAGAAGGTCGACGCCGCCGCCGTGGCCGACCGCATCCTGGCCGCCGCCATCGCCAAGGGTGTAGTCAAGCAAAGCGACTTCAACATCGTCTGGACCTCGCCGGACATTCCCGAGTCGCCGATGGTCTGGCGCAAGGACCTCGATCCCGAACTGAAGAAGAAGATCGCGGCCGCCTTCGGCAACATCAAGAACGTCGAATGGGGCGACCAGGGCGTGCTCAACGGCTTCGTACCGACCAATGACGCCGCCTACAACGTCGTGCGCGACACCGCCCGGATCCTCAATCTCGACCTCAAGGCAATGAAATGATCAGGATCCGTTCGCTCACCAAGCAATACGGCAGCAATGCCGTGCTGCGCGGCATCGACCTCGATGTCGCTCCCGGAGAATTCCTGGTCGTGCTGGGACCGTCCGGCGCCGGCAAGTCGACCTTGCTGCGCTGTATCAACGGCCTGGCGACGCCGACTTCCGGTGAACTGGTGGCGGCCGGATTCGATGCCACCGATGCGCGCAACGGCAACATCCGCAAGTTGCGCCAGCAAGTGGCCATGATCTTCCAGCATCACAACGTCGTGCCGCGCCTGTCGGTGCTGAAAAACGTGCTGACCGGCCGGCTCGGCCAGACCGCGACGCTGAGCTCGGTGCTGCAATTGTTCAGCCGCCAGGATGTGGCGCTGGCAATGGATTGCCTGCGCCGCGTCGAACTGGAACACAAGGCCGGGCAACGCACCGATGCACTCTCCGGCGGCCAGCGCCAGCGCGTCGGCATCGCCCGTGCCTTAGCGCAGCGCCCGCAAGTCATCCTGGCCGACGAACCGGTCGCCAGCCTCGATCCGAAAACCTCGCGCCTGGTGCTGCAGTACCTGCGCGCCGCCTGCCGCGAACTCGGCATCACCGTGGTCTGCAACCTGCATCAGGTCGATTACGCGCGCGAGTTCGGCGACCGCATCGTCGGCCTGGCCAGCGGCAAGCTGGTGTTCGACGGCCGCGGCGATGAACTGCGCGAGTCGCACCTCAACCTCATTTATTCCGGCCTGGACCAGGTCAAGGCGCAGGACGAGACATACGCCGCGCGACAACCGTCGGAAATGATCCTCGAAGGAGCCCTGTCATGAACACGCCTTTGTCCTCGCCCTCCCGGATTGACGGCGCAAGCTATCACGACTACGTCTGGACCGGAGCCCGTCCGCTGACCCTGCGCTCCTGGCTGCTGTCGGTCGCCGCCGTGGCCGCAGTCGCCTTTATCCTCGCCTGGAGCGCGCAAGGCACGCAACTGAGCTGGGGAGAACTGGCCGACGGCCTGCCGCAGATCGGCGACTTCCTGAGCCGCTCCTTCCCGCCCAACTGGAAGATCCTCGGCAACCTGGTCGGCCCCGCCGTGGAAACCGTCCAGATCGCCATCTGGGGCACGCTGCTGGGCGTGATCGGCGCGATCCCTGTGTCCTTCCTGGCGGCGCGCAATCTCAACCGCAACCGCGTGGTGTACCAGTCGGTGCGCCAGCTGCTCAACGTCACGCGCAGCATCAACGAGCTGATCCTGGCGCTGGTGTTCGTCTCCGCCGTCGGCCTCGGTCCTTTCCCGGGTGTATTGGCGCTGGCGTTGCACGGCGTCGGCATGGTCGGCAAGTTCTTCGCCGAGAGCATCGAGGAAATCGACGACGGCCCGCTGGAAGCCCTGCGCGCCACCGGCGCGCGTCCGCTGCAGGTGATCGTGTTTGGCGTGCTGCCGCAGGTCATCACCGCCTGGATCGCCACCGTGCTGTATCGCTTTGAAGTCAACCTGCGCCAGGCCACCGTGCTCGGCATGGTCGGCGCCGGCGGTCTCGGCTTCGAACTGGTGAGCAGCCTGAAGCTGTTCAAGTACCAGGACACCGCCACCTGCATCGTGGTCGTCACGCTGATGGTGGTGGTCGCCGACACGATCTCCAGCCGCCTGCGCCAGATGATCCAGGACGGCAAGGTCCATTAAGAGCCGCTAATAAAACACCGTTGGCGGCGTTGCTTCTCCTTGCCGTACCTTCGTACTGTCTGCGTCGGCGCGCCTTGCCACCGGCGTTTTATTAGCGGCTCTAATTTTGTCCTACTTTTAGCAAAGAACCCCATGTGGAATTATCACAACCCGGTCGCCATCCAGGCCGGCAGCGGCAGCCTGGCGCAATTGCCGGCGCTGCTCAACGGCAGGTGCGCCCTGCTGGTCACCTTCCCCGAAGCCTCCGCGCTGGGACTGGAAGCACGCATCGCGCAATTGCTCGGCCCGCAGCTGGCCGGCATTGAAAACACAGTGCAGCCGAATCCCGACGTCAGCTGGCTGGCGCCGATGTATGAGCGCGTATGGCGCGAACATGCCGGCGTCGATTGCATCGTCGCCTTCGGCGGCGGCAGCGTGATCGACTGCGCCAAGGCCATGCTGACGCGCACGCCTTCGGGCCGCTTCGGCGAATTGCTCGCCCATTTGCGCGATGGCGCGCCGTTGTCCGGCGAAGGCGCAAAGACGCTGGTCGCCATTCCCACCACCGCCGGCACCGGCAGCGAAGTAACCCCCTGGGCCACGATCTGGGACGCCGACGCCGGCAGCAAGTATTCGCTGCACCAGGCCTGGACCTGGCCGGCGGCGGCCATCATCGATCCGCAACTGATGCTGAGCCTGCCGCAGGGCATCACGCTGGCCAGCGGCCTGGATGCGCTGTCGCACGCGCTGGAATCGATCTGGAACGTCAACCGCAATCCGGTCTCCTCCGCCCTGGCCGCCGCCGCTGCCCGCAGCATCATGGCAACGCTGCCCGGCCTCATGGCGCAGCCGCGCGAGCTGGCGTTGCGCGAACGCATGGCCACCGCTGCGCTGCAAGCCGGCCTGGCGTTCTCGAACACCAAGACCGCGCTGGCGCATTCGCTGTCCTACGACATCACGCTGCACCACGGCGTCGCCCACGGCATCGCCTGCTCGTTCTCGCTGCCGCACGTGATGGCGCTGGCCTTCGGCAACGATGCCGCCGTCGATGCCCTGCTGCTGGACATCTTCGACGCTGCCGATGCGCAGCAAGCCGTCGCCACGCTGTCCGCGTTCCTGGAACGTCTCGGCGTCAGCACCGATCCCGCCCACTACGGCGTCGCCGAAGCCTGGGACGCGCTGGTGCAACGCGCACTGCAAGGTCCGCGCGGACGCAACTTCATCGCCGCCCTCCGCTCTTGATCGCATTTTCGATCGCATTTTTGACTGCAAAGGAATCCCCATGACACGTCCCCTCCACGCTCCCATCGACCTGCAAGCGGTGATCTTCGACTGGGCCGGCACGCTGGTCGATTTCGGCTCCCTGGCGCCGACGCAGATTTTCGTCGATGCCTTCAAGAGCTTCGACATGAACATCTCGCTGAAACAGGCGCGCGGTCCGATGGGCCTGTCCAAGTGGCAGCACATCCGGACCCTGCTCGACAATCCAGACATCGCCCGCCAATGGAAGGAGCGCCACGGCAAGCTTCCGGGCGACGCCGACGTCGACGCCATCTATGCGCGCTTCATGCCGATGCAGATCGCCAAGGTCGGGGAATATTCCCAGGCCATCGACGGCGCCGCCGGCATGATCGCCTGGCTGCGCGGCAAAGGCCTGAAAGTCGGCTCCTGCTCCGGCTATCCGCGCCAGGTCCTCGACGTGCTGCTGCCGCTGGCGGCGGCTGAAGGCATCGCGCCGGATCACGTCATCGCCGGCGACGAATTGCCGGCCGGCGGCCGCCCCGGTCCGTACATGGCGCTGGCCAACATGCTGGCGCTGAAGATCGGCGACGTCGCCGCCTGCATCAAGGTCGACGACACCGTACCCGGCATCGAAGAAGGCATCCACGCCGGCATGTGGACCGTGGGCGTGTCCCTGTCGGGCAATGAAGTCGGTTGCACCAAGGCCGAACTGGCGCAGCTGTCGCCGGAGCAGATCAAGGCGCTCAAGGCGCTGGCCGAAATGCGCCTGCGCGAAGCCGGCGCGCATTACGTGATCGATTCGGTGGCGGATCTGCCGGCGGTGGTCGACCAGATCGCGGCACGGCTCAAGGCAGGCGAACGCCCGTAATCCCTGCCAGGGCCGCCACCGGGGTGCTGCGCGGCGGCGTACAATATCGCCGCGTCACTCCAATAACAAATCTTTCCGGGACACCCCGTGGCAGCTTATATCTTCGTCCTGAGCGTCGGCCTGATCGCCGGCATGGTCAGCGGCATCATCGGCACCGGCTCTTCCATCATGCTGTTGCCGGTGCTGGTCTACAACTTCGGTCCCAAGCAGGCGGTGCCGATCATGGCGGTGGCTGCCGTGATGGCCAACCTGTCACGCGTGCTGGCGTGGTGGCGCGTGGTCGACTGGCGCGCCTTCCTGGCGTATTCCATCCCCGGCGTGCCGGCGGCGGCGCTCGGCGCGCGCACCTTGCTGGAATTGCCGCCGCACTTGATCGACATCAGCCTCGGCCTGTTCTTCATCGTCATGATCCCGTTCCGCCACTGGGTCAGAAAACGCAACTTCAGCATCCGTCTCTGGCAACTGGCGCTGGCCGGCGCCTTCATCGGCTACCTGACCGGCATCGTGCTGTCGACCGGGCCGCTCAGCGTACCCGTGTTCACCGCCTACGGACTGAGCAAAGGCGCGTTCCTCTCGACCGAGGCGGCCAGTTCGTTGCTGCTGTACGTGAGCAAGGTGCTGACTTTCCGCGAACTGGGCGCGATGCCCTTGTCGGTGTTCCTGCAGGGCTTGCTGGTGGGCGCGTCGCTGATGGCCGGCACCTTTGTCGGCAAGGTCTTCGTGATGAAGATGAGCGAAGCCAATTTCCAGCGCCTGCTGGATCTGTTGCTGCTGGCGTCGGGGTTGTCGCTGCTGTGGGCGGCGCTGCACTAAGAACGTGTTTGCGATCTTACTGCGCGACCCTGATATGCTTGCAAGACCATCCGGATAACACCCTGTACTACAACGAAACAAGGAAATCATCATGCCAAAGAAAGAAAAGCTCGATCCGGAAACCGAAGCGCTGATCCAGTGGTGCACCGAAGTCGAAAAATTTCTCGTCAAAGGCGGCGCCACGCTGGAGCAGGCGCAAGAACACATCGAGGAAGAGGTCGAATGGTTCACCGACCTGTTTTATGACGGCCTGACGCCGGAAGAAGCCGCCAAGGAAGCGTTGAATTAAGCCGTCCCGCCCCGATTCCCCAAAGCAACAAGAATCCTCTTAACCCTGCAATCCCGCTCCCGGACTGGCTCCGGGAGTCCTCCCCCAGTTTTTCCACATTTCTGCAACACCGATTTTTTGAGAGTTTTCTCATATAAATCCGATCTTCAAATCGTCAGAATGGCTTCACTGCTTAAGCAAACACAAGGCGCTGAAGCAAAACGATTTCAACCGAATTCAACCCATTCTGACTCTTCGAGG